>ERZ842401.3309-NODE-3309-length-20187-cov-6.887145_pt1 | contig 20187 bp, 13 predicted proteins | sample MGYA00521270_ERZ842401 | MGnify/ENA primary metagenome ERZ842401 (study PRJEB31892, sample SAMEA3878208) | bioreactor metagenome | biome: Moose rumen | place: Sweden | collected 2011-10 | study: EMG produced TPA metagenomics assembly of the PRJEB12797 data set... | reverse complement strand
TTACTAATTTTTTTTTTGACTTATGCACTGGTCCGAAAAATCGGGAGTATTATAACAGCTGCGGATGGAAAGAAGTACAAAACGGATGTTATCAGCCAGGTCGATGTAGAGAAACTCGCTAAGGTTATACCCAACAACCAGGCTACGGCCTTCCTCGACTGGTTCACTTATAGTGACAACACAATTGACGGGCGCAGCAAAAAGAAAGCTTATACGTTTATCGAAAGTAATCTCGTGGCAGATAAAGACGTGGGAACTGTCAAGGCTCTGCAACAGATTCATGCCTATATCTTCGGTGGACTATATGACTTTGCTGGGAAAATCCGTACCAAGACCATTGCGAAGGGTAACACCTTGTTTTGCTTGGCAGAACATCTTCATAGTTTCTTGAAAACTGTAGAGTCGATGCCAGAAAACACATACGATGAGATCGTGGATAAGTATGTGGAGATGAATGCTGCCCATCCTTTTATGGAAGGTAATGGCCGTTCAACGCGCATTTGGCTCGACTTGATATTCAAGAAACGCTTAGGCCTGTGCGTGGATTGGAGTCAGATAGATAAACGGGAATACCTTGATGCGATGATTGCAAGTCAAATGGACAGCACTAAGATTCGCGAGTTGCAGAAACCTGCATTGACGAATAAGATAGACGACCGCGAAATCTTCATGAAGGGTATCGACTACTCGTATTACTATGAGCAGGAAGACTAATCGACTTTTTAAAAACAATAAAACCACAGGACAAGTTCAGGACAAGCTCGGGACAAGTAGCGAACATATAAGATAATTGGGAAAATATGAAGGATAAAAGAATTTACGGCATGTTTGGCCCGAAGATAAAGGCCATGAGGCTGGAACATGGATTAAAACAACGGCAGTTAGCTGAATTGCTGGGGACTGACAAGCCCATGTACAGCAAGATGGAGTTGGGGGCAAGACGTGTAAGGCGTGACCAAGTACCCAAGTTGGCAGAGCTGTATAAAGTTGACGAGAAGGAACTGATGACACTCTGGCTGGCAGATGGGGTGTATGCCGCATTGAAGGAGGAAGATGAAAACCTCCGCTTAGATGCTATTGACTTGGCAAAGGAGTACTTTTCCGGAGAATGATGGATTGTTGCCAGAACCCTATCGGTTTCAAACGACTTGTTTTCACAGTCGCACAAGATTGCAGAAAGTGGTAGAAAATGGGGTCGAACTCAAACCGATTGTTTTCGCATTGTTTTCGCAAAACGAAAAATCAGCAACTTGAATTTCTTCTAAGTTGCTGATTTTCAGTGTGGACCAGCCAGGGCTTGAACCTGGGACCTCCAGATTATGAGTCTGTTGCTCTAACCAACTGAGCTACAAGTCCAATCTCATGTGAGATGCAATCCTCAAAGGCTTTGCGGCTGCAAAGATACAAAGAAAAAACGAAAACGGAGACGAAAAAGAAAACTTTTTTTTATCTTTGCAAAAGAATGAATAAACAGTCCATTAATAGCGCATCCAAGGCCGCTAGCATCGGATTCTTCGATGGGGTACACAAAGGGCATCAGTACGTCATCCAGCAGTTGCAGGATGAGGCTGAGCGAAGAGGCTTGAAGTCGATTCTCGTAACTTTCGACCGTCATCCGCGCACGGTGGTAAGTCCAAGGCATGTGCCATCGCTGCTGACAACACTGGAGGAGAAAGAGGAGTTGTTGCGGGCAACGGGGGTGGAGAGCATTGCTGTATTGCCCTTCACGCAGGAACTGAGCCAGCTGACAGCACGTGAGTTCATGGGGAAGATATTGTATCGCGAACTGGATGTGCGGTTGCTGGTGCTGGGGTATGACCACACCTTCGGGCATGGTGGTGGGTCGCTGGACGATTACATGCGCTGGGGAAAAGAGACGGGCATCGAAGTGATACGTGTGCACGAACTGCCGAACCTGATGGTAAGCAGCAGTAAGTGCCGCCGCCTCCTGGAGCAGGGACAGGTGGAAAAAGCTGCCGAGATGTTAGGACGCTGGTACTCCATTAGTGGCGAGGTGGTCAGAGGTTTCCGTGTAGGGCACGAACTGGGCTTCCCAACCGCCAATCTGCAACCCGACACTGAAAAACTGCTGCCTGCCCACGGGGCCTACGCCGTGTGGGTGAAGATGACGGATGGCACACGACGGGGCGGCATGCTCAATATCGGCAACCGCCCTACCATCGGCAATGGAGAGGAAACGACCATCGAGGTGAACCTGTTGGACTACGAGGGCAATCTGTACGGGAAACGGCTCATAGTGGAGTTTGCCAAACAACTCCGTGACGAGCGGCACTTTGCCTCACGCGAAGAACTTACGCGCCAACTTGCACAGGACGAAGCGGAAACACGACGGATACTTTCTCTCTAAGCTCCGGCTTTTTATTCTGCTAACACCGTGAATTCTGCACCGCTGGCATAGTCGGCTCCGTTCTGGCTAGAGAGAGCGGTGAAGCGCAGGTAACGGGCATGCTGAGGCTGAGTGAACAAAATCTTCTTTTCCCTCTTTGAACCTTCGAAGGCACCTTCGCAAACGGGGCTACTCCACGTCTTGCCGTCCTGGGAAAGGCTGATGCTATAGCGTTTCACATCACCATTGGGGCCGTCCTGACGGGGCAGATAGGTGAAGCCCTTGATAAGCTGTTCCTCGCCACAGTCGAAGTCGACGGTGTGGGGATACTGGGTCACGGTGACACCATAGGCTGTGTGCCAGATGGTCTCGGGATTGCCATCCACCATGCGACTGGCTTCTTCGCCAGGCTCCTCGCTGCTGGCTCCGACCACGGTCACGGGCACATTGTCTATGCGGTCGAACGTACGGCTGATGCGCACGTTGGGCTGCTCGGTGTGCCATACCGTGATGGTGCCGCCTTCGCGCATATTGATGGGTCCACCATGATACTCCTGGCTCTTTTCTTTATTGATGCGGTAACTTACCGATTCGCCATTGAATTCGTTGTACACGATGCTCACCTGTCCACGGGCATCGCGCGTCAGCCCTATGGGCAGGTCGCCTGCATGGAGGACGGGGAAGTTGGCATTACCGATGGCTGCAGCATTAGGCGTGCTGGTGGGACGGATGAAGAAACCAAACGTATGAGCATCGGCATAGACGCGGTCGGGCTGGAGCGGACCACCCTGACCGCAACTGCTGCCGCCGAGGGCTGTCACCTTAGCATCGAGATGGACATATACATGGTCGCTTTCGGGCAGTTCGTGAGGATGTGGAGCATAGGTCAGCTGAAGGTCGCTCCAGGGCAGTACGCTGGTGGACATAGAACCCGTCTGGCTGCCGAACACGAGGCCGCGGCCAGTCGGGTCGGTCAGGCTGAGCCACTGCACGCCCTCGCGGTTAGCCATGTCTTGCGGCTTGGGGAAGGCGACGAACTGGTCCTTGACGGTGGTTTCGTAGACATGGGGGAACATGCCGCTCATGCGGTCGGCATAGTTGTTCTGTGGCCCACGACCGAAGTAACTCATGCGGCTGCCATTGGCCTCGAAGCACTTAGGCAAACGTAGCATGTAGCCCAGTCGAGGCAATATGGCCTTGGGATGACTGCCCGTGACGGCGCTTTGGTTCTCGATGGTGCCGTCGGGGTAGATGGTCCAGACGATGTTGGAGAAGAACGAGAAGTCTGCAGGCTCGCCGTTGTCGGCTATCGTGTAGCGACCACTGCTGCCGCCATGTATTTGTCCCTTCGTTCCACGGCTCTCCACGGTGTAGTTCAGCACCACAGCCCCGTCCTTGCGGGTGTAGGCATGGCGGCTCACCACCTTATGTCCGAGGTTGTGCAGACCGTTTTGGTACCACGACTGATAGTACCAATTGTCGTTATCGACCGGTGCACGCAGGGCATCCAGTACGGGGCCGCATCCGGGCTCAATCTCGTCCTTGCCATTATAGTTCAGGCTGTGTATGGTGCCCAATGCATCGTCGAACACCACTTGCCATTTCGCACCATTGATGGTGGTCAGTTGGTCTTTTGCCGTCATGCGCAACTTGGCGTTCTGCTTCGATGCCGTGTAAATGGGCTTCACGTCGCCAGCGCCCCACAGCTGCACCTGCTCGCTCATCTGCACATACCCCTTCTTGGCCCACGGCATATCCTGGCGCAACAAGAACTCTACGCGCAGGCTGTAGCAATGGGCATCGGGATTCTCGCCGCTTTCGAAGCGTATGGGCACCGTGATGGGCTCGGTCTGACGCGGCCCGATGGGCTGCATGCCATGTTCGGGGTCGCGAGGAATGGTGCTCCGGCCTACGTCGAAACCGTCGCGCACGACCACTACGCTGATGTCCACATAGTCCAGGGGGATGAAGTAGTTCTTGTTCGTGACAAGCAGGCGCGCCATTTGGTTCTGACCCATTTTCCAGATGCTGTCGAGTTGCACGCCCACGTTCTGATAGACGTGCTTGATGTCGAAGTATTCGGGTTTCGGCTGCAGGTCGGGGAACATGATGCCGTTCATGCAGAACATGCCATCGTTAGGCTTGTCGCCGTGGTCGCCACCGTAGCCGAAGTACTTCGTTCCGTCGGGTGTATAGGTGTCGATGGCCTGGTCCACCCAGTCCCAGATGGCACCGCCACAGATGTAGTTGCTCGTTTCGATGGCCTTCCAGAAGTCGACCAGATTGCCGCCGGCATTGCCCATGGAGTGGGCATACTCCGAGATGTGGAACGGGTACTTAGGCCCTTTGCCTCCACCGGCTGCAAACTGCACCCAGCCCACCGAGGGATACTGGTTGGAGCCCATGTCCACGATGTCGTTGTTGCGCTCGTACTGCACGGGGCGACTCGTGTCAAAGGCTTTGATGGCCTCGTAGGCCGCCTTGAAATTGTCGCCGGGGCCAGCCTCGTTGCCCAGGCTCCAGATTACAATGCTGGGGGCGTTGACGTGGGCATGCACCAGTTCCATATTTCGGGCCACGTGGGCTGCACGCCATTCCTTGGGGTGGGACAGACTGGCTTCGCCATAGTAGTATTCGTGGCTCTCGATGTTAGCCTCGTCCTCCAGGTAGATACCATACTTGTCGCACAGGTAGTACCAGTACGGGTCGCATGAGTAGTGCGAGTTCCTGACGTGGTTGATGTTGCCCTGTTTCATCAGCATCACCTCCCGTTCCATCTGCTCGTGCGTGATGGCGTGACCACGCGAAGGATTGTTCTCGTGGCGGTTCACACCCTTCAGTTTCACGGGGCGGTTGTTCACGTAGAAATATCGGCCGGCCAGTCCGAACTCGTCGTTCTCGGCCTTGGTGTCGCGAATCTCCACGGTGCGCACGCCGAAGTAGGTACTCGTCACGTCCACGACGCGTCCCTTCTTGTCAAGCAGTTTGGCCACGAGCACATAGCGGTTCGGCTCCTCGGCACTCCAGCGGCGTGCCTGGGGGATGGTGATTTGGGCGTGCCTCTCGCTGGTCTGTTTCACGGCCACTGCGGGTTCCGTCTCGTCGGTGTAGAGACGCACAGGATAGACTTCGTATTTGAGATTGTAAGGTTGAACTGAGCCTTTCTTCAAACTCTGAACTTCCGCATCCACGGTAATCGTGGCAGCTTGACTGCCCAACACGCTGGTACGCACGGCAAGGTCGTGGATAGCCACCTCGGACTCACTGGTCAGGTACGTCGAACGGAAGATGCCCGGCAGGCGGAACATGTCCTGCGCCTCCAAGAAAGAGCCGTCGCTGTTGCGATAGACCTCCACCGCCACCGTGTTGTCGCCCTTCTTCACGAGGTAGGGCGTGATGTCGAAGCGCGCCGTGTTGCGCGAGTTCTTGGAGAAACCCACATAGTGACCGTTAATCCACAGGTAGAAGAAGGAGTCGACGCCGTCGAAGTTGATGAACACCCGACGCCCCTTCCACGTGGCGGGCACCACGAACGTGCGGCGATAGGAGCCCACCTCGTTACGATAGTTATAGGTAGTCCAGTCGGTGGGCGGAGTGCGCATGACGCCTCCGCGCCAGTCGTCCACGCGGACGCTGTGCTGGAAGATGACCTTCTGGTTCGTGTAGATGGGTACGCCATACTTCATCGTGCCGTCCTTCTGTAGCCCCTGCACGTTCCAGCAGCCCGGCACCCGGATGTCGTCCCACGTGCGGTCATCGAAGTCCGCCTTGTAGAATAGCGAGTCGCGCAAAGAGGGTTCGGGCACCCAGCGGAATTTCCACGTGCCGTCCAGCGACTGATAGTACGCCGTGCCGTAGGGCAGCACGCCGCGTGCCTCCTCCTCGGTGGCAAACGAGAACATCCACGCCCGCGGCTGTTCTTTATTGAGAGAAAGATCTTCAGGTGACTGCCATTCGGTCCCCGAAGGACACATCTGGGTTCCATAACGAAAGCCTTGCAGGTTGTCAGCCTCAGTCGCTGCAGTCAGACAGAGCAGAAGGAAGGAAAGGGTTAATCTCATACGTTATATTCTTTTCGGTCGTTAATATTCAATTATATTATACGGTAACTACGTTATTGGCGGGAAGAACTCGTCAAACAATCGTTGAAGTTCCGTCTCGTTGTCAATGAGCTGACGCAATTGTTCGAGGCGAGCGGCATTGGGAGAGTTGGCAAACCAAAGGTGGAGGTAACCCTCACGGCCGTACTTCTCGTGGAGGTGTTGGCGCATGCGCTGATAGTGCTCTTCGCGAGTGAGGGAGGGATAGTGGTCGAGCCCAAACTGGACGGTACGCTGGACGATGGTGAGTGGGTCTATGAAACGGTCGGCCTCGGCCACAATACGGCCATAGATGGTACGGGGTGCGTGAGTGGCAGAGGCACGATGGTCTTCTGCTGCGTCGGCGATGGTGTTTATTTGCTCCTCGGTAAACCACTTTCGCAGACACTGGTCCTCGCGAATAATGCGTGCCGAAACAATATGATGTCGGTCGCGCCCTTCGCAAAGACCTGTATCGTGATAGGCCGCTGTGACATAGACCATATCCGAATTCACGTCGAGGTGCTCTGCCAACTGCATGCTTTGGCGGATGACCATATCCACATGGCTGCGCTGATGCGCCTTGTCGAATTGGTCATAACGAGGCAGAATTTCAGCCTCGACATAGGTCTTTAACTCCTCGTTCATTGCTCAGACAACTCCCTTATGCATGTAGTTCCAGCACAAAGCGTGTACCCTTGGTATACTCGGCATCGATGCTCAAATCACCATTCATCTTTAGTGCCATCTGTTTGCAGATGGGCAACCCCAGACCGTCGCCAGTAGTCAGGTCGCGAATCTCAAGGAAGGGTTTGAACACGTCCTCCCGTTTGTCTTCTGGTATGCCCTCACCTGTATTCGACACCAGGAACTGGTGGGTATGAGCACCCCGCTTCTTGAATTCCAGGGTTATTCTTCCACCCTCAGGTGTATATTCTACTGCGTTGCGCAGCAGATGTACCAGGATGTGAGTGACATATTCCTTATTTATCTTAGCGTCCATCTTAGGAGCGTTCACAGCCAGAGTAACATCACTTCTCTCCTGCCCCCGTATTTCATTCATCACCGTCTCGCAGAACTGAGCCATCGGGGTATCTTCCAGTTCCACCTTCTCATCGCTGGAGTTCTCCAAGGCAGAGAGTGTCTGCACATGGTCGGAGAAATCGAGCAAGGCCCGCACCTCTGGGGTATGGCTATCGAGTTTCTGCAATGTAGGATTCAACTGGGCAGAGATGCTGCTGATGAACTTTGCCTTCAGGGCATTGTTGTCGTTAAGCATCTTTATGGTCTTTTTCTGTTTGCGTGTCACCACAATAAAACGCACCAGAACGATAGCTCCCAAAGCCAGTATCGCAGCCAACGCTGCAACCAGCACTCCCAGGCCTGCGATGGTCAGCCGACGAACAGCCAGCGAACTGTCACGCTCCGAGATGGCTGCCTCGTTGTCGGCTATCTGTTGCTTCAGGGCTCCTGTCTCGTCGGCCACTTTCAGTGCGGCCACCGAGTCTTTCCACTGAATGTAACTATCGTAGGACTGCGCTACCAAACTGGCACTTCCCGACCGACGTCCGCTGGCTATCAGCGTGCGGTACACCTCATCCACCTTGCCATACTCTTTCTTCGCCGTCAGTCGATCGGCCATCTCCCGGAAGGTGGCATTACCTTTCTCGTTCTGACCGAAAGAATAATAATATATCGTTTTGTTGTACAGCAGGTCGTTCTCCAGGTTCTCATCGCCCGATGCGCTGGCATTCTTCTCCATCACATCCAGTTGTTCCTTCACGCTATCCCCCTTCCTCAGCCTCATGTACATCTGCATACGCTCCTTACTGGTCTGATAGCGCAGTGCAGCCTTCGAAGTGGCAGTCTCACGTGTGTCCGTCGCAATGCTCTGGTCCACGCGACGCAACAGTTCAAACGCCTCTTTGTACAGATTCTCGGCATAGTAGAGTGCCGTAGCCTTTGTTCCACACTCCACACCCTGGGCCGTCTGTCCTTTCTGGGCATAGTCCTCAAAAGCACGGATGTACAACGAGCGGGCATTCACTTTTCTTCCCTCTCCGGCTTCCTTTTCTGCACGCTCCTGCAGTTCACTCTTCACCGTCTCCTGTGCTCCCACCGTGCAGCAGAAGAACACGAGCATGAATAACATCTTCCTCTTCATCACTTTATATTTCTATATGTTCGTTTACCTGTTTGTCTGTGGTTTCTCACATCCAATATCGGACGTAAAGTTACGCATTTTCCCTGGAACAGCCAAGAAATTCACCGTTAATCCTCTATCTCATATCAGAAGCCCGGGAGATGTCCTGCATCCCCCGGTCCGAAGGAGGGAGAGCATGAAACGAAGCTTTACTTTATCTCTGCCACACCCCTTGCGGTAGGAGGAATGGACAGTATGTGTCCGTCACGGTCATAATACAACGGTTCGGCTATGACACTGCGGCTGTAACTGGTGCCATCAGGCAAACCTCCGTTATGCGAGAAGAATATCCACTGGTCACGGAATTGCACGATAGCGGGGTGCGTGGTATTGGAATTCCCTGCAATCTCAGAAATGATGCCTTGGGGCGTATAGGGACCGAAAATGTTGTCGGCCGTAGCATAGGCAATCTTCTCTGGCCATTCCGACGCATAGGTCAAGTAGTAACGACCATCCTTCTTGTGAAGCCATGAAGCTTCGGTATAATCGGGCACATCAAGGCGATGAATTTCGCCGTCAATTTCCACCATATTATCCTTCAGTTTGGCAATATAGCACTCACGATTGCCCCATATAATATAGGGGGTGTTGTCGTCATCAACGAAAATGGCAGGGTCGATGCATGCCCAGCTATGTGTCGAGGCAAAACAGTCTTCATTGGTGAGCAGGGGCCGCCCAAGCGCATCCTTATAGGGCCCACGGATATTGTCACTTACGGCCACTCCTATTCCACACCAGTTCGTGGAGACATACCAATAGTACTTGCCGTTACGCTTTGCCACGTGCCCGGCATAAGCTTGCTTGCTTTTGGCCCAGGCGAACTCTTCGATACGCAAGGGAGAAGGCCACTCCGTCCAGTGTTTCATGTCGGTGGTCGAATAGAGCAGCCAGTCTCGCATGATGTACTTGCTCTGTCCTCCTGCTGCATCGTGCCCCGCAAAGAGCCAAAGCGTATCACCCTCCACCAAGACGGCCGGATCGGCCGTATGCTTGTCTCGAATGATGGGGTTACCGTCCGATACGAAGTCGTGCTTGAGCACCCAACCCCATCGCTGCTGCATACGGTCCAACTCCTCCTGTGTCACGGAGATGACCGACCCGTGACGAGGAAAGAAGTCTTTGCGGAACGACTGCGGTTCCGATGTCCAGTTCAAGAGGTCTGTTGAGGTCTGGTATTCGTAGCGCCCACTACCATAGAGGTCGTACATGAGAATCCAGGCCGACCCGTCGTTAAGGGGGAATACGCTCGACCCTTCAACGTGCGTCCGTGTACCAGCATAGGAGTCAAGATACTTAAAGTCTTCCCTCCAAGGTCCTGTCAGTCTTTTCGACGTAGCCTGCTGGATGCCGTTCTTCACTTCCTTTCCTTCTGCATCCTTCGTATTACCTTTATAGAACAGATGGAACGTTCCATCGGGAGCCGCGATGATATCGTTGTCGATGCTCCCATATTTTGCTGAGAATAATGGCTTGGGCTCACCCTCGAAGGCAGTAAAGTCCTTGTTGGCATAAGCATAATAGGTGATGAGTGACTGACGGTTGTCACCCGTACGCTGGAGCGTAAAATATATCATGTACTTCTTTGCCCTGCGGTCGTAGATGGTCTGCGGAGCCCACACCCAATAAGCATCGCTGAAAGCGGGCCAGTCCTTACCCAGGTTTATCTTGGCATGTGTCCAGTTAATCAAGTCTTGCGACTTCATCAGTACAATGCCAGGATTCTCTGTCCACCCATTCTTGACCGTCATCATATCCGTAGCCACAATGTAGAAACAACCTTCCTCGCCACGAAGAATGTGTGGGTCACGAATGCCACCACTCTCACTTATCGAGTCGCTTCCCACAACCGGACGGCCATCATTCAACGCATACCAGTTACGGGCATCTTCACTCACGGCGAATCGCAACTGCTCTTGCAGGTTCTTGTCACCGCCGCCCTCAAAATAGGCAAACAGATAGCCAGCGTAGGGGGACTTTTGGCACGAGGCCTTCTTGATGGCTCCCGTGGCCGTAAGGCTGAGAGTAAGGAGCAGGATAGTAAGAATCTTCTTCATATCTTGTATTTTATGGTTTGACTTCAACCCTTTCTCTACGGACTATCGAGTACCGAGGTCCTACGTCTTTGCAAAGGTAACCATTTTCTATTAAAAAAGAAAGTCCCAAAGGGAGAAACACGTTTCGAGGAAGAAAACTTGTGGGTGTCGGATTTATATCGTACCTTTGCCTTTGAGGAAACAGAGCAGGACAAGGTAGCAAGCACTATGAATTACCTGATTGCAGACAGCGGAAGCACAAAGACTTCGTGGCTCTTCGTAGACCATGAAGGGCAGCACCAGACACTTGAGAGTCCGGGGACCAACCCCGTGAGAGACAGTGCCGAACAACTTTCCCTGTCGTTACCCCAAAGAGGAGAAGGGACGGACACACTGGTGCTCCACGACAATAGAGGCTCCGAGCGTCGTCTAAGGCTGAACGGAAGGAAGGAACTAAAGGTAAGATTCTATGGTGCCGGCTGTATTCCACCCTACAACGATACGCTCAAGCAGTTGCTCGAACAGCGATTGCCTGAGGCCGACATCTGCGTAGAAAGTGATTTGCTGGGAGCTGCCCATGCCCTGCTGGGACACGACGAAGGCATAGCGTGCATACTGGGGACAGGAAGCAACTCGTGTTTATACGATGGCAAAAGCATCGTGGAGAACGTTTCCCCTCTGGGCTATATCTTAGGTGACGAAGGTAGCGGAGCCGTGCTGGGCAAGCATCTCGTAGGAGATTTGCTGAAAGGACAGATGAGCGAGCAGCTCTGTCAATTGTTCCTTGAAGAGACTGGTTTAACCCGGACAGATATAATAAATAAGGTATATCGCGAGCCAATGCCTAACCGTTTCCTTGCTTCGCTTGTGCCTTTCTTAGGCCGACATCGCGAAGAAGAGGATATACATTGTTTTCTGGTTAAGAACTTCCGCAGTTTCTTCCGTCGTAACGTGGCTCTTTATCGTCGCCCCGACCTGCCCGTTTCGTTTGTCGGCGGAGTGGCCTACTCCTACCGCAACGAACTGGCCGAGGCCGCCTCACTGGAAGGTTTCTTCCTCGGGAAGATACTCCTACGTCCCATAGAGGCTATCGGCGAATTCCTATTGTCTGAGGCAAATCAGTGAAACAAAGATAACCAGACCTTCTCTCCTATATCATCTTCTCCTGTTTCTTATGCCTGGGGGGCGTGAGGAAGAGAGCAGCCACGGCATAGAACCCCAGAGCCATAACCAAGAGGGTCTGCAACGTGTGGACGATAAGTACAAACATAGCTCCAGCCGTTGCCTCCACCCCATAGAGCACAAGCACCGTCTTCACGGCAAAGTGCCAAGGACCTGCTCCATTAGGTGTTGGCACCAACACAGCAAAGGAGCCAACGACAAATGCCACCAGAGCAGCCATAGCCCCTAAGTGCTCGGTAAACGGGAAACAATAAAAGGTGAGATAGAAATGCAGATAATAGGCTACCCAGATTCCTATGGAATTGAGCAAGAAACCTGTTTTGCTGCGTACTTGACGGAAACTCAGCAACCCATCCAAGAGGTCACGAAAAGCCGTACGGGTACGATCAAAGAAGTGCAACCGGTGAAACATATATATGGCCGTCACCAAAGCCACCAAGGCACAAAGTACCGTAACCATCCATCCCGTCGAGGTGAAACTTGAAAGGATACCAGTAAGTGACATACCCGTGCGAGCCATGAAGTCAGAAAAGACAGGTATCTGCCATACAACAGTAATCAACGAGAGAAGAAGGATGAGCAACATATCCACTACGCGCTCACAGAGTACCGTACCCACCGAACGCCCGAAGTTTACGCCATCCCACCGGCTAAGCACAGCACAACGCAGGAATTCCCCGACACGAGGTACGACAAGCGAACTGGCATAACTAAGGAAGATGGCATTGATGCAGGTGTGACGCCGAGGATGTTCACCCATAGGTTCCAATGCCTGCCGCCACCGTAAGGCACGGAACACTTGAGCCAGAATGCCAAAAGGAAAACTCAACAGCATCCACTCCCATCGCATTCCGCTCACCAAGGCCTGGCGCACCTCATCCCAGCGGAATCCGCGATACATCCACCACAGTATACCTGTGGCCAGCAAGAGAGGAAGTACAACTTTAACGATTATATTTAATGTGCGTTTCAAAACTTTTTCTTACCTTTGCGTGAGAGAAGTGTGGCACAAAGTTACAAATAAAATAGGTAGCATGAGACCCGTAAGGCCGAAAAAGTTTTTAGGACAGCACTTTCTGACCGATTTATCCATTGCGCAGGACATTGCCGATACGGTGGATGCCTGTCCCGACCTACCCATACTGGAAGTGGGACCGGGCATGGGTGTAATGACCCAATACCTATTGCGCAAACCCCGACCGCTAAAAGTTGTGGAACTGGACTCGGAGTCTGTAACCTACCTGCGCAAGCAATACCCCGAACTGGAAGAAGACATCATTGAGGACGACTTCCTGAAGATGCATCTGGAACGTACCTTCGGAGGGAAGCCGTTTGTTCTGACAGGCAACTACCCCTACAACATCTCGAGCCAGATTTTCTTCAAGATGCTGGATTACAAAGACCTTATCGCCTGCTGTACGGGTATGATACAAAAAGAGGTGGCAGAGCGCATTGCAGCCCATCCTGGTTCCAAGACGTATGGCATACTTTCCGTACTCATTCAGGCCTGGTACAGCGTGGAGTACCTGTTCACCGTCCACGAGCACGTGTTCAACCCGCCACCCAAAGTGAAGTCGGCCGTTATCCGCATGACACGTAACCAAGTCACTTCATTGGGTTGCGACGAGAAACTATTCCGTCGTGTGGTGAAAACGACCTTCAATCAACGTAGGAAGACCCTACGCAACAACATACGGCCTCTGCTCTGCGAACGCGGACTGGAGGGAGCACCGTTCCTGCAGGACGAGTTATTCAACCAACGGCCCGAACAACTCTCTGTGCAACAATTCATAGAACTGACAAATCTTATCACCGATTATGAGAAAAAACTTCATTAGGCAGACGTTGTTGGCAACAGCCGTTCTCTTCTGCGGAAACCTTTCTGCAAAAAGTATTGTCATCACCCTGAACACGGGGACAATGGTGTACTACAAAATAAGCAATGACAACCCGCCACAGCTGGTAATAGCCGACGATGGGACTTTCAAGTTAAACAGCCAGGACTACACCTTCAGTGACGTCAAGAATTTCTATCTGAGCGAGACCGACTACAGTGGTGAAAAGAACACGATGGATGGAATCGTGAATATCAACGAGAAACAAGACCTGCTGATGAACGGTGAAGTTCGTATCTACTCACTCGACGGCAAACTGGCCACACAAGGAAACAACCTTTCCTCGTTGCAGCGGGGCACCTATATTATTACCAATGGAACAACAACCTTGAAAATCCAGAAACGATGAAAAAACACATACTTACCCTTCTGGGGCTCTGTGCCCTGATGAGTCTTCCCGTCAAGGCTCAGCGTCCCGACACGCTCTGGTTCCGATACGACAACCGATTCACGGCAAACAAGGCATACCGCATTGCTGCCTATGATACCATAACGTTCAAAACCACCACCATGACGCTGACCAAGCCTAACGGTGAGGCAGGAAAGAAAAACATCGGATATATGACCTCCACCCCGGGAGTATTCATGTTCACCGACCCTGGCCGTATACTTTACAAGCCCAACAGCATGAACGTGGACTTCACGAAGAGCACAAGCCAATGGTGTTTCGAACGCAGCAAGGAGAGTGAACATTTTGTATGTTTCTGGGAAGAAGGTTGCTCCGCCAACATCAACTACATGCTGAACGTAGCAGAGAAGACCTGGGATGTCTACACCAAGAAACTGGGGTTCGTAGAAGAAGGCAATAGCAGTACCGACACCTATAAGATTATAATCCGTGCCTACAACACCACCGACTGGGTGGCCAGCGGTAGCGGTGAAGACTTGAAAGTGGGGACGTTTAACATTTCTCCTTCTGCAGTCACCGCGCGAGGCGGTCACACCGTGGCACACGAAATAGGACACACGTTCCAATATCTGACCAACGTAGACTGCGGGGCCGACAACACCCATGGCTTCAACTACGGATTAGGCGATAACGGAGCCGGCGGCAACGGCTTCTGGGAAGACTGTGCCAACTGGATGGGCTACAAAGTGTACCCCGAACGCCAGTTCACCGATGGTGAGTATTTCGAAGGATACCTCACCCGCTGTCACATGAACCTGATGCATGAGAGCGCACGTTACTACAACTGTTTCTATCAGGACTATCTTTGCGAACGCTTCGGAGAAAAATTCATCGGTCGCCTATGGCGCGAAGCCATCCGGCCCGAAGACCCTGTCGATGCCATCAAACGCATGGAGAACCTCTCACAGGACGATTTCTCCGCCCTGATGTACGACTGCTTTGCCCACATGTGTACATGGGACATTGAGAGTGTACGTCAAGCTGCCTCCCACCGCAAGGGAGCACATGCCAACTACCTTGGCAGCACCACTGTCGACGGGGAGGAATGGTTCCAAGTTGATAGTGCGCACTGCCCCCAGAACTACGGCTACAACATCACCCGGCTGAAGGTTCCCTCGGCAGGCACCATCGTGAAAGTCAACTTCAAAGGGCTTACCGACGTGAGCGGTTATCGCAACATCAACAAGACCCGTGCCGGATGGCGATGGGGACTGGTGGCGTACAACAGCGACGGAACAACAACGTATGGAGAAATGCAGTCTTCGAAAGAAGGTTCCGCAGAATTTACCATCCCCGAAGGTTGCCAAGACCTCTGGCTGGTTGTTATGGGGGCTCCCACGGTTTGGTGGCACCACGCTTGGGATGACAATGTCAGCAATGATGAGCAATGGCCCTATCGGGTACAACTGGAGAACACCCGTCCGTATGGCTCATTCCGTACCTATACCGCCGAGGACTTCCCTGATGATTATGTACGACGCGACACGACCATTGTAGTAAATGCCGAATTAGCCTACAACAGCGGCAGTTACACCTCTGTCCGCGTTCAATACGACATGGATGCCATCAGCGAAGCCCTGGGAGTCACCACCGCTCAGCTGAAAGCCATCAAAGTGGGCACAAGCAACAACCCTCGCTTTGTGGGCATAAGCAAGAGTGGAGCCGTAACGAACAGCACCACTACCAGCACATCCAGCAGCACCTGCCTGGGACATTGGTTCACCACGGCCGGCAACGTTTGCGGCTACGACAGCAGTGCCGCCGTCTTTGCCGAGATGTACCCCTCCTCCTACGGCTGCTATGTGGGTCAGTATCCCGGCCGGCTACGGGCAGGAAACACGTATGTCATTCGCCAGGGAGTCGTGTACAAAGCCTCGGACGGGAAATCATATCAGGCCACCTTCGAGGTACACCTGAGTGTCTACTAACAACAAAAAAAAGCAAGAAAAGGTTTTGCCGTTAGCCCGATTTTACCTACTTTTGCAGTCGAATAAACCAAACAACACAATTACAAGACCAACTATGGACGATTATCCGGCGGAGAATATGATGCTGTAAGGACGGAAGGAACGCCAAGCGACACCTCCTGTCCCCGAGAGAGTCTTATTCTCGACAAGTAAAACTAATTGGAGGAAAAGCCAATGCGAACATTCTGGAACACAAATCATGGTCTGCGCACCATCGACCAATGGGAACCCAACTGCTGGGTTCAGGTAACCTGCCCCTCTCAGGACGACGTTAATTTCTTGCAAAACGAACTCGGTGTCCCCGATTACTACGTCAGTGACATTGCGGATACCGACGAGCGTGCCCGTTACGACGTGGACGAAGGATGGATTCTCATCATCCTGCGTATCCCCTACGTCAAGGAGGTACGTTCACGCACCCCCTACACCACCATCCCATTGGGTATCATCATGAAGGGAAACGTGTGCATCACGGTATGCAACTTCGAGACCAACATGATGATAGACTTCGTCACCTATCAGCAGAAGCGGGGTCTGGGCTTCACCGACTCGGTGGACATGGTATTCCGCCTCTTCCTGAGCAGTGCCGTGTGGTATCTGAAACGACTGAAGCAAATCAGCGCACTCATCGACAAGGCCAAGCAAAACCTGGACCGCAACGTCGACAATGCCGACCTCATCGCCCTGAGCCGACTGCAAGACAGCCTCACCTACTTCGTCACCTCCATCCGTGGCAACGAGAACCTGCTCTCGAAACTGAAGTTCAAGCTTCCCGTCGACGAGTTGGATGCCGACATGATTGAAGACGTAAACATCGAAATGAATCAGGCACGGGAAACCACCAACATCTACTCCAACATCCTGGACTCCACGATGGACACCTATGCCAACATCATCAACAACAACATGAACAAGGTGATGAAGATGCTGACCAGCATCTCCATTATGATGATGTTCCCCACACTCATCGCCAGTTTGTTCGGCATGAACCTCATCAACGGCATGGAGGCGTGGAAACTGGGATTCCCCATCGCCCTCGGACTGTGCGTGGGCATCACGCTTGTCTTCTGGTGGTACTTCAAACGCAAGTCGTGGTTCTGACCTTTTCCTCCCTTTCTACATGCGAAAAACGTACACCCTTGTCTCGATACTCATGGCCACAGTCCACGCTGCGGCTCAGACTGATGCCCGTCCCAACATCGTCTACATCATGACCGACGACCACACCGAGCAGATGATGTCCGCCTATGGTCACAGTCCTATCCAAACCCCGAACCTCGACCGTCTGGCCCATGAGGGAGTGCTCTTCTCCGAGAGCTTCGTAGCCAACTCATTGAGCGGGCCAAGCCGGGCCTGCATGATTACGGGCAAACACAGCCACAAAAACGGGTTCACCAACAACGAGCACGGCATCTTCGACGGCTCACAGCAGACCATGCCCAAACTTATGCAGCAGGCAGGCTACCAGACGGCACTCATCGGCAAGTGGCACTTGGTGAGCAAGCCTACAGGCTTCGACTTCTACGACATCCTTCCCGGTCAGGGCGACTACTACAACCCCACGTTCATCCACCAGGACGGCACACGCTCGGTGGAGAAAGGCTATTGTACCAACATCATCACGGACAAAAGCATCCAGTGGCTCGAACAGCGTGACCGTGAGAAACCGTTCATACTTTTCGTCCACCACAAAGCATGCCACCGCGACTGGCTGCCCGAGATGAAGTACATCCGTGAGTTCGAGGACCAGACCTTCGAACTGCCCGACAACTTCCGCGACACGTGGGAAGGACGGACGGCAGCCCAGCAGCAGGAGATGAGCATCGCCTCCAGCCACGACATGGACATGGTATACGACACCAAGATATACATCCCAGGCGACCACACGCGTCTGACCGATGACTACCTGGGCAAAATCTCCCGACTGGATTCTGCTGACAGCCAAATCTATCACCAGTTCTACGACTCCCTCTCCCTTTCCTTCAAGCAACATCCCCTGGAGGGTGACGCACTCACCGAATACAAGTTCCAGCGTTACATGCGCGACTATGCCAAGGTCACCCGTAGTCTGGACGACAACGTAGGCCGCCTGCTGAACTACCTGGAGGAGAACCATCTGCTGGACAACACACTCGTGGTCTACACCAGCGACCAAGGCTTCTATATGGGAGAGCATGGCTGGTTCGACAAACGCTTTATGTATGAGGAGAGCCTGCGCACACCCCTTGTCATGCGCCTTCCCAAAGGATACGAACGGCGAGGCGAGGTGAGCGATATGGTTCAGAACATCGACTATGCCCCCACTTTCCTGGAAATGGCCGGCGCACCCATCCCCAAGGACATCCAGGGCGAGTCGCTCGTTCCCCTGCTCAAGGGCAAGAACACCCAAGGCAAGTGGCGCAAGGCCATCTACTACCATTTCTACGAGTATCCCGCCGAGCATGCCGTCAAACGTCACTATGGCATACGCACCGGAGGCTGGAAACTCATACACTTCTACAACGACATCGACCAGTGGGAACTCTATGACCTGAAGACAGACCCCACGGAAATGCACAACCTCTACGGGAATCCACGGTATGCAAAGCAACAGAAGCGACTGCACAAACAACTGCTCAAATTACAAAAAAAGTATGACGACCCGATTGAGTCTCAACTAAAATGAGTAACTTTGCACGCGATAAAACGACAAACACAATAAAAAACATAATGTTATGGCAAAGAAAGCACTTTTAATGATTCTGGACGGATGGGGCATCGGCAACCACGGAAAAGGAGACGTCATCTACCAAACCCCCACCCCCTATATGGACTATCTGCAGGAAACCTACCCCCACAGCCAACTGCTGGCCTCGGGCGAGAACGTAGGCCTGCCCGACGGACAGATGGGTAACTCCGAGGTGGGACACCTGAACATCGGTGCCGGACGCATCGTCTATCAGGACCTGGTGAAGATAAACCGCGCCTGTGCCGACGGCAGCATCCTGAAGAACCCCGAGATAGTCAGTGCCTACGAGTACGCCAAGGCCAACGCCAAGGACGTCCACCTCATGGGCCTCACCTCCAATGGCGGTGTACACAGCTCGCTCGACCACCTGTTCAAACTCGTGGAGATAGGTCAGGAGTACGGCATCCGTCATACCTATGTCCACTGCTTCATGGACGGCCGCGACACCGACCCCAAGAGCGGTAAAGGCTTCATCAGCCAGCTCAGCCAGAAGTGTGCCGACTGCGGCAACGCCGACATCGCAAGCATCGTGGGCCGCTTCTACGCCATGGACCGCGACAAACGCTGGGAACGCATCAAGACCGCCTACGACCTGCTCATCTCGGGCGAGGGCAAACAGGCCACCGACATGGTACAGGCCATGCAGGAAAGCTACGACGAGGGCGTGACCGACGAGTTCATCAAGCCCATCAACAACAGCACCGTCGACGGAACCATCAAGGAAGGCGACGTAGTCATCTTCTTCAACTACCGCAACGACCGCGCCAAGGAACTCACCATCGTGCTCACCCAGCAAGACATGGAAGAGCAGGGCATGAAGACCATCCCCGGTCTCCAGTACTATTGCATGACCCCCTACGACGCCTCGTTCAAGGGCGTACACGTCCTCTTCCCCAAGGAAAACGTCATGAACACCCTGGGCGAATACATCTCCAGCCAAGGCCTGAAGCAACTGCATACGGCCGAAACCGAGAAGTACGCCCACGTCACCTTCTTCTTCAACGGCGGACGCGAGACCCCCTACGAAGGCGAGGACCGCATACTCGTGGCCAGTCCCAAGGTACAGACCTACGACCTGAAGCCCGAGATGAGTGCCTACGAAGTAAAAGACAAGCTGGTGGCAGCCATCAAGGAGAACAAGTACGACTTCATCGTCGTAAACTTCGCCAATGGCGACATGGTGGGCCACACCGGCGTCTACGCAGCCATAGAGAAAGCCGTGAAGGCAGTGGACGAGTGCGTAAGGGAAGTCATCGAGACGGCCAAAGCCACCGGCTACGAGGCCATCGTCATTGCCGACCACGGCAATGCCGACAACGCCATCAACCCCGACGGCACCCCCAA
>ERZ842401.3308-NODE-3308-length-20197-cov-3.823453_pt1 | contig 20197 bp, 21 predicted proteins | sample MGYA00521270_ERZ842401 | MGnify/ENA primary metagenome ERZ842401 (study PRJEB31892, sample SAMEA3878208) | bioreactor metagenome | biome: Moose rumen | place: Sweden | collected 2011-10 | study: EMG produced TPA metagenomics assembly of the PRJEB12797 data set... | reverse complement strand
AGCCTATACCCCGACCTTCCTGACGCATATAGAGCAATAAACCTCTTCCTTCATCAGCAATCATTTTGAGTGCCGTGTGTAATTGAGGGCCGCAATCGCATCTTAGAGAGCCTAGAACATCTCCGGTGAAACACTCACTGTGAATGCGTGTGAGGACTGGTTCAGGCGAAAGAATATCCCCCATGACTAGGGCTAAATGAGTGTGAGCATCGTCATCCTGAGTTATGCTTCTGTATGCGCTTACCTGAAACTCTCCCCATTGAGTAGGAATAGGAACGGTTAATTTCTTCTCGACGCGTTTGTATTCATGTTTAGTGATAATGATTTCGTGTTCATGATTATGGCAGTGCAAAATTTAGTCATCTCTTTTCCCTGTTGGCGAAAGTAATATTAGCAGAAAAAGTTAATCTCGCCAAAAAAGCTAATTCCACGCATCAATAATTTAGCCTGAATAATTCTGCGTAAAGTTGTGTCAGGAATACTTGAGTTATTGTTGCATACTATAACGTTTCCAGTACTTTGGGACAGCATGCCCTACAGCAACATGAACATGAATTGGCTCAAGAGGACTATTTTCGTTTGACCAGAAATAGACAACATATCTGCCTAACCTAAAGATTGTCGGCACCGCAAATTCCTCCGTCTTGAGAGAACTCCATAAACAGGTGAGCATTTCGCCTTACGAGTTCACGGAAGTACTTCATCTCAGCCTCAGAGTAGCCGTGAATTTCCCACTTATACTCAGGAAGCCAGCTTTGACGCTGCCATCAGGTTTCATTTCTGAGTGAGTTATCTCAGTGTTGTCATTGAGTGTCATGAATGGGTACATCATTAAGGATAAGCACTTTCCTTTTTTGCGGCAATATTAGCACACAAAAAAAGCACCAGCATTAATTCACCGGTACTCTTGAACTTATGGATTAATCCTCAAGGCCTTTATCGAAGTAATCTGCTATCCACCAGCCTATAGCTTCAGTAACTCCTGCCGCAGTACTCGCATTGACCGCATTCCCTAAGAACGGAATCCATCCTACGAGAACTTGTGAAATCATTCTGCCTCCAACTGTAGCTCCTGCGCTTGCCAATAATGACGTAGCGAGACTATTAGTGATAGACTTGCCAAAGACTTTCCCGAGAGAAATTATCATTGTGATTTGTATGGGAACTATCACGGCGTTATCAGACCCCGGAAGTTGAGCCATACCTCCTCCTGCCGCTGCTGCCGCTACTGAAGCAGTGTGAATAATTCCGTGGCACGAACTCTTCTGATCGCTAGTCATTGCCTGCCATCACCTCCTAAATGCCTATGATTCTTCGTAGTGATGACGTTTGTCTGGGGACTTGGGGCATTTATCGAATGGGTTAGCGTTGGCCGGTGGACGCGGGCCTTTGTCAGTGTTCCAGCTTACGTGCCGACCGCAGTACTTACACGTGAATCCTTTGAAGATCGACATACTTTCACCTCCTTACCAATCTCTATGGCTTTCACGCCACTCTCTCGAGCTATCGTGCATATCCGAAAATTTTGCGCGCCTATCAGAGTCAATGCGTCCGTCTCTGGAAAGTTCGCCGGATCTCTTCTCAATAGCTCCAATAATGCCTTTCACGATGTTCTTACCGCCGATAAGCCCGCCTATCGCGCCGAGCGCAAGAGCACCAAAAGGTCCGAATGCCATAGCTCCGGCAATTAAGCCCGGTACAGCTCCTCCAGCAGCATCAAGTTTTGAGTCTGCCATTCTGTTCATCTCCTAACTTTTACTCCGCAACTCCTGTTCCCTCTGCCGCGCCTTCTCTGCTGTGGCATAGAACCCCCTCGCGATCCCGTAATGTTCATCGCCTTCACCGCTCTTAGCCTTCGCCCACTCAGTATTACCCTTCTTCGTGAACGTATCCGCAACTTTTGCGTAAGTCTCTGCCGTTTTCTCTCCTCTAGCCACTTCACTGTCTCCTTATCACACGCATAACACTCACATAACCGCGTTTTACTCTTTCCTGATGTCTCGCAGTCCGTAATGATTACTTTGCTATGTTATTGTGTCTGTAGTATGAAAAATTTGCAGTAATTATATACTAGGGGGGGGGCTGTTATGTCAATAGATAATCATGACAGGAGACAGACTCTCTCTCCATCTCCTGCCGTCAAAGTTCACTCCGTCCTGATAGTTATACTCCTAGCGTGTCCCGTCAAGCCTTCAGACTCCGCAAACTTCTCTATGTCTCCCGCAACACACCTCAACGCCTCATCAGTGTAGTAGATGTACTGCGTCCTCTTCACGAAGTCCTCCACACCCAGCGGACTCGAGAATCTCGCTGTTCCCATAGTCGGCAATGTATGATTCGGCCCGGCGTAATAGTCCCCTAACGCTTCCGGAGAATGCCTCCCAAGAAACACGCTCCCCGCATTGCGTATTCTGGTCAACACCTCGAACGGGTTATCTATGCACAGCTCCAAATGTTCCGGCGCAATATCATTAGCTATCCTCACAGCATCAGCAATCTCACTCACAATCACTATTGCCCCGTTATCGTCTATAGATACTCTTGCTATGTCATGGCGAATCAGCTTCACTATCTGCGACTCAATCTCTTCGCTCACTCTCTCGGCCAAGTCCTGAGAGTCCGTGATGAGTATTGCGCTCGCTAACTTGTCGTGCTCGGACTGCGCTAACATATCCGCTGCCAAATGTGCAGGATCATTTTTTCCGTCAGCAATGATGAGTATCTCGCTCGGCCCAGCTATCATGTCTATTGCTACTCTGCCGAAAACCTGCCTCTTCGCTTCAGCTACGTAGACGTTACCCGGCCCGACGATCTTATCCACACGAGGGACGCTCTCCGTGCCGTAAGCCATAGCCGCCACAGCCTGAGCACCTCCCATCTTGAACACTCTGTGGACTCCTGCGACGTGTGCTGACGCGAGAATCTCCGGACGAATCTCTGGAGGAGTCGCAATCACTATCTCCTCACAGCCCGCGATCTTGGCCGGAATAGCATCCATCAGGACAGTCGACGGATAAGCTGCTGTGCCTCCGGGAACGTAGAGTCCGACTCTCTGGAGGGGAATAACTCTCTGACCGAGAATAACGCCCTCTTTCGGGGAAAACGCAAAACCATTACGCACCTGCTTTTCGTGAAACGCTCGGATATTTCCTGCTGCCCTAGTGAGCATTGCCGTGTAGTCCTCGCCTACAGCTTTTAGTGCATCGTCCATCTCACTCTGCGTAACTTCGAGTCCGGAAAGCTCGACATGGTCAAACCTGCGCTCGTACTCTATGACTGCCGAGTCGCCGTTCTCTCTCACGTCGTCTATTATTGCGGCTACAGTGCTGCTCACGTCCTTAGCTTTAATGTCTGCACGCTTGAACTCACATACATTTACTATCTTTATCATTAATTGCCTCCCTCTGCATCAAACACTTCTTTAAAGGCTCGGTAATTAGTATCAGGCTGGGAAGGACGGTTATTCACTGCAAAACATATCCTTCTGAATGCTCCCGCAAATTCCTGTTCATCCATAACTTCGCGGAACAGTTCAGCAATATGCTTAGGCGGATTATGGAACGCTCCGCACCCCCATGCTCCGAGCACAAGATTTCTCTGTTGGTGAGCACAGGCTATCCTAAAAATTGTGCGCATCTTGTTCTTTACGCCTATAACATGCTCCGGCACTATGCGTTCTTCACCGTCAACGATTACGATACGAGGCGAGTTCATTGCTGCGACAGCTATCATGTTTACTTTCCACGTGTCTGAAACAAGTTTATAGCCCTTGCGCTCATTCTCACGAAATACTGTTACGTTAGGAGAGTACACACCGCCGAAATTCCTATCAAGCGGATATTGATGATGAGAACGTTTCAGGCCGTATTCTTCTGAATAGCCGGTAAAGCAGTACATGAACCTATAGTAGTCCGAGCACCTGAATAAATACTCTTCTTGAGCACCAGAACCGGAATGAACTCCTCCGCCTGGGTTGCGCCTGCTGGCAAAGTTAAGAACGCTTACATCAAGGCCTTCCTGTACCCATTTATGCGCTGCATCCAGAGTATCCGCCCTCACTAATGAGACTTCCGCCGGAACATCAAGAGGCTCAAAATTTGCCCTGAACTCATCTGCGTAGAATGATGACTCCTGTAGTCTGTCCTGAGGGTCAAGCACTACATGTTTTCCGTCTGGCAGTGTATAGCCTCCTGCACTCACTATAGCTTTCGTGTTTTCCCAGACCTCTCGCTGAAGCTGTTTGTAATTGACGTTTTCGCCTGTAAATCTCCTGCTCCAATCTTCAGCATCCCATATGATATTATTTCCCATTTTTCAGCCTCCTGATAATTTCTGTGATTATGTCCTTCTTGAACTTGTAAGCTGACTTGTTGGCTATCAGTCTCGCGCTCAGGTCAGCAAAGTAATTCACCACACGTAAATTATTCTCACGCAATGTAGTACCTGTCTCTACTATATCTACTATGACATCCGAGAGTCCCAAGACCGGCGCAAGCTCAAGAGACCCCCTCAGACAAATAATGTCTATCTCCCGGCCAAGTTCAGCGTAATATTCCCTCGCAATGTTCGGAAACTCTGTAGCTACCCGCAATGTACGTTCCTCGTCATCAACAAAATCCTCACGTGCAGCAACCGCCATTCTGCATTTACCGGCCTCAAGGTCAAGCAGCTCATACACGTCCGGATTACGTTCGAGCAATATATCCTTTCCTGCTGCTCCGATGTCCGCAGTCCCTCTCTCAACGTAAACAGGAACATCAAACGGCTTTACCCAGAAGCACCGCATATCCAGAGCCTCATTCACGAACACGAGCCTTCTGTTATTGTCGAGAATGCCGGGAAAGTCATAGCCAGCTTTTGCGAAGAGCTTATACACTTTTTCTCCGAGTCTGCCTTTAGGGAGCGCAATATTCAGCATTATTCTTCACCTCTCATATTCTGGGCTGCAAGGTTCAAGTTCACTCCGAAACCTAACGCCTTTACGTCCTTATGCCCCATCATGCTCATCAAGTTATCGTACTGTCCTCCTGATAATATACTCTCACTTATCCCCTCAATGAATCCCCTGAAGACTATTCCGTTGTAGTAATTCAGGCTGTTCACCGTCGAGAAGTCTACATGTATCTCATCATGATATTTCTTGAGCATGGACAGCACATCTAAAGCATTGCTCCCAGTTATTGCCCTGAGTGTAGGGAGAGCAGATTCCGGAGAGCCTTCGAGTTCCGCGAGCCTGATAATCACTTCAGGAACACCCAGACTCTTGAGGCCGTGAATATTTTTCTCAGCTAAACACTTCATGACCGCCTGTCTGTTTTCGCGCACAAGTGAAGCAACAAGTCCTGCGTGAGACACATCGAGCACGCACCTTCTGCCCTGAGCTATCGTGTGAAGGCTGAGAACCGCAAGCTCCAGAACTTCAGCAATATGTGCTTCCTGCAGTTCACCTATACACTCTATTCCTGACTGCGCAATCTCGTGGAATGTGTCCGAATTTTTGGGGACTCTGTAGACCTTCTCGTCGTAAAAAAATTTCTGCACTCCTTCCGTACTGCGTGTGTGCTTGATTATTGACAGCGTTACATCCGGCCTGAGTGCCATTAGCTTTCCGTTGGCATCAGTGAACGTCAAAATGTTCTTCGAGCTGAGAAAGTCTTTCTTGTCCGCATAGAAATCATATTCCTCAAAGCGGCTCATCCTGTAAAAGCTGTAGCCGTAATCCGCGTATAACCCTCTGAGATTCAAAGCAGCTTTCTCTTCCGGCCTAAGTTTTAAGTATGACATGTAATAACTCCAAAATTTTTTTTGCAGGTAATGATAGCACAGGCCAGTAATTCACATGCTATAATTGCTGAAATTTTCCTAGACAATTAACGTAATGAAGGAGGCTCGCAAAATTTTGGCTGACTCGGATGAACCAAGACGAATAATTTTTGCGCGTCATGGGCAGACTGAATGGAACAAAGCTATACGTTTTCAGGGCAAAACTAACGTGCAGCTCACAGATAAAGGCAAACAACAGGCAGGAGCATTAGCCGCGAGATTATCAGCGTGGCCTCTTGAAGTGGTATACACGAGTCCTCTTGACCGGGCATTATTCACAGCCGAAGCCGTAGCCGCAAAACATAACCTCACTCCGATAATACTGCCTGAACTTCAGGAGATAGATTTTGCTTCATGGGAAGGCCAGTCAATCCCTAACCTCGACAAGGAACAGCATCAAGCCTTCTCACTCTGGAGAGCCGACCCGTTCTTCAACCCTCCTCATGGCGCAGAAACTTGGGAACACCTCCACACTAGACTGACCAGAGCCGTGAAAACCATTCTTGACGGTCAGCAGAGAAGAATCGCCGTAATCTCACACGGAGGGATCATGCGGGCAATGTATGCAGTATTCTGCGGCCTGAATCCCCACAAGGTCTGGAATATGGACGTGTCTAACTGCGCAATGTCAGGAGTCGAGATGCGTTACGGTAGAGCGTGTCTAGTGTTCGCGAATGACGATCTGCATATACGTGCAGGAGAAACAGGACAAAAATTGCCGGTTTGGGGTGATACTTATGGCGTTAAGCTGTGAACATGAACGTGAATTGTGGCAGCTCTGCTCTCAGGGGGATATTGAGGCGCGCGAAGAACTCATCATAGAGTACAGGCCGTTAGTCCTATGGATTGCCGGAAAAATGCACGTCTATGATTACGAGCTTAGGCAGGACATCATTCAAGAGGGAATGCTCGCACTGATAAAAGCCGTCGATAAATTCCAGCCCGAACGTGAACTCAAATTCTCAACCTACGCATACCACAAGATTCACGGACAAATGATTAACCTGCTGGAACGTTCAGAGAAAAAAGCTCCGACTCCAGTTCCCGACGAGTGGCTGCAGATCGCAGAAGACGAATCAGAACGCACAGACGAGGACTGGCTCAGCGCATCAGAAGCGGTATCGAGGCTTGAAGGACGTGAAGCTGAAGTAGTAAAAGCGTTGTTCTTTGAGGGCAGGAATCCCAACGACATAGCTGCAGAGAAAAAATGTAACGTAAGTCATATATACCGGCTGCGAAGAAGTGCAATAGCTAGGATACGAGGCTGGTTAGGTTTGGAAGGAGTGTAGAAGTTATTTGCTGGTAGAAAAAAGAGTTGCAGGCATAATCCGGTGGCTTGAGAGGCTCAAGAAGTCCTACAGTTCAGGAGCGATGGAGAGCGCATTAATGGACGCTGAATGTGCACGTGCTGACCTTGAGAATCTCAGGCGTGATGTGTGGGCAGAAGTCCGGCCAAGTTCACGGCACGAAAATGCAATATTCTTACGTGTCATGAGTTCAGTGCGTACTTTGTCGCTGGCCGTAATTATCGTCATGCTCTCAGTAGTTCCGCTGTCCCGAGAAGTAATTGCTCCAGTCAAACAGGCAGTCAATCCCGAACCGGTTCACACAGGCCCGATAATCGTTATCCGTGAGTACGAGCCGCCTGAATGGTCAGATAAACCAGAAACACCTCAAGTTCAGCCCAGAAAACAGACCGCCCAAAAACGTACAGCTCCCAAGCGTATGCAGACAGCTCGGATTTCTACTGCACCTGCTGCCGGCACTCAGCTTTCAGGAGGATCAGTTCCTTACGACAAAGTATATTCACTGATTCAGACGGGACAACGTGCCCTTAAGAATAACAGCTCAGTGATAAAGATTCAGTGATGCATTATCAAGACTAATGAAAAGGGGAGAGATTTTATTTACTATGAGGTATAAATTTTTCTTAATGCTTGTTTTGTCTGCCGTTTTTTGTGCAAATTCTGCATGTGCTCAGGACGTACAAGTTACTTCTGTTGGCGTTGTCGGCAATGAACGCGTTACCACAGAATACATACTAAACATTGTCGAAACAAAGCCGGGAAGTGTTCTAAGCCGAGACCTTCTTCAGGCAGATGCAGACAGAATCTACGAGCAAGGTTTTTTCTCTTACGCTGACTTTGACATCAGGCCCGAAGGCGGAGGAGTCTCCATAATGTTCAACGTTCAGGAAAATCCGATTATAGAGAGTATAACTTTCACCGGCAACACTGTATATACGGCAGAGCAGTTGAATGATGTAATTTTCTCGCAGGCAGGGACAACCTTTAACCGTCGATTTTTCCGCAACGACATGAACAGGATAATAGAGAAGTACAACAAGGATGGTTATGTTATGGCTAGAGTGTCAGATGTGAATATAACAGGGGGAAATATTTACGTTACTATAACAGAACCCAGAGTCAGGGACGTGATCATTCAGGGTAATACCAGAACAAAGACTTATGTAATACGCCGCGAGATAAAGCTGGATAAAGGCAGCCTGTTTAATATGATACATTTCCGGCATCAGCTTTCCAAACTTCACGGCTCTGGATATTTTGAGGATGTAGGACTTGCTTATGATTTCCCTGAAGATGACGAAGGAGCAGTTGACCTGATAATAACTGTCAAGGAAAAACGCACTGCATCAATAGGCCTCAATCTCGGCTACGGAACAGAGAGCGGATTATCCGGAGGACTGACCTACAGCGATACTAACCTTTTTGGGCGCGGAATGCGTTTAGAGGTCGGCTTCAATGAGGGAGACGAGGCGAGCTATTGGGCGACGTTTTCGAGTCCCTACATGGATTCACATACATACGGCTGGGGTATTGGCGTGAATTACGGCACGTTTGACGACAGATATTATTACTATCGCAGCCGCAAGCAGTTCGAGTACGACGAGAAAAGTCTAAGCGTATTTGCAGGAATAGGTAAGAAGTTCAGTAATGAGGACTGGAGCTGGTATTTGACGCTGAGGCATAGGAACGTAGAGTATGATGATATTCACGATGCTATTCCCGGATACACAGATGACATAACCCAGTGGGACGGAACAAACCAGACTGTAGAGCTTTCTTTGATGTGGGACAAGCGCGACCCGTATTCATCATTTCCGAGCGGTTTTGTGTGGGATACGAATTTAGAGCAGGCAGTGAAAGCACTCGGCGGGGAATATAACTACCTGAAATACTGGACGCAGGCAAGATTGTACGCGCCGCTCAACAAGGTTGTAGAAGGTATTACTGACACAAACGGAGCGTGGACAGATGAGAACCCGTTGTTATTTGCAGCCAGACTGAGGGCAGGTGCAGCAACAGAAAACGAACTGCCTTCATTTGCGCGCTATTCTTTAGGCGGAATAAATACTCTTCGCGGCTATAATTCACGTTCATTTGAGGGAAGTAATTTTTACTTGGGGAACTTTGAGCTTCGTGTTCCTGTAGGCCCTTCGTTCTCGCTGGTGGGCTTTTACGACATAGGAAACGCCGACGCAAAAATGGACTGGAGTAATTACCATGATGATTACGGTTTCGGAGTGAGGGTAAAGACACCTTTTGGGAATTTCAGAATCGACTATGCAAAGGGTGAAGAAGAAAACAGGACGTATTTCGGTTTCGGCGAGATGTTTTAGTCTTGTGCTTGCGTTATTGCTGATGGCATGCTCACCGTGTTATGCGCTTGCTGTTTCCGGGCTTCCTGAGTGGTTGACGGGGGCAGTAACAAGAAGCCTTAATGCGGTGTGGCTTGAGATTCCTGACAGTCCGGAGATAGACAGATACGCGACGCTTGAGCTTGTGGCCTCAAGATTATTTGCAGGTTATGACGTTAAGATAAGTCCTTACGCCTCAGAGCCTGCAATAGTTTTTTCTGCGCATGACGAGGTAATTGTTCCTGAAGTCAGAATCGCGCCTCCGGAGCTTCGTGGAATGTCCGCTTCATGGTTCGAGAATGACACGGCAGGAATGAGTGAAGATGTATGTGCTTTGCTTGAGGGAGTGCCTCAGAGTGCATTGACGTGGGCAGATGAAGCGTTGCGTGAACGTCTTGCTCAGATGGTTGGAGAGAGACTGCCTGGCTGGGAGTTTTCGCAGCAGATATACATTTCCCGCGATTCGACGTTAATTACCCTGACGTTTCGGCCAAGCTCACGGATGGTGTTAGCAGTGAGGCCGTCGATATATTCCAGAACGATACCCGCAATGTTCAGGTCAGACCTTGAGGCAAAATTGCTTCCTGAGTTTTCTCCGCTAATTGGGCTTCCTGTTGAGTGGGCGGAAATGCACAAGGCAGAGATAGAGAGACATGCGCAGGAATTTCTGGAGGACAGGCATTCAGTCGAGAACCTGAAGGCTGATGTGAGGGTGAATTTTCGGGCTGACATAGTGTCGGGACTTGAGGCGAGCGTGAACAGTGAGGACTTCATGTTTCAGCTATGGGTAGCGGCGTATGCTGGCATAGAGGGCAGATACCCGGAAGCAGGAGTGTTTTTCGGGTTCGGGCCTCCTGCAAAGTTCAATCCGGAGATTTATGCGGAGCTGGTATTCTCGCTTGACAAATTTGACGTTACGCGGAGGATAGGCGGGAGGTTTGAGCTGCTGGATAACTTCTGGGCAGGAATAGAGGTACAGTGGCCGGAAAATAAATACTTCCTGCGATTCCAGTACAGCCCGGTGAAGGTGAGGAGGCCTTATGCGTTATGGAGGTGGTCTCCTGAACTCGGCGCGCATGAGGCAGCGTTAGGCTACAGGCTTGACGAACACGTATCTATTGAGCTGTATTACGACAACACTGGAGAGGACAAGTTAGGTATTCGCGGAATGTGGCACTTGTAGACCAAAGGAGGAACAATCATGAAAATAGCTTTTATTGCTGAGAAGCTGAATGTTAATATATCTGGCAGTCCTGAACACGAAATCGCAAGAATATCATCACCTGAGAATGCAGACGTAAATTCATTATGCGTAATCTGGGATAAACACGTACTCGAAAAATTACCCCCAGAGATTCCGATAGCAGCTCCTCAGGAATTTTTCACGGCTTCACGGGACGGAATAATCTGTGCAAATCCCAGAGCATTATTACCGGAATTATTAGCACTCTTCTCACAGCCTCAGGCCAAGCCAAAAGGTATTCACCCCTCAGCACAAGTTTCACTCTCAGCAGTAATTTCGCCTGATGCGTATATCGGTGCAGGAGTCTTTGTCGGAGATGGCAGCGTCGTAGGTGATGGCTCGCTCATAGAGCCGAATGCTGTCCTGCTGGCAAATGTCCGTGTCGGGAAAAACTGCCTCATTCATTCATGTGCAGTGATAGGGGCTGACGGTTTCGGGTTCGAGAGGACTCCTCAAGGCCTGATAAAAATTCCCCAGACCGGCGGCGTGAGGATAGGCGATGACGTGGAGATCGGAGCATGTACCACGATAGACAGAGGGACTATGAGCGACACGGTGATAGATTCCGGCACTAAGATAGACAATCACGTTCAGATTGGGCATAACGTCAAGATAGGGCGTAACTGCATAATCTGCTCAATGACGGGAATAGCAGGAAGTTCTGTGATAGAGGACAACGTAACTATTTCCGTGCAGGCAGGCATAACGGATCATGTACGTGTAGGAGCTGGAGCAGTAATCGCAGGCCGTACAGGAGTAACGAACGATATACCCTCCGGAGCTGTAGTGTCTGGTTTCCCTGCGCGACCTCACAACGAGGCAAAACGAGCATTAGTGTTAGCGTCAGATCTGCCGTCATTGTTCAAGAGGATACGAGTGCTTGAGAAAAAGTTATCGGAGCTGCAAAAATCATGAGCCTAAACGGGAAAATTATATTAACAGGTCAAGGCTTACATTCCGGCCAAGACTGCAAATTGACAATAGAACCCTGCGATTCACCGGAAGTGTTAATGCGTTCAGGAAGTAATGAGCTGCCTTTGAGGGAGTTATCGCTCTCCGGCACTAACAGAGGCTCGGACTATATCTACCCTGACGGCACAAGAGTCAGGACTTGCGAACATGTACTATCTGCGCTTGCTGGTCTGGGATTCTGGCGGGGAGTCCGACTCACCGTTGAGGGAGGAGAGATGCCCGCACTCGACGGATGTTCACGCACAGTGTGTGAGGAGCTGATGAGGCACTCTGACGCTGAGGACGTGAAGTGTGAGGCTGAGAATCTCGCTGAGGCTGTGAGCGTGTACGGAGAGGATAGATCACGTTTCGTTACAGCCCTGCCATGTCAGGGACTACGGATCACCTACATTGTCGAGTACAAATATATCGGTGCTCAGGTTATGGACTTCGTGAGTTCACCGGAAAAGTATTACGAGGATATTTCCTGCGCGAGGACGTTTGCAATGCAGAGCGACATAGATTACTTACGCTTACACGGAATGGCTCTCGGAGGCAGCTTAGAGAACGCAATAGTGATAGGCAGCACGGTGCAGGCAAAAGGCGGTTTGCGCTGGCCGGACGAGTTCGTGAGACACAAGGTGCTTGACCTTATCGGGGACTTGGCCGCAGTAGGAAAGCCAATAAATGCACACATCATCGCCGTAAAAGCAGGACATGAATTACACTTGAAATTAGCAGAAAAACTGAGAGGAGCATAAATAGTAAATGGCAGAGCTTGATATTCTGGAAGTGATGAAGATTCTGAAACAGCGTTATCCGTTCCTTATGGTTGACAGAATCACGGACTATGACGAATCTCACGTAACCGGCTACAAGAACGTAACGATTAACGAGCCGTTTTTTGAGGGACATTTTCCCGGAGACCCGACGATGCCCGGAGTAATGATTCTCGAAAGCATGGGGCAGGTTGCGAGCGTATTGCTTGGCCTGAGACTCGGACAGGAGAGCACCGGCAAGATAGCGTTTCTTGCAGGAATTGACGGCGCAAGGTTCAGAAAGCCCGTCCGACCCGGAGACCAGCTCGTAACGAAAGCGGAACTCACGAAAGTCCGAAGCTCTTCCGCAAAGGTCAAGACAGTAGCATATGTTGGAGAGGACGTAGCAGCCGAAGCAGAGTTCATGTGCATAATAGGCAGCACCCTCGCCAAGAAGAAGGAGGCATGACTGTGAGCGTAAATATACATCCGAGCGCAATAGTTTCACCGAAAGCCGAGATAGCTGACGGAGCAGCAATAGGGCCATTCTGCGTAATAGCTGACAACGTGAAGATAGGTGCAGGGACTCTTCTGCGGGCATATGTTAGCGTGAGAGATTACGTATCTATCGGCGAGAACTGCGAGATATGCGAGTATACAGCGATTGGCGGCAACCCTCAGGATCACGGCTTCAAAGGGGAAATCTCCTACGTCAGGATAGGCAGCAACAACCTGATACGCGAGAACGTTACGATTAACCGTGCGACCGGCGAGGGCAACGAGACCGTAGTGGGGAATGACTGCTTCATCATGGACGGTGTGCACCTTGCGCATAATACAAGACTCGGCGATTACGTTACGATTGCCAACAAAGTGGGCTTGTCAGGGTTTGTTCAGGTCGGGAGTCATACGGTATTCGGTGGAATGTCGGGGGTTCACCAGTTCGTGAGGATCGGGGACTACTGCATGATAGGCGGACTATATCGAGTCGTGAAGGACGTTCCGCATTACACGTTAGCTTCAGGAGAGCCGTTGAGACTTACGGGACTGAACAAGGTCGGGCTTGAGCGTGCGGGGTTTACTGAGGAGACGAGGAGGACGATCACGAAGTTTTACCGTGAGCTTTACAGCAAGGAAAAAGTGTTTAGTCAGGCACTTGCAGAGGCAGTAGAGAAAAAGTCTGAGTACATACCGGAGATTCAGCACATCATAGAGTTTTACGAGGGGACAAAGCGGGGTGTAACATTCTGGCATTTATAGATTAACTGCGTGCAGAATGATGAATAGCCATTTTCAGGCTGTGCTAGAATAAGCTCAAAGTACATGAAAGGGATGATTTTAGTGAGTGAGGAGCTTATACAGAGAAATTTAACGGAGTCCCCTGAGAAAATGGGGGAGTGGGACTATTACAATATAGGTTCTACGACTTTGAAGGCACTGAAAAACGCTAAGATTATTCCTGATTATGACTATAGGAATCTTGAACGGCGGAAACCTGATGCACTTATCACGTCTAAAAGCGGTGTAATAGCAGTGATAGAGTATAAGCAGCCTTCCCAGCTCAGGACAGAAAAACAGGTCGTGTCGGCAATATCTCAGGAACTTGATATAGCTAAGGTATTGAGCGCAAAAGTCTATATTGTTACTGACGGAAGCCGTACATTATGGATAAATCCTGCAACAGGCCGCAAAATTCTTCATGAGGATGGAAGCGAAGTAACTCTAAATTTCGACAGGAACAGCAAGAACAGCATAGTCCTGATAAATAGGATACTGTCTTCAATATCTCCCGACAATGACAGGCTGTCAGAGTTTTCACCTGTAGACCCTCTGCCGCTTGCAGAAAAGATATGGCAGGATTTGTGGGCAGTATCAGGAGCGACACCTGAAAACTGCCTTTATACGTTTGTGGAAATATTTATCTTCAAGTACTTGAGCGACCTTAACATACTTCCTGGAATGTTCTCGTTCTATGACCTGATTAAGAGATATTCTGTCAACACAGAAAGTGAAGTTCTTGAGTTTTATGCTTCCGGTATCAGAACGAAGATAAAAGAGTTTTTTCCGGGTAATCCCAAAGATAAGACTACAATTATTAACGGGACTATTTTTGTCTCAAAAGATGATAAGGCTGTTGCAGGTTACGCGTCAGTTTTCCGCAAGATACTGAAACGGTTCAGCGACTTCGGCTCTCTTGAAAATATTGACTACGATTTCAAGAGCAGGCTGTTCGAGACATTCCTGAAGGAATCAATCAGCCGCAAAAACTGGGGACAGTATTTCACGCCGTTAAAAGTTGTACGTTCTATTGTGAACATGGCAGATATAGCACCCGGCATGAAAATATGTGATCCTGCTTGCGGTGTAGGGAAATTTTTGCTTGAGCCTATATTGCGGAGACTGCACAGCTTTTACATTGTAGATGGAGAGGAACTCAAGCCGCAGATACATCTTCACGGTTTCGACAAGGGATTTGACAGGGAAGAGCAGAAGACAATTATTCTCGCGAAAGCCAACATGCTAATTTACATGTCGGATATAATCAAGGAGCATAAAGGCATGGAGCAGAAATTTGCTGCATTGTTCAACGAGACCTTTTTGCTGCAGACAAATTCAATACTCGGCACACTGGCTCACCCTGTCCGGAATGAATACGATCTTATTCTTACGAATCCGCCTTATGTCATGAGCGGAAGCAGTAATCTCAAGGAAGAGATAGACAAAAATCAAGAACTCAAAGAGTATTTCACCGTCAACGCAATGGGAATAGAGGGTCTGTTCATGGAGTGGATAATAAACGCTCTGAAGCCCGGCGGCAAGGCTTTTGTTATTGTCCCTGACGGCATAATGAACAGAAGCAATGACAAGAAGTTGCGCAGATTTATTCTTGAGCAGTGTAATATAGATGCGGTTATATCCCTGCCGCTCAATACGTTTTTCACTACGAACAAAAAGACATACATACTTGCTCTCACAAAAAAAATTCCAGTGCACATAAATGGAATTGATAGTTTGACGAAGCAGGATAGTCCGGTCTTCACATATCTTTGTTCAGAGATAGGAGAAACGCGCGACACATACCGTTTCAGCATTGAGCAGGACGACCTCAAAACCGCTTCCGAACTGTTTAACATGTTCAAAGGTGCGAAAAATGTATTCAGGACTGATGACAGACGCTGCAAAGTTGTGAGCATTGACAGTTTTTATGATGGGTCTCACTGGTGCGTTGACAGGTGGTGGACGCAGGAGGAACTTATAGCCTTAGGGGTAAAGGACGAAGCTAAGACTCTTTCTGTTGAAGGTTTCAGGGGATTGCTTGATGATATTGTCAGTACTTTGGCAGAATTTAGTGAACCCTTGCGTGAGGCTGAAAAAAAAAATCTAACTACTGGGCTGAAGACTAAAGAATTTCCGCTTTCTGAGATATTCAATATGGAGAAGGGGTCAAGTAAATATACAAGAACATATGGCATAGAGCATAGTGGCATTTATCCTGTGTATTCTGCTTCCGGGCTGAAGCCGCTTGCTTATATAGATACGTATGATTATGATGGGCGTTATATCACATGGTCTACTAACGGATTTGCTGGAACAATTATGATTATTGACGGTAAATTTTCTGTGAATGGGGACAGAGGGATTCTGATGCCCATAGCTAATCGAACCGATATAAACTTTGATTATATAAAATTTACACTTGAGCCTGTATTCAGGGGGTTAGTAAAAGGACGCAAAGACATTGACGGCAAAAATGAATTTACAAAGCTGTATCCTTCAATGTTGGAAAATGTCAATATAACTCTTCCAGTAAAATCAGACGGAAGCCCGGATTTGTTCGCACAGCAGAAAATTGCAGAAGCGTACCTGCTTATAGAGGAGATAAAGCAATATGCTGCTGAGAAGAAAGCAGAAGTTGAAAACTGTACCGTAATGCTTGATGACGGGAATGAGGACAGAATGACAAAAGATTTCGCGCTTACGTCGCTGTTCTCCATGAAAAGAGGCTCGTCAAAATACACGAAGAAATATTGCAGTGAACATGCCGGAAAATATCCTTTGTACTCTGCCTCAATATACAAGCCGCTAGGATATATAGACACGTATGATTATGACGGACGCTATATCACGTGGTCTACAGACGGTTTTGCAGGACACATTATGATTATTGAGGGGAAATTTTCCGTGAACAGTGCAAGAGGGATTCTCATACCTTTAGACGATAGGACTGACATAGACTTTGATTACGTCAAGTTTATCCTTGAGCCTGTGCTGCGGAAAACAGCAAAAGGACGCAGGGATATTGACGGCAGAGACGAGTATACGCATCTTCCTCCTGCAATGCTTGAATATGTCATGATACCGTTTCCTGTGAAAGCAGACAGTGCAATAGATATTGATGCACAGAAAGAAATTGCCGGCAGATATAAGGCAGTACAGGCATGTAAAGACGGCATTATCTCGCAGCTAAATATTCTTCTTAATCAAAAAGTTATCCCGTAAATTTTGCAATAAATTATATTTTCCACTGTATGAATTTTTGCGCTCTGGATATAAACTATACACATTCCAATTAACGAATCAAGAACGGAGGTAACTCTATGCAGGCGAAGAAAATAGTAAACATTCCTTCACTCATAAGCGACTACTACACTCTTGCTCCGGATATGTCCGACAAGACACAGCAGGTAGCTTTCGGTACGTCAGGCCATCGCGGAAGTTCAGCACTCCACAGCTTCAACGAGGCACACATTCTCGCGATAGCTCAGGCAGTCGTAGAGCACAGAACCGCAGAAGGCATCACCGGCCCTCTCTATCTCGGAGCAGATACTCACGCCCTCTCTGAACCGTCAATGAGAACATGCGTTGAAGTCCTCGCAGCTCAGGGTGTGGAGCTTATCCTTCAGGAAAAGTTCGCTCCGACTCCGACTCCTGTCGTCTCCCGCGCAATCCTTGAGCATAACCGCACTCATGACAAGCAGGCTGATGGAATGGTCATCACTCCATCGCACAACCCTCCTACTGACGGCGGAATAAAGTACGACCCGCCTTCTGGAGGCCCGGCAAGCCCAGAGATCACCAGCAAGATTCAGAACAGAGCTAACGAACTCATAGCGTCCGGCCAAGTCGCATCAATAAAGCGCGTCCCGTTTGAGCGTGCCGTCAAGATGGACAACGTACACTTCTACGATTACGTTCTGCCCTACGTGAAGGCTCTTGCGTCGGTCGTCGACATGGAGGCTGTTGCGAAATCAGGCCTGAAGATCGGTGCTGACCCATTAGGCGGAAGCGGTATCTATTACTGGGAGCCTATTGCTGAGGTTTACGGCATCAAGAATCTGGAGGTCGTCAACCCTAACCTTGACCCGACGTTCTCATTTATGCCTCCTGACCATGACGGCAAAATCAGGATGGACTGCTCTTCACCGTATGCTATGGCGAATCTGATCAAGCTAAAGGACGATTATGATATAGCTTTCGGCAATGACACGGACTATGACAGGCACGGCATCGTAACTCCTCAGGGCCTCATGAATCCGAACGCGTATTTGTCCGTAGCAGTAAAGCACCTTTTCACGACTCGCAAGGGCTGGAGACCTGACGCAATGGTCGGCAAAACTGTAGTCTCAAGCTCAATCATTGACCGGGTAACTGAGGGCATAGGCAGGAAGCTCTGTGAAGTGCCTGTAGGGTTCAAGTGGTTTGTTGACGGTCTGCTTGATGGGTCTATGGGCTTTGGCGGTGAGGAGAGTGCAGGAGCGTCATTCCTGTGCAGAGATGGGAGCGTGTGGACGACCGACAAGGACGGCATCATCATGGACTTGCTGGCGTGCGAGATTACGGCTACGACGGGGAAGAATCCTGCGGAACATTATGCTGAGATCACGGCCAAGTACGGGACGAGCTACTACGCGAGGATAGACACACCTGCGACTCCAGAGCAGAAGGCCAAGCTCGGCAAGTTATCACCGGAGGACATCAAGGAGGATACACTTGCTGGCGGGAAGATTACGGCGAAGTTCACGAAAGCTCCCGGCAACAATGCATCAATAGGCGGTCTGAAGGTTATGACGGCGGACGGGTGGTTTGCGGCGAGACCATCAGGGACGGAGAACATCTGCAAGCTGTACGCGGAAAGTTTTATTAGTCCTGAGCACCTGAAGAAGATTCAGGAAGAGGCACAGAAGATTATTGCTTAATGTAACATTAGACTATTGAGCTGCCCCCAGAAATGAGGACAGCTTTTATTTTTATCTGAATAACTATCTGCAAATAACATAAAAAATTCCCTCCGGCCTCAAAGGTCAGAGGGGTAAATTTTTCTCCGGGCTAAAATCTTTCTACCGGGTATATGCCTTCAAGCTCCTTTGATCTGTTCTCTAGTGTCTCCTGTGTCTTCTGGTTTTTCAGCTCCTCAAGTATTTGGGGCTTCACCTGCTCGAATGATACGGGTGATTCCGGTATATGCTCCTCAAGTTTGATGATATGCCAGCCGAATTGTGATTTTACTGGTTCGGACACATCGCCGGGGTTCTTCAGGGCAAATGCAGCCGTCTCGAACTCCTTGACCATAACGCCTTTAGGGAATTCCCCCAAGTCTCCGCCGTTAGCCGCACTGCCAGGATCTATAGAGTACTCTTTAGCGGCAACATCAAACGATTTCCCTGCCTTCAATTCCTCCTGAACCTTCGCGAGTGTCTCATCACTGCTGACTAGAATATGTCTTGCGTGTATACGTTCAGGCTGTAAGAACATTGCCGGGTTATCGTCGTAGAATTTCCTTGCGTCCTCATCTGTTATAGCTATTCCGTCAATCACTTTACGCATAGAAGCCTGTGCAAGCATTGCCCGTCTTGCATTAGCTAACTGTGCCTGAAATTCCGGAGTTTTATCCAGTCCTGCAGCCTCACCGTCAAGAGCATATAGCCTCATGGAGATAACATCATCAAGGATCATTTTGCGTCCCTGTTCAGTTGCGTACATCATCAAGGCCTGCTGACCGAATGGCTGTATGAACTCCAGCACTTCAGCTTCAGTTATATCGGAACTGCCTACACGAGCAAGAACTTTCTCACCCTCAGCACCATAAGCCAGACCAGCAAGCAGAGATACTAACATTACTGCAATGAAAAATTTTTTTGCCATCAACATAAAATCCTCCCGAAAAAGTAAAAATTATCCGTGAAAGTTTATCACATAACGTTATAATACTCATAAATTAACAGCTTGGAGTGATTCACTTGCGCATAGTCAACACACAAATAGTTCTCGGTCTAGCTATATGGATTTTAGGTTTTGCTTTCATGGTTTTAGGCTGGCTCATTGATGCACTCTTCGAACAGTGGGGCAGAATTCCCTCAAAGGTCCTCTATAAAGTTGGAGCTTTTATCGTGGCTGTTCCTGTAATAATACTTCTATGGAAAGTCTCTGCAACGCTCTACCTGAATAGATTCTACATTGCCGCATATATAAATAATGCCGTTCAATTCCTACAGGACGCAATAAAAGTATTATAGCTATGAGTATGCTTATTGGTTTTGCTGCGGCTGCCTTCATGCTGTATTTCCCGTATGAGTGGTGCAAGTTCAGGCATGAGAGCGAAGAGTCTTACGGTCTGAAATGGTTTCTTACGTCGAAATCAAAGCGTGATGTGATTATTGCATTGGCTGTAACGTTAATTCCCTTGACGATAATAACATTTTACTGGACGTATGAATGGGGCGGAAGGGGCTTAAAGCAACCGGAATTATTGCGTGCAATAGACCA
>ERZ842401.3307-NODE-3307-length-20197-cov-25.913067_pt1 | contig 20197 bp, 8 predicted proteins | sample MGYA00521270_ERZ842401 | MGnify/ENA primary metagenome ERZ842401 (study PRJEB31892, sample SAMEA3878208) | bioreactor metagenome | biome: Moose rumen | place: Sweden | collected 2011-10 | study: EMG produced TPA metagenomics assembly of the PRJEB12797 data set... | reverse complement strand
CTTCCACCCCCAAAACCCTAATGGGAGGGGGCCCGGCGTCTACCTGCCTTCCCCCTGTCCCAACTAGATTTTGCAAAGAGCCAAATTTTCAACTTAAAATTCTACTAGATGCCAACGTAATAATTTGGCAAAGAAAAAAACTCAATGTTAACTAATTTTTTTAACTGCTTAATCTTACTCGCCATAGCAATATTAATTCTCGCCAGTCTCTCCTGTTCAACATTCAAACATAAAGATTCCTCAAAATAGTTTTCCTTGAGATTTTCAGAAAAACCATCAAATCCTACTAAAAGAAAATCCTTTACCCCAACATGCATTAACATATTAATACACATAATCCCTGCGTTATCAATGATAATCGGATCTTCATTCAAATAACTCGAATAGTTCACAACTAAATAATCATCACTAAAACTAACTATATTTGAAGTGACGATTGTTTTAATTCTTTTAGTTGGTGATTGCTTAACACTGTTAAACCTCTTCATATTACTTATGAATAAAAAATCGACTGGAATATCTGAAGGAGAAAAGTTAATACATACAACAATATACTCTCCGCTGGTGATCAATGAATTTATTTTCTTAGTTTCATTTTTCAGTGATTTCCCAGGGGCAAGTAACAAGACTTTTTTATCTTTAATACTTTCGGATAGTTTATTCATCACTTCTGAATCATCAACTGTATGATCCATATATTCATTATATTGGGATTGAATGTACTCTTTGTCAAAAATACTTTGTTTGTTCTTATCCAGCGAGTTCAGTATTGTCGCTATATCTCTAATCTGAAGAGTCTGCATATTCAAAAGAAATGACGCATAATTTGGATGGCAATCAGTTACTGCTGCTAAATAATATGCCGGGTCATATCCCCATTTATATATTAAACTAAATGGTTTAATATATTGATCCATAACATTCATAATATTAAGTACGTCATATTTGAAGCCACGATTTACATTTAGATATTGAACCATCAATTCCGTATTTAAATTTCCTGCACCTCTTCCCATGCCTAGTACGGAAGTATCAATTATTATATTTCTTTTGGTGTTAGTCTGAGTAAGTTCCTGCGCATTAGCAAATGACAACTGCAAATTATTATGAGAATGAAAGCCCAAAGCAATCCTTTGGTCAAGATTATGATCGACTAGATAGAACATATGCAGCAAATCATTTTTATACATTTTTCCTAATGTATCAACAATATAAAAGGCATATGGCTTCATTACATTTATTCTATTAATTAGGGTGACCAGAGAATCGTCCTTATAAGATGTTGTTCCTACCGGTTGCATAAAAACCTTGTAGCCTTTTTTTATTAACTTTTTACCAAGTTCAAACGCTGGTTCAATTTCATTCTCATGGAAGGTTACTCGAATTCCATCAATAGAAGAACCGTCATAATCTGTGATCTCGTCTATACCTATAGAACCAAATTGAAGCATCCCTACATACATTGTATTTTTAACCTTCTCACCAATATATTCTCTTACTGCTTCAACCGATGAAAAAAGAGATTTATCCGGATCATTTGCTTTAGACTTCAGAAAACCACATTCTATAATATCAATGGATGACTTCGATAAACCTTGTATAATATTACTAATGACCTGTTTACCAAATTTAAAATTATTTACATATCCACCATCTCTAAGCGTACAGTCAAGAACTCTAACCTGTTTCATTATAATTTCCTATATCAATTTTAAAGAGAATCAATATTTAGTATATGTTATAAATCTGAGTAAAAATTAAAAGATTAAAATACAAAAAAAAAAAAAAAAAAAAAGTACGAATTTTTAATAATATTGATAATAAAAGCGTATAATTTTTAATCACCTATAAAAATTCGCGTAACTTCAATTATTAGCAAGTTGGTGACATACTTTACGCACATATTTTTAACCCTAAATTTTGAAGACAATTTTTCTAACCCAAATATATTCTCTAATCTATCCATCTATAAACAATCATAATTAACTGCAAATAAATTAGATATTACATAATTCTTCTTCTGCTAATTCTTCTGCTAATATAGAATGTTCTACGCTATTAGTATTCAATCTTTCCATCATAATAACTCTGACAACATCAAGATCTTTACTAGTATCTACAGAAATTGAATCAGAATCAACTAAAGAAAAATTTAGATCAATACCATTTTCCAAAAATCGTAAATGATCAATGTCCTCAACTTTCTCGATGTTACCTCTACTAGTTTTTACAAAAAAGTCAAGAGCCATCTTATTAAAACATTCAACACCTACATACTTCAGATAAGGTTCTTTAAGACTTCCTTTTGGAAAAGGAACAGGTTCTTGACATATATAAACATCTACCTGTATCTGAAACTATAATTTTTATATTTGCAGGATCAATTGTTTCTGCAGGATTGGTAAGTATTCTCATTGCACCACCAAAAAAGGGAACAGAAATCAATTCATTTGGTATAACTGGCAATATGCATTGTTCCGTTATAAGCGGTTCATCTCCATTAATACATATATAATAATCAGCAGAAATTATTTCTGAAATTTCATGTATTCGAGAAATATGTTCAGGATGGCTACATTTTGTCCGGATAAATTTAATTTTGAGATTCTCACAGACTTGCTGAATTCTGTCATCATCTATAGCACAATAAACTTCAGAAAAATTCGATATTCTTTTTACTTTTTGATATACCCACCAAATCATTGGTTTTCCACAAATGTCTGCCAAAGGCTTGCCAGGAAATCTAGTAGATGCGTATCTCGCAGGTATTACACCAATAATTCTCACAATTAATTTGTCTCCATAATAGTTAACAATTTTCAACTAACGCACTTATTATTTGAATCATTAGATATATCCGACACGTGTATCAAATCCAGACGTCAAAACCGCGTTCAATATAGGAATAAAAAAAAACTCATTACTACAAACATTAAATAATATAGACACTTTAAAACTGAATAGATTACTAATTATAACCAGCAATATTAATTAAATTCGACTGGTTATTTGATGAACTGCTACCCCCTACAAAAAAAACTACAAAGAATTATTATAAAAAACTCTAATCATAAAGCATACAAAATAGTTCAGTACAAACTAATTTTGGGTTTAATTTCATACCCATGGTAAAGAAGAGTTCAAAAGTTTGAATTTTGAGCAATCCTAATTTAAGTTCAATTAAAATCAGTTGAATGCAAATAATCTTCCGTATAGAAATCATTAAATAATCCTTTAAGTCCAACAGGGTTAATTGATGTTACATTTAAATCTGGATAATATCTATCAACAATAACCTTGAATACCTTAGTCCAAGCATAGTATTGTGGGGATGGAACAGGAAAATTGTTGTTTGTATAAAAATCACCAGATGAACAATCGCATCCTACTAAATAAATTTTAGAAGGATGACAATACAGAACAAATTGCAATGCCGAAAAAACAGTTCCAGTATAATTACCTAAAGGTTCTCTATCAATATCATGGGCCCATATGTTACAAGCCAAATACTCAAAAACATATTCTTTTACCGATTTTCTTTTAAGTAAATATGAAGGAATACGATCTATTATGTATTTAGAATTACATAATCTTTTAGTTATTCTTGGTGGATGAAATCCCACAAACTTTACACACTCATCGCCTCTATAGTTTAATATATCGGATGTTAAAGATTCTCTTCCTTTATAAAACTTAAAGTAATCCTGCGTAAAAATTATATCAAAAGCAACATTTGATAAATAAATCGCACCATTAATACCTATATGAATTACATTATCCATTGGTTTATAATACTTTGCAGTCGGCCCAGTACAGACAACACAAACTTCTTTTCCTTCAAAACTCCCCTTATAAGGCAAAAAGGTTTCTCTATGAAGAGATTGAGCGTAAATCAATGTATCCTGATTGTATAATTCGTTTTTTAGTTTATCAACTAACTGACAGATTTTCCTAGACTTTGCCTCAAGAAGATAATTTACAGAATCAATCTTGGATTCAATAACCAAATCATTTGTTGATTGGTTTATAAGAAGGTCATTTTTTGCAGTTACAATAATACTAGACTCTTCACCAATATTTGTATTCTCATATATAATAGAGATAGAACTACTATTTAAACCAAATTTAAAAACAAAACAAGTTACGTCATCGATTAGTGATGAATTGCAAAATTTATGTGAGCCACAATCAAATTTTAAATATTCATTAGTTGAAAGACTCTTAAAAGAAAACAATGTTTGTTTTCCATTAAGAGATGGTATTACCAAATACTCAACCCCATCTACTTTAATAACATCGTTTACTCTTGGCAAATTATATACTTCAAATTCACTAGCATTATTTTCAATCTGTGTTTGATTGTTAACCTGACGTAAATACTTATCTCTAATTCCAATATTTGTGCAACCAAATTTAATTCTGTTAGTTGATATAGGAATAGGAATAAAACTTGAATCATCAAAAAACAATCGATCTTTATCTTCTTTTGGATACTTGGATTCAATCAGAATGCCTTTAAAATGTCTGAGAAACCTCCCACTATTGTCGTTATATAAAGAAATTGCATAACTTAATTTATTATTCGCACTAACTATATGATACAAAAGATCATTTATCAAAGTATATTTATTATGAATCTTATCTGCAAAAGTCATGATTACGTTACTCCAGTATTTCTAATATTAAATTTACAAAATAATATTTTCAATATCCTTGGTTTAAACATCCATAAACTCAGATTTGGTACCTTCGTTTCAAATTTCGGATGCCAATATAAAATGATAATGTCCAGATATTCTAAGTATTAACTGTTATAATACTCGCAGAGTTCTTTCTTTCTTTACTTATTTATTTATTTTGTTCATCTTCAGCAATAATGTTGTAAATTCAATTATGATCATTATGAGGTAGTGTAAGGTCCGATCTATAGCATAGCTCGATAACATTAGAGATAATGAACTTAGTTTTCGGAAGAAAAAACATTTAAGCAATAACACAACTCCCAAGGGTCATTCTCAAAAAGTCCGGTGTCATAATGCTATGTCGTATCATCTACCGAACCAAGTTCAGATGAGTTGTTTGAACTAAAACCTAAATTAGGCTTTATGTATAATCAAGTTGGAGCAGGGAGAAGGAGGTCCACCTGTGAAATCAGTACACAAAGAAGCGGTTTAATTCTATGTTGAAACCAAGGGGCCCCTTACGGTTATGTTTCTCTCACCTAATTGGTGTATATCAGGATAGACTTCAAGGTTTTGCCCACAGGAGAATCCCTGCTCAAGACACTAAGGTAAAGCACATACGTGCACAAAAAAAAATAATTAGTCCTCATCAAATTATTGATATACGAATACCGGTACTAATATTCAGACCATGAACCTGCGTATTTCTAATTTTGGGTATCAGGTATTTCAAACTTGTTTATGTATAAAATCTAAATTAAATTATTCGCATCTTCAGGCACAGTTTCTATTTGCGCTATCATATGATCTGCAATAAACTCAATCTCCACCTGATCCTTCTCCGCCCGGGATGTCAAAGTCTTCACCACAGCGCTATATCCGCAGTACTGACCGGGATTCAAAACAAAGACATAAACGGAGTTCTCCCGGACATAGAACCAGACCGAATCCCGCAGGCCCTTGTTTCCCTTGCTCCAGTCAATCTGATGCAGCCGGAGACTGAACTCCTTCTGATCTCCATTTCCTTTGGCCCCCCTGCCCTGGTTTCTGTTCTTCACCTTCAGCCAGGATCCCGATATGGTGAGCTGGTCATAAACCGAAGGAGCCAGGTTGCTCAGTTTCAGGAAGTCAATAACAGCCACAAAGTCGCTGCACTCAAACTCCGGAATGGTGATCTTCATAAAGGTCACTCCCTCACGGCTCCTGCCCCATCCTCTGGGCACGGTAAAGATTGTCTTGAACTGCTGATCTGACATACCACCCCCATTTCTCTCAGATGAAAACTGCCCCTTCACTGTCCGACTCTCTTTTTCCAATTCTTCAACCTGCTTCTTCAAAGCTTCAGTTTGGCTCACCAGAGCCATCTTCTCAGGCAGGATCCCGCCTTTTTCATCCAGGGCAGAAAGAAGTGACCGGATGAGGAACCGGTGCTCCCTCATAAGCCGGGCATAGTCTTCAGGAGTGAAGGTGATCGGTGCCGGCTCCTTCAGCCCGTAATACCCCCGGAGAGACTTCCAGTGCTCCGCCATGGTGGTGAGCCCCGGATGGGCTTCCCAGTAAAGTCCCAGATCGGCGGGATGATCGGCAAAGTGGCACAGCCGTGAGAGATAGTCAGCCTCATCACCAACTTTGAACCGAAACAGTTCGGAAGTGCACAACTCTGAGGCACCCCCGGCAGAACTGGACAGCACCGGAACCCCGTAGGCCACCGACTCAATGGCGATCTGGGGCAGATTGTCCTCCCAGACCACGGGAACCACACTGAGATGACAGCCCCGGAGGATCTCCGGCAGATCCTCATGGGTGTAGCCGTTGATCACCTTAAGGGACCGGAAATGGGCCAGATCGTCATAGATCTCCCGGTGCTCCTTGTCCCGCACCGTAAGCACCAGCTCTATCTTCCGGGCATATGCCGGATCCAGGGACTTCATGGCCCTGAGGAAGAATGGATAGCCCTTCTCCTCTATGGTGAGGCTGCTGCCCAGGAAGACGATCCTAAGGACGCCGTCTTCCGGTACAGATGTTGCAGCCTTACGCAGCTGATGCTCCGCCACCTGGGTGCCAATATAGGAGACAGCCATGATCTCCGGCCGGATCCCGTTCTCAGCGGCAAGGTCATATACCCGCCGGGACACCGCCAGGATCTGATCACAATTGGCATTGAGTTTCGCCACCGCAGTCCGGGCAAAAGAGGGCAGTTCCTCCGAAGACGACTCCTGATCCAGCCGATCCAGACCCAGCTCCCCAAGCCACCGATCCTTGGAATAGGCAACCTGATCTTTCTGCTCCTTCTGCAGCGCATAGGATCCCCGACCGTACACCTCATCAGCGATGTTTCGCTTCTCCGTCCGTCCGGCGCAGCACTTAAGACAGTCTTCGCCAGTATGCTCCGGTGAGCAGACGCAGTGCCGGTGGCGCATGAAATAGTAGCCATGGAGACAAAAGGGAACGTAATTGTGAACGGAGAACAGGAACCGGGTTTCCGGGAAGTCCTGCTTCAGATCCAGCACATCCAGGGAAAGACCTTCGATATTGTTGAAGTGCACCGCCTCAAAGGGACCGTATTTGGCAAGAAACGACCGGAAGACATCCTTCAGGGAGTCACTGGCAAGGGCCACGGTGGGGTTCTTAAGCACATGGGTCTGCTCAGCGGGCACCGGGGAGTTCACAATCTCATACTGCCAGAGCTGACCCTCATATGCCGGGGACTTCAGCTCCCTGACATAGGGCTCAAGCCGGGTGATGTCATAGGCAAAGCCTGAGGACAGCATGTAGACGGAAACCGTTGGATCGTTGGCGGTGATCTCCCTGATGAGGTTCTGGATATAGACCGTAACCCCGCCCCCGGCCTTCCAGGGATTGTCAAAGGGGCACCAGTTGTAGATGAGGATCTTCTGCCGCCGGGCGTTCATGGCCGGTAGCGGTGAGAGGAACCGCTGGTAAAGGAATCGGTCCCGTAAATTGAAAGTCTCCAGGATCCGGGGATCCATTTCCCCGAGCATCCGGGCGGCCCAGTCAGCAATGTCAGCACCAGAGGCTCCGGTGTCAAAGTCCTTCAGGGCGCCGGTAAGGTACTGGAGCCCACGGGCATAAGTGCACCTGACGGCCAGTCCGTCAGCAAAGCCGGTGCTCCGGAGAACCTCCAGGTTGTCCAGCATCCGCCGGAAGGGAAGGGAGACGTCGAGCTGCCGGTTGGAGGATGAGGTGGTATTGGTCTTCCGGTAATAATAGTAGGGCGTCCTGGTCCACATGATCCCGGAGGCCTTGGAGATGGTCTCGTAGAAAAAAGGATTGTCCACCCAGCCGCCGCCCTTCTCCTCCTTGAAGCGGATCCGGTTTTCCTCCAGGAAGACCCGGCGGTAGATGGCGCTCCAGACGGAAGGGTGTCCCCAGGAGATCTGACCGTTCTCCCGGAGGGTGAAGGGTTTCCCGGAGTCAGGGATCATTTCCCGGTCCCGATCGGGGAACAGGGCCACAGGCTTCCCGGGCTCCTCGTAATAGTTAAAGAAGTTGGCCTTCACCACATCCACCGTGCCGTTCCGGGAGAGGCGGTACAGGGCGGCCAGCATGTCCGGATCGATAAAGTCATCGGACTCCACAATGGCCACATACTGACCCCGGGCCCGATCCAGGCCTATGTTCATGGAGCTGCCGTAGCCGCTGTTGGGCTTGTCAATCACCTGGATCCGGGGATCTTTCCCGGCAAAGTCCCGGATGATTTCCGGGGAGCCGTCAGTGCTGCCGTCATTGATGACAATGATCTCAATCTCACGGAGGGTCTGCCCCACCACGCTGTCCAGGCATTTGGCCAGGTACTTCTCCACATTGCACACCGGGATAAGCACCGAAACCAGAGGGCCGGTCTCCTGGGGGGTGTTCTTCTTCAGACTAAACATTTGCTTCTCAGATCCGTCTTTTGATTATTTTTTGTTTTTTGTTGTTTTTGCGTGTAACCGCTTCCTGTGTTCCTGAGGGCTCTCCGCCTGGTAGCAGTTCCCCTGCCGGGGCAGTCCGTCAGCAACTCAGTGTTCTTCCCTTACCCAGCCTCTTCCGCCCTTCCGCTCTTCTGCGCTTCCGACCTTCCGCTCTTCCTACCTTCTGCTGTCAGTGCCCTTCCGCTCTTCGACCTTCTGCCCTTCCGCCTTCTGTCATTCCGCTCTTCCGACCTTGCGATCTTCCGCCCGTCTGCCACTACCTCAGCCTTCTCAGCAGAAGACCTCAAAGAAAACTCCGGTGCTGCTGGGGGCATAAAACTCCTTCAGGGCGGCGGCAAACTCCCGCCGGCTCCGGGAAGAGAGGTAGCGGAACCCCTGGGACCGGATCCAGGCTTCAGCCGAGGCGCTGTGGGCTGCGGTGGTGGAAGCCAGGCGATCCCCTGCCAGGAGCCCTGCCCGGCCGTTGTTCAGAAGCATGATCCGCATGTTGCCCTTCCGGGGCTTGTCCCAGAAGGCGTTCATGTCGTAGAAGAAGCTCAGATCCCCGATGAGAAGCAGGTAGAGTTCCTCCGACACCATAGCCTGCCCCATGAAAGAGGAGGCACTGCCGTCAATGCCGTTGACCCCGCGGTTGCAGAAAACGGTCACTTTCTCATTCAAGGGACACTCGCAGAAGATCCTGACACTCAGGGAATTGGCCACATGCACAGAGGATCCCGCCGGCAGCGCCTTCAGGGCGTGCCAGATCCCGTACCGCTGACCATACTCGGCCGGCTCCTGGAAGGGGATCTCCCCATGGCGCCGCCAGAGGGCGGGATAGACACTTCCGGACTCCGGGATCTGACCAGCCCCGGTCTCGCCGCCCCGGCAGATCTTGACCATATTGGCCAGAAACTCCTCCTTCCGGCACCGGAACACCCGGGTAAGCCGGAGATAGGGATCCCGGAACTCACCACCCTCACTGACATCCCAGTGGACAAAGGATCGGAGCTTCCGCTTGAGCATGTTTTTGGTCAGCACGGCAATAAGACTGTTGCCACCAATGGTGATGACCACATCCGGCGCCAGATCGGCAAGGAGTGCAGGATCGGCCTTGGCCGGCTCCAGTTTTTTGGCCAGCCGGTAGGCGCTGATCACATGCTCCCCCCGGATGTTCCCCAGATGATCTGCAACCAGTGCGGCTCCGTACCGGTGGCAGAAGGCTGCGAGATCCTGAAGCACTTCCGTAGCCGGAGGCGCACTCTGACCCCAGATCACCAGGATCCGTCCGGCCTTCCCCAGGATCTGCCGGGAAGCCTCCCAGGCAGTCTCATCCCCGGGGGCTACCACCTCCACGGGAACCTCCCGGAACCCCTTAAGGGAATAATCCTCCGGGGTGAGTTTCCGGATGCAGGCCACCGGCACATTGATCTGCACCGGTCCCGGAAAGGCGGTTCTGCACGCTGCCGTCAGAGCCTCACACACCCGGCGGCGGCACACGCCCTGGCGGCTGAACTCCGCCACGGGCAGCTGCACCGCCTTCCGCACCAGGTCACCGAAGATCTGCTCCTGGGGGATCATCTGATCTTCCCGCTGGTTCAGCAGATGGGGATAGCGGTCGGCGGTGAGGCAGATCAGGGGGATCTGCTGGTAACTGGCTTCCGTCACCGCCGAGAGATAGTTGGACACCGCCGTGCCCGAAGTGCAACAGCAAACCACCGGCTCCCGGAGCTTTGCGGCAATGCCCAAGGCATAAAAGGCCGCTGAGCGCTCATCCACCACCCGGTGGACGGTGAAATCCGGGCAGTTCTCCATAAAGGCCGCCAGGTGAAGGTGACGCTTCCCAGAGGAAAGCACCACATGGCGCACCCCGTATTCCCGGAGCAGCAGGACGGTGATCCGGCAGTTGTCCACATCCGAAGGCAGATCCGGCTGGCTCCGGGCCCCGGTGCTGTCCCAGGGCAGGATGAAGGCAGACGGAGCGTTGCCGGGTGCTGAAGCCGTGGCAGCGGCAGCAGCGGCACCTGAGGCGGCAACCAGAGCCACAGATGAAACGGCGTCAGCAACGGTGGTGCCGAAAACACTGTTCGCCCGGTCCTCTCCGTCTCCGGCATTGGCACTACCTCTTGCACCGGCCCCGGCATTCCCACTGCCACTGGCCCCGGCTCCGGCGCTAACATTGCCCCTGGCGGCGGCAGCGGCGGAGGCTGGTGCAGAAGATGAAGCGCCTGCCGCTTCTCTGACATCCCCCGGAAGGCGGGCCGTTTTCCCGGCTCCCGTTCCGGATCCGGAGACTGCTCCGGTGGAGTCTCCCGGAAGTCCGCTAAGCTGCCGGAGGGTGACCTGCCCGAACTGCACCAGGGCACCTGGACCGGTGAACTGGGATGCCCCCACGGCAATGCTGTCCGCATCCCGGATCTCCGGGGTAAAATCGATACTGTAAAAACCCCACTCCCCGGAGGAGCATTCGGTGATCTTCCGGATCACCTGCACCCGGCTGTCGGAAGAGCGGGCAATGTGCAGATTCACTGCCGGGGCGGCGGAGCAGATCCGGATCCGGATCTCCAGCCGGTACCGGACACCAGCCGCAAGGATCCGCTCCAAGGGAAGCAACAGGAACTTGCCCCGGGGCGGACGATCCGTGGCAGGGGCAAACACCGGCAGATCCGGCAACTGCTGATCTGAACCGATGCCAGTTCCGCTCACGTTCCCGCTACCGTTCGCAGAGAGGTTTTCGCACACGTTCCCGGACTGACCTGCGGCTCCGCTCCCGTCCTTACCGGGTTTAGACATGATCCAGATCTTCCGGTCACACAGGGGACAGCACCGGGGCGCTCTCTTAAGCCCGAAAGACTCAGAGGAAGCGCTCCCGCCTCTGCCCTGCCCCGGGACAGCACCCGAGACAGACGAGGACGCCTTCCTACGGGCGGCGGCACCAGATCTGCCGCCCCGGGAGATCAGGGGAAACCGATCCCGGAGCCACTGCATTGCCCGCATCCTTACGGGATGCAGGACGGCGGTGATCGTGCCAGCAGATCCGGATCCGGAGCCGGAACCGGCACTGGGTCCAACAGCACCGGATCCGGCACTGGTACCTGCTGCACGGGCTAGATCTCTGGATCCCGCCGCAGGGTCTCCGGCTCCATCACTGGCGCCTACCGTTCTGGCTCCTGCGCTGATGGTGCCGTCACTGGAGCCATCTGCATTGGATCCGGTACTGGCACCGGACTGTGATGCGGACGGGGACTGAACCACTGATGCTCCTGCTGAAACTGCTACTGCTGACGCTGGTGCCGGTGCTGACAATGCCACTGCTGCTGACGTTCTTGTTCTTGTTGATACTGATTCTGTTGCTGCAGAAGATCCTGCTGTTGCGCCTGCATCTGCCGCCTTTGCATCCGCGGCTGAAACTGTCACTGCGGACGCCCTGGCACTCTGCGTCCCCAGGACCGGATCGTTTCCTGACGGCGCTGCCTGCTCTGCCACCCGGTTCCCGGTGCTGCTCCGGGTATCCTTTCCGGCATCAGCCCCTGCCCGGGACTGCGCCTCCCCCAGGAGGCTCAGGGCCACGGAGCCGATAGTCACCCCGGCACCCGGGCCGGTGAACTGGGCAGCCCCCAGTGCCAGACAGTCAGCTCCGTCAATGTCTGCTGTGAAATCAAAGACCAGATCCAGCCATTCTCCCCGGGGAAAACCGGTGAGAGACCGGATCACCTGCACCCGGCGCTCTCCGGTGCGGGCAATATGCAGGTTCACCCGGGGGGATGCAGACTGGAGACGGATCCGGATCTCCGCATAGCACCGGTCACCGGCCCGGAGGATCTGCTCCAGGGGCAGGTAAACAAACTTGCCCAGGGGGGACTTGATCTTCCGGGTCATAAAGGTCAGTACACCGGGTGCGGCTTTCCGGACACCTGTGTCTTGGCCTGGGTTATGCCCCGGCTCTTTTACCGGATCATTTCCCGGATCTTTCCCCTGCGCTCTCCCCGGCTCTTTCAAATTGTTAACTGAGGCCCCGTCAGACACTGATGCACTCCGGCCTCCCAGGGGGAGATCGCTGTCCGTCCCGGCGCTCCAGTACTCCGGATCAAATACCGGAGCTGCATTCTTCAGCCCCCAGGCGGGTCCGGTGACGGCAGATCCCCGGGGGGAAAGAAAGGCGGATGATGGGGCCTTCGTCCCGGAGCTTCCCGGAACCTTATTCTTGGCACTCCTGGCATCGGCCTTGGCACCGGCGGCCCCTGTGCTTTCAGGGGTGTCCTGCAACGGGCAGATCTCCACCTGGCGCCGGGGACCCCGGATCATCTCCTTCAGCCACTTTAAGGAGCGCTTCCGCTCCTTCTTCAGGATCCGGGCCATGCGCCGGTGATCCGGCTTGGCCAGCAGGGAGGGATCCTCCAGAACCCGCTGGGGATCCAGCACCAGCCGATCCTCAAAGCCCAGCATTCCCGCCAGGGAGGCGAACCGGGAATAGCCCCGGCGGCGGTTGACGAAGGCCACAAAGTTCCGCTGGAAGATCAGGGCAAAGCTCAGTCCGTGGCAGGAGTCGGTCATGACCATCTCCGCATCCCGGATAAGGCAGAGCCAGTCCTCCACCTGCACATTCTCCGGACAGTCCGGGAGGTTCAGCAGCTCGCGGTTTTTCTTAAAAAGCCAGGGCAGACCGTCCAGCACATTGATCACCCGGATCCCGCCCAACTTCTCCGCCACATGGAGCACTGCCGCCCTCTTGGCCTCGGTGGGATCCAGGAGATAGGTGAGCAGATATCTGCCCTTCTGCCTCTTGTCTGACCGGTCGGCCAGCTCGTCCCAGAGCTTACGATCCGGCAGGAACACCGGATCCAGCACCTGCTCCGCCTTCACCCCGTACATGTCCCGGCACATGGTCACGCCCCCGGACTCCCGGACGGATATGGCATCAAAACGGCGCATCAAGGCGGCGATCTTCTGCCGCTCCGCCTCCGGGGCAAAATCCACCCCGTGACCGAAGGAGGCGGCATAGGCGATCTTCTTCTTGTCGTCAGCGGCAAAATCCAGGTAGAACTTCTTGCCGGTGTGACGGCTGATCCCGTAGTTCCACACCTGATCGGAGCCCACAATAAAGCCGTCGCAGAGCCGGTTCAGCTCACCCAGATCCGAGGGACGGTACTGACGGCTGATCACATAATGCTCGTTGGCAAACCGCCGGGAATGGGTCATCTGCCGCTCTGCATCCCGGGCGTCCCCGGCAGGCTTGTCGATCATCAGCACCGACTTGCCGAAGGAGGTGACAACCCGGTTCAGAGCGTAATAGGTGGCAATGGAGCCGTAGTTGCACCCCATCCAGACGCCCACGATGCCGAAATCATAGTGACTGCTGCCACCAGCCTGTGCTTCTTCCATTTGCCAGCAAGTTTTCCTTTGTTCCCAGGTGCCAGTGCCAGTGTTAGTTTCAGAGCCTTCAGTAACGCCAATATCAGCGTCAACTTCAGCACCAACATCCGCGTCAGCGTCAGCTGGCAACTTCAACTTCAGCTTGAGGTTGAGGCGGCACCCGGGGCTCTCATAAAACAGTTATCTGTGTTCAGTTATCAGGGTTCTGAAATCTGAAACCGTCAGTCATCCATGCCCTCTCCGGGGCGCGTTACCGGATCTCCAGATTCAGAGCCGGATCTTCAGAGTCTCATCTCTGCGGTGACGGCCGCGTCCATGGAGTCTCCGGAGCGCCGAAGAGCTCTCCCGATCTCCCGTCAATGACCCAGTTCCGTCAGCGGTCAGATCGTCAACGCTCCCAGCCTATCAGCGGTCAGATCGTCAATGCCCTGCTACCGTCAGCGGTTAGACCATCAAAGGCTCCAGCCTGGCAGCAGTCATACATTCAATAAACAGACCGTGTTAGCCAGACCATCAAAGTTCATGCTCATCCCGGGGCTGCTCCAACTCCCAGGAATATCTGCCCTGCCCCTGCCAGAACTTCCGGCTCTGCCGCAGCACCGCCTCATCCCGGTACTGCCGCTTCAGGGACGGGAGGACCAGTCGGAGCCTCAGGGCCAGAAGCAGGAACACTGCAAGGTTCCGGAAAAATCTTCCGGGACAGCGCCGCAACACTGCTTTCCGCATGGACTGACTGTCAGTGACAGTGATCTGGCTCCGGCGGAAAAAACGGTCCGGGTTGGGGACCGATCCCAGGGGCAGGCTTTCCTGATCCGTCTTCCTGATCAGCCACCGGGGCAGCAGATGACCGTTAAAGGTCAGGCGCCGCATGGTTTTGGTCAGGTGCTGGAAGAGTTTCAGGTTCTTCTCTGCCCTTTTAAGGCCCAGGAGTTCCTCTTCTGTGAGGATCTCAGGCCGCTCTAATCCACAAAGGATCCCGATCTGCCGCCGGATCCGGGACTGCTCTGCCCTCTTCCCCAGGAAACACGGTCCCTTCAGCACATGGCTCAGGGCCAGGTTCACCACCGCCGCCGAGCCGTAGAAATAGGAATCGTTGTACTGCCTGAACTGTCCCCAGAGGATCTGCCGCAGAACACGGTAACTGCAGTCCAGATCCGGTCTGGTAAGCAGATGGACCAGGTGACCGGCTGTCTTTATATAAAGTGACCGGAGATGGAAGCAGCGGGCATTGTCCTCCGCACCTGCGTCCGCCTCCCTGCCCGGATCTGTTTCCCGTTCCTGATCAGCGGCAGGATCCTTTTCCCGTTCCCCAGCGGCAACAGGATCCTTTTCCCGTTCTGCAACGTTGGGCTGACACAATTCCAGTTCTGCACCTGAAGCCGAACCAGCATTGCGTTCTGCAGCGGCATCCTGACACACTTCAAGTTCTGTAGCGGCAACCTGATCTGCTTCCAGCTCTGCAACGGCAGCCCGTTCTGCTTTGAGCTCTGCATCGGCAGCCGGTACCCCATCCCGCTTCGCACCTGCAGCCGATCCCGATCCGGAGCCGGGGAAAAGTTCATCTGCCTTTTGGCTGATCAGGCGGCGGTAATAATCGCTGCCGTGATCGTTACTGGTGCCCTGACTACGGCGGAGCATGCTCCGGCAGCGCTTCAAATCATTCTTCAGAAACAGGTTCTGAAAGCCCAGATCACAGACTTCAGTGGCCAGTTGCAGCAGCGGCGCTGCCGCTGCTGAGGGACTCACTGTTATCAGATCAATGCATCGGCGGTAATAGGCGTAATACCGTTCATCATAATGAAGCGCCGATCTGCCCAGGGGATGATCCGGATTGATGGTGGTGTGGACAGGCCAGTCAATCACATGGGCTCCGGGGAGCCTCCCGATAATGTAGTCCTCAAGTTTTTCCACCAGGGCCATGGCCCTGTCATTGAGATGCTTCTGCTTAAGTCCCGGGTTGTGGTGATGAAGACTGCCCTCCTCATCAAAATATGCCGTTGCCGGACGGTGCCGGTTGACAATAATGCGGTCACTGGCATACAGGCGGCTGATCTCCCGGATGAAGATCTCCGCAGCATTCTGGTAGCGGTCAAAACTGATCCGGTATGCCGGCACAATGGCATATTCGGAACTGTCATCGAATATCTCTTCCGGTCTGACATGCTTCCGGATATAGGTCATGCAGGAAAAGGAGTCAGATGTCCGGTCAATGATGACTTCCTTCCGGCAGTCCATGCAGTCAATGACCAAATAGTCTGCCCGGCAGTCCTCATTACCGAAGAGGAAGTCCAGAACGCCTTTTCCGGCATCCAGCCGCAGCACCCGTTTCCGGTAATTGGAGAGATTTCTCCGGGCCAGAAACCCTTCATTAATCCTGGCAAAATGCGGCGAAGGAGCTGACAGCAGGGAAACCCAGTTGCACATCCCGAAAGCCCGGGTGTGGGGACGGTTCTTCAGTGCTATATGGGCCGAGCAGTCGCCAAATATCTCAAAGGTTATGGGTTTGCCACTCATGTCGCCTGCCGGAATATGTGCTGTTCCTGCCGGAATTGGTGTCCGTCCTGCCGGGAACCCTCCCTTTCCTGCCGGAATGCGTATCTGTCCTGCAGGAAGCCAGACTATTCCGACTGGAATTCATGTCTTTTCCAGTTGTCAGGATCTGTATCCCCCAGCAGGAACTCCTTTCAGCAGGATCTTCCTGGCACTATGGTTCTGGGACCACCACCCCAGGAGGTGAATTATTCATTCCGGCTTTGCCGGCGTGCTGTATGCAGTCGTCTGCTGTCAGCCACCTGCCTGCCCTCGGCCGCCCAACTGCTGTCGGCCCACGACCGCACGACAGCTGTCAGCCGCAGGACTGATGTCAACCTCCTGCCTGCCATCGATCGCACGACTGCTGTCATCTTCCTGAATACTGTCAGTTGCTATGCCCGGAAAAAGAGCCGTCTTTCCCATGAGGCGGCAACGGAAGCAGTGGCGGTGCCAAAACCGGAGCCGGATCGGAACTTACCCGAAACCGCACCACAAACCACAAGAAGGAGAACCGTTTCACTGGAACTTTTCAGTCTCATGGATCAGAGTTGAACTGAAATCAGGTCTGTTCCTGTTCCACACCCGATCCGCGTCCTGGCGATCTTCCTGATCTTAAGGTTCATCCCGATCCTAAAGTTCTTCCCGATCCGGCTCTCTGGCAGGCACTGTTCTGAACTGTTCCTTCCAGAACTCCCGTGATCTCTGCTTTTCCTCCGCTTTCCGGAACTTCCCCTTAAGGAACGGAAGGGCGAGCCTGAGCCTCAGGGCCAGGAGCAGGAAGGCGGCAAGGTTTTTGAAATAGAGACCTGGACTGCGCCTGAGCACCACCTTCTTCATGTTGAGCTGGTCGGTGACCGTCACCTGACTTCTTCTGAAGAACCGGTCCGGGTTCGGGGTCATCCATTTGGGCAGGTATTCGCCTGCCGTGTTCTTGGCCATTCCCTTTGGCAGCAGGTGGCCATTGAATGTCAGGCGCCGCATGGTCTTGGTCAGGGGAGCCATTTTGAGATTCTTCTCTGCCTTTTTTAGGGTTTTGAGCTCTTCCTCGGTGAGGGACTCTGTCTTCTCGCACTGGCTGATTTCCTTTATCTTCCGGAGAACCTCGGTGGGCTCAATGTTGTCCTCAAAGAACTTCGGTCCCTTCAGCACATGGCTCATGGCCAGGTTCACCGCCGCCGCCGTGCCGTAGAAATAGGAGGCGTTATATCTCCGGAAGTGTCCCCAGAGGATTTTCCAGAGGATGCCGAAGCTGCACTTCAGCTGGGGCAGTGTCATGTGGTGGACCAGGTGGCTTCTCAGGAACAGGTATGCCGTCAGGGGGCTTTCCTTGGTCTTGAAGTCCTGCTGCCAGCAGGACACTCCGTTCAGGGACGCCACATGGAAGTCATTGGCATAGGAGAAGTCAATGTCATCCCCCCGGACAAAGAAAGGGAGGGAATAGTTCTTCACCCCGGAGAGCGGGAAAAAGAAGAACCACCACGCTCCGTATATCCTCTTCCCGGCCGGGACACATCCCTCCTGCTCGTTCTCCCAGAGTTTTGCCGGGTCCCGCAGGTCAAAGTCCCGGTTCACCGAATGACATCCCCCGTCAAACCAGGCGCCGTTCTCCCACTGCATGAACTTGATATTGTCAAAGAGCATGGCACCGCTTAAGGCCAACAGAGGGTCTGTGGCATGGCGCTGGAAGCTCATGCTCCGGAAGACCGACCCTGCCTCACAGGAGGCGTCATCATCCATGAACAGGCAGTGGGTGTGCCTGCCGGTCTCCTGGTAATGGATGAGCCCCCGGGTGAAGCCTCCGGTGCCTCCCAGGTTGCGGTTCGGGATAAGCAGTGCTCCGGGCAGGTCCTCCGCCTTCAGGGTGTTGCCGTTATCCACCACCGTCACATCTATCCGGTCCCGGTACAGGGGATGGGCAGCGATGTCCCGGGTGAGACGGCTTACTGCCGCCTTAACCTCCTTCTCCCGGCGGAAGGTGGTGATGGCTATCCCCAAATGCACATCCCGGGTCTCCGGGGCGTCCGTCAGCCAGCCGCCGCCGTAGATGGTCACCTCCGGGGGGATGGGCGGAGGCATGTGTCCTGTGGCGCTCACCGATTGGTCGGGTGCATTTGGGCAGGCAGTGGCAGCGTCGGCTGTTGAATCTGTGCCGGTTGTTGTGCCTGTGGCAGTAGCAGCGCAAGCGCCAGTGCCTATATTCGCGTATGTTCCTGCGGCGGGGACTGAGGTAGAGGCCACAACTGGACTTGTGTCAGTACCTGAGTGGGTGCCAGTTTCTGCATCCGCATCGCTTTCTGTGCCGGTAACCGTTTCCGCATCGGTATCTGTGCCGAAGTCCAATCTCAGGGGAACTACCCGGAGACCCAGAAGTTGGTTTTCTCTTTCATCAAGGGTGATTGCCGGAAGGACATACACTCCACGGTTTGGGGCATCCACCCTGCATACCATCAGGGCGAGGCTTTTTTCCCCATCCTGGGCAGTCACGGAAATCTCAGCACTGCCCCTGAGTTCAACGAACGCTGACACCTGGCGGACATTCGTATGCTTCAGCCACTTGGCAGGGGTGAAGGCATTAAAATAGGTCAGGAAGTCTGCTGTGGCATCTCCAATAAGACGGACACATTTGTCTTCAAAGGAGTAGCCGGGAACACTGCCTGACTTCTGGACGGCTCTGGCGTCTGCCCTGTCAGGTTCATGGTCGTGCTTATGCTCGTGCTCGTGCTCTTGCTCACTTGCTTTGCGACCAGTTCCGTGTATCCGGACATAGAGTTCCTCTTCACTGCAGAGTTCCCTGCTGGGGAAGATATACTCGTAGAGGAGCTCCGCCGGAGACGGTTTCCGGAGTTCTGCTGTCACCTGCTGGTCCCAAGAACTGTTCAGTGACTGGTCAGGAAAGGCAGTGCCGGTCATAGTCTGAGCATGGAATGCAGAATGCCCCTTCATTAAATCTCTTAAACAAAGTGCCCCGAAGCGACAGCGACATCCCGATCTAAATGCAGGAGTCAGTCATGGTCAGCAGCAAAATGGTATAACCGCAAGCGGTTGAATTGGCTGAATTAAGGGCGAGAGGATTTAGAGGTGGGAACCAGCCAGCATAAGGATGATGTGCTGGGGTGATAGAAGCAGAGTGCTACTGTGTCAGAGCAGAGAGCGGAAGTGTGTAAGGAAACAGCAGAACTACGGGAGTTGGCGTGGAATGTCAGCCACTTGCAAATCTCGCCTCACCGGTGAGCCTTACGATACTGAGGTTGTGCTGTCGGTTTTGGAAAGATCCTTTAGGATCTTTAACTGATAAGAGACTCTATCCTCAAAATTTGACGCTGCCATAGTATAAGGTTTGAAATGATTTTCAGAACCCCCTAACCCTCCTGGCCCTTAGGCATATTCCAGTGGAGGAGGTCGTTAAGGATTTCGTCGGGGATACAGTGGGATTTGTATCCGATGACAGAGCCCCGATCGTTCTTTAAAAACTCGATTTTGTCCTTGTGCCTCGTTAGGGTGGTGAGAGTCCTGGTGAGGAACTCCTCGAAGTTTACGCCGTTCATTTCGCAGGTCACGTAAAAGGAGTAGAACAGGGCCTGATGTCATCATCCAGTTTCAGGCAACCGTCTTCTTCCATCTTCTTGAAGTACTTGTAGAAGGCGTCCGACATGATGAACGCATCTTCGTTCATGTCGTTCTCTGCCAGGATCTTCA
>ERZ842401.3306-NODE-3306-length-20205-cov-38.417519_pt1 | contig 20205 bp, 12 predicted proteins | sample MGYA00521270_ERZ842401 | MGnify/ENA primary metagenome ERZ842401 (study PRJEB31892, sample SAMEA3878208) | bioreactor metagenome | biome: Moose rumen | place: Sweden | collected 2011-10 | study: EMG produced TPA metagenomics assembly of the PRJEB12797 data set... | reverse complement strand
TCGAACCGGTGATGCCATACTGTGTCAAATCTAACTTTGCCATTGTTTTCTTGTATTTTAAATGTGATACCAATCTTAATTTACGGGTGCAAAATTACTACTTTTTTTTGAAACAGCGTGCAGTTTGCGCACACAATTTGCTGTTCATTTCCCTTTTTTAGGTTAAAGAAGTTAAAAACTGCAGCCTGCCCGCCCTATTTGTCACACCGACATAACAAAAGGTGCAACCTCTGAGGCTGCACCTTTTGCATATAAGTAGCGTGAATGATGGTTTTAGAACGGGAAGCCGGGCAGGCCGCCGCCAAGGATGCGCGACATGGGATCTCCGTCTGGTTCTGCCTCGTTAACATCCACATCGCCGCCGCTGTCTTCCAAGCTTTGTAGCGAGCCGGCTATTATCTGCTGCAGTTCAAACTCCACGATGTCTGTCTCGGGCTGCAAATATATCTTTTTCATATTCGTTGTCGTTTTAGGGTTACACTTACTTGAAAATCACTTTCTTGCCGCCCATGATATACAGGCCCTTGGTGGGAGTTTCCACGCGGCGACCCTGCAGGTCGTAGATGTCTTGTGGCATCGTGACTTGTGAGTTTTTGATGGTTGAGATGCCAGTAGTCTCATCATCGTCGAAGACCATGTCCAGACGACTGGTTGCACTGCTCGACTGTATATAGGCACGATTGGTGGGAACGGTCTTGCCTGCTGCCTGGTAGAAGCCTACCACACCGCTCTTCTTGCTGAGGATATAGTTGTGATAAGAGCCATTGGTAGTCTGTACCTCAGCACCAGTACCGCGAACAAAGGCGTTGGGAGCGATAGAAGTAGCGTCTGTTGCGGTAAACACTTTATACGTTGCTGCATCGCCCTTTAACAGCACACCTTCACCGGCAGGAACTTTACTTACTGGTGTGAATGTGATGGTTGTACCAGATATTTCAGCTTTGTATGCCTTCAACCCGTTAACAGAACTATAGTCAAGGTTGTTATTGCTGGCATAGGTAGCAAAGCCAGAAGCATCAGCAATTTGCACATCTTCGGTTTCGACAGCAGCATAGTTCACATCGCGGAATGAAAGCCAATTAATACCACAGCCATTTGCCACGGTGATTGTGACGGTTAGTTTGCCACCGCTGTCAGCTTGTCCGTAGGCCGTGTATTTTGCGATATATCGGTCTGTAGTTCCAATCTTGCTGCCTTCAGTCACATCGACGGCAAGACCTGAACCTACCTGCATGGTGATGCTGCCCTTAACCTTATCATTGCCTGCTACACGTACGTTGGCTGTTACTGCATAGTAGCCGTTGGCAGTCAAACCGGTCATTGTGCCAGTCAGCGTGCAAGCCTCAACGGGATAGTCAGCTTTCTCAAAGAACGGGTTGGCGAAATCCTTAGCATCACCTCCACCTTCATTTTCATCTGACCATGTGTTTACATAAAATTTGGAACTATTAGTCAGAGCGGGAGTTTCACCGATTTTCCAGTTGGGGAGCAACAGCTTTGAATAGGTGCTAGTATATTCTGTTCCATCTCCTTCTGTTACAGACAATGAGTTGGCAGTGGCGTTTTCTACGTCTGCTGTGCCAGCTTCTGTATACTTTTCGTAAGCATCTTTATACCCCTTGTATATAGTGTATTCAGACGAGGTCTGGTCAATGAAGTTGGTAGTTGCCAGCACGGCAGCAATTTTATCCAGATAGTTGGTCTTCATCGTTGCGTACGAGGCGATGGATGTTGCGGTATTGTCTATAGCTGTGCGCAGGGTGTTGTAGTTGGGTACAGTCTTTGCCCCGCTGAAAGTTGTCTTTGCTGTTGCAAGTGCCTGGTAAAGCGAGTGCTTCATAGGCTTCGTCATCTCTGTTTCAGCTTCTGTGATGATAGCTGTAGCCTCATCGTCAGTTATCGATGAGTCGTAGAACGTGAGTGTAACGTTGTTGAAGAGAAGCCATGAGCCGTCGGCCTTGTCCTGCTTGCCAATAGTCAGCGTCAGTTTTCCAGCATCATCGCCTGTGTCAGTTACATAGGTGTAGATGGTGTTCTTATACAGGTCGTTGTTGAAGGCAGTGGCTGCTTCGCTAGGCCAGTTCGGATAGTTCTCGCCAGTTTTGTCGCTATACCACGATTTCAGGGGCAGCTGTTCGTTGTTGGCTTTGAAGTAAGCCGTAACAGGCTCATAGCCTTCTGCACCTAAGGTGTTGCAGGTTCCATAGTGTGCCTTGCGCTCGAAGCCGTTGACGGTAACCTTATAGATACCAGCAGTAAGCCCGCTGATAGTTTGCGACCATGTACCGGCATTCTGATACCCCTCTGTATAGTCTGTGCCGTATGTTGCATCATCACCTGTAACTTTTGTCCACGTCCAGTCACCTATCTCACCTGCAAACTTTGCTGTACCAACAGACGACGTCTTATCTTTGGCAGCATAGTTTAATGCAAGGTAAGTCTCGAAGTTGCCAGCTGTAGTTGAGATGCCTGCAGCAGTAATCACGTTTGTCTTGTTGGTTGTGGGGTATGCGTCCACAATAGCGTCGTGGTCCGTTTTAGACATAAGAGTCCAAACAATAGCTTCTGCCTCGTTGGTTGTCGGGACATTCAAAGCAGAGTTGTCATGCCTAATGTACACGGCCTTGGCTGCATCGCGAAGATAATAGCCACCAGTAGTTGCGGTTAAGGTAAACAGGCGCTCATCGCCCTTGCTATTGTCACCATCAGTATACAACCAGCAATCAGCATGGTTGCTATTGTCAAAGAACATATATTTGCCAGGCCAATCCAGGAAGGTAATCAGCGATGCGTTTTCTCCGTCGGTAGTAATACTGATAGGTAGTCCATACAAGTCGACCACAGCCCGCGAACCATAGTTCTTACCACGCGAGAGAAACAACTTATTCGTTGCATCATAGAGATAACAGGTGCCATCGAAGACGGCTGGAGTGTGAAGTGTGATTTCTTGTGCCGCATTATAGGTAGAACCCGATGCATAGCCGATGGCATTTGCTGGAATAGACAGCGTGTAATCGGTATTGGAAGTGACCGTTGGAACAGTAAAGGTGAAACCGCTGGCAGTGGGGGTGACGATAATTGCATCGCCATCAAAGGTGATGCCGCTATAGTCTTGACTCAATACCGCATCAGGATCATTCGTATTGACAGTATAGCTTACTGTAACGGTTTTGCCAGATTGGATATATGAAACATCAGCAGTTGCGGCACTGACAGAATAGCTGTAAGCTGCAACACCTATTTCAAGATTGTTTGCCGACGACGACTTCACATAATAGCGCTGTGCTGTGAAAGAATTGTCCGTGGCAGTAAGTGTAACATCGCCTGTGGCAGCTGATGTAAGAGTGTAGCCATCAGTCGTGCAGATGATGTCACCAAGAGTGGTGGCTGTTGCCAGATAGTTGTCGGCAGCGGCAGCCACATCGAAGTAGTACCATGTGTCAGCAGCCATAGCGCCACCATCGGGCAGCTCTACGGCATAGTCCATCACGCATTGGCCAAGGTAGTCAAGATTGAAATTGTCCCATATTGTCCACTGGTTTGTACCTGTGACGTTTATGCCGATTTTTACATTCTCGGTTGCCTCATCAAGGAAAGCTTCTACGGAATTCACGTATTTTCCTGCAGAGAACGAAGTAGAGGCGTCAGTCATACTATTCTCTGTGCCAGTGAGAGATTGTATAGACTTTGTGCTATTGCCAATATACAAGTTTGGAGCAGTCTCGGATCCACTTTCCTGTCGGAAAAATCCTTGTACGGAAAGACGATAGCGCCCAGCTGGCAGACTTGAGGTGATGGTCTGGACGAAATCCTTACCCTCAGACCCTTTATATTTTTCTGCACAAGGGTTGTCACCATTGCCTCCGTGTCCCCAATAGTCACCTTGGGAATTAGACCAATCGGAGGTCCACATACCTACACCACCCCATATGGCACGCTGCCAAGGACGATTCATGCCTTGATTCTGTAGATAGTAGGTAAAGTCACCTGCTGCATCGCGAACTGTTTTTGGTATAATCAGCCAGTGATGCTCTGTATCTCCCCAATTGATGCGAGTGTCTACTGTGTTGTAATATAGAAATTTATCTCCATTTTTGATTGTGTAGGCATTGGTGTATCCTGCCACATCAGCAAGAGTGAATGTATATGACTCGTAATCAGCAGTAGTATTATTATCGGCATAAGGTTCGTCATATTTTGTTAAGTATCCTTCTGCCGTATCATTGTTATTAGATGAGAAAAATGCTGATTTAATGGTGTATTTCCCATCAGATGCTGTTAATGTCACAACTTTGCCGGAATGGTCTCCGGCAGCGCGGGTTCCCCAGTCCATACCTCCTGAGAAAAAAGTATTTGATTCAATGTTGTAAAGAAAGTAGTTGCTTCCTTCTGTAACCAATACACCTTCTGTGTAGGTGTGGTTGTAGGTAGCTTGCGCACAAACATAATTTACGCCCCCCACCAATAAGGCGAAGGATGCCAATAAGAGTTTAAGTTTTCTCATACGTTTAGGTTTTTGTTAGTAATTATTATTTCACTTAGTTCTTGGCAAGGGTATAGGCACAAAAGAAGCGTAAGACTGCAATAATCTTTCTTCTTCTTGATTGGGGTCCTGAGAAAACCCATTATGTAAAAGGTTTAAGATACAGCAATCCCACGCTATTGCGTGGAACGTCACTGCACTCATCTTGTACATAATTAGAAATTTCTCAGGTTTCAATCAACAAGATGAAGCACAACTTGCTCCAATTGATGCTACCAGCAATGTCTTAGAGTCGTCCGCTGCCCACATCGCCATGCTCCGGGCCGTGTCCGTCTGCCTGCGCAGAAATACTCAGGCTGCAAAGATACGAAAAAGCGAGCAGAAAAATACAATTTTAATTGTTAATCTAATTAAAATCGTCAGATAAAGCCCTTTCTTTCCCTGATTTACCGGCTCTGTCGGAAAGAAACGGTCAGAACAAGTGCAACGGTGAATCTAAAAGAAGGCCACTGTTGTAGACATACAAAAACTGGTCAACACCTAACCCAACGCCCCTCAAATGCCCAAGCTCAAACCCTTTGCACAAGGGCGCTTCAGGGGCGTTGGGTTAGGTGTTGCCCTTTTTTTGAGCTGTCTTAGCCTAAATCAGGTGCTACATAAGGCTGAAATAAGTGAGCCGTATTCTCGTTGATAGTGGGAATACGGCTCACTGGTAGTGGGAATACGGCTCACTGGCGGTGAGCTTGCCCCCTTTAATAAAAAAAGTCCAAAAATATTTGGTCATGTGACTATTTTTAGTTACATTTGCAACCAAAATCAGTCACAATGAACAAAAGAAGTAAACTATTACAAAGATTCAGAACCTTGCCTCGAGACTTTACTTTCGATGAAATGGTGTCTGTTTTCAATGGCTGTGGTTTTTCTCTCAACAATAAAGGAGCGACATCTGGATCAAGGATAGAGTTCATCAACGAAAAAGACGGCAACAGCTACATTATGCACAAGCCACATCCATCGAATATTATTAAAGGCTATGTCATGCGGCAAGTATATGCTTATCTGGAAGTAAATGGTTATTTAAACAATAAAAAGGAATAATGTATGGGATATCTAAAGTATAAAGGCTACACAGGTAGCGTGGAATATAGCGAGGAAGACAACTGCCTTTTTGGAAAAGTGCAGGGTATGAGCAAGGACGGGCTTACCTACGAAGGCTCGAACATTGAGGAACTCCGTCAAGACTTCGAGGGAGTAGTTGACGACTATCTGGCCCTCTGCGTGGCTCGTGGCGTTGAACCCCGCAAACCTTATAGTGGTTCGTTCAATGTGCGAGTGTCGCCAGAGATTCATAGTGCTATTGCGATGCTTGCCCAAGATGCGGGCATCACCCTCAATGCTTTTATCCGTCAGGTGTTGGCTCGTGAGGTGAATATTGCCGTATAGTAGCCAAAGGCATAAAATGAAGAAAGGGGTCGTGCTCAGTACACGACCCCTTTCTGCTTGATGCGTTCGGTTAATAATCGGGCATTCCGGGCAGGCCAGAAGCCAGGTCGAATATATCGTCGTCGCGAGTCAGAACTTCTTCTGAAGAATCCGCATTATCTTCGTATACTTTACTACCCGTTAACAGATGATGCTGCATCTTTACCAACATGATATCTACCTCAGGACTCATATATGTTTTCTTCATACTTTGTTTCTCCTTTTACTTCTTTAGTTTCATATTTTTTCTTTTGCGTGGCAATCATTTACTTAACAAAAATCTTCTTGCCATTCTTCACATAGATGCCCTTAGTAGGCTGCATCACGCGGCGACCTTGCAGGTCGTAGACCTCATTGTCCTTTATCAATTGTCCATTGTCAATTGATAGGATGCCAGTAGATTCGTTGTCGAAGACGATTTGCAAATTACGAGCAGGTGACTCAGCCGTCAGATAAGCACGGAAAGATGTGATTTTTATGGTGTTGTTACTGGCGACTTTATAGAAACCGATACCATTGGTTCCATTCTGTAAGACATAAGAATTTGCAGGAACATAGCTAAAGGGATCAGATGAGGAGGATGAACCAACTTCATTGTAAACACCCGTTAACGCTCCATTTGTGTAAGATGTTGCTCCGTATGTAATCCAACCATCTGCAAGTGTCATGTCACTCATGCCCGTTGCAGCAGCAGAAAATACATATTCTCCAGCAGGAGCGTTTATGAGTACAGGTTTATCGGCTGTGATATTAGAGACCTCTGTTGCTGTAACCTTATCACCGCTAGTATAATTAAGATTATAAGCCTTAACATTTTCAGGCAGACTAGTCGTTGTAAATGGTACCATCAGTGTGGTTGCCCCTGCTGATCCCACTTTCAACTTGAAGTAATTTGGTGTACGTTTTAAGGCATCGTCACCACCTGTGAAATCTGAGGGGATAGAAGTAAGAACGTCTGATTCATCTTCACCAATATACCAGCCAAGTGCCTTGAGACGGACGGCATTAGGAACAGCACCACCGGGATTGACATAAAGTTGTGTACTTGTATATGGTGCTTTTGTTCTAACCACCTTTTTAGTGTTATCATTAGTAAGATAAGGATATGCGTCGACTGTTGATGTGTTAAGCTTACCCTGTCCAAAGAACCATGCACCATCACCAATATCTTGATTCAACTCCCATGCAGCCTGACCACTAGTCAGCAACTGCTTATTCAGTTGTGTGCCTTGAGAACTAGATCCAAATTTGGTAATGTAGTAGGCATATTTTCCCTCGGGAATAGTTGGTGCTTGATTAGTAAAATTATTACCACCGCCGGTTATGTCGCTTGATGCAACTAAACAATTATTCAAAGTGGCAGCTGATATGTTATCCCAACCTATAAATCCACAGGCATAACCACTTTTATCCGTACTGATATTGCCGTCATACACACAATAGTTGAAGACAATAGTATTTGTTGCTGGTGATGAATTGTCGGCACAACGTCCCACCAGTCCTCCTACTCGTCCATTACTGCTATCAGTAGATGTTATTGACATACTGCTCCAGCAACGTGTCAAAGTGGAAGCACCTGTGTTCTTTCCAATGATACCACCCAATAGATTGTTAGACGATGTGATGCTGCCCGTTGTCTTCAAATCAGTAATAGTTGCTGCATTCACATATCTAAAAGGACCTATAAGGCTTTCAGAACCGCTATATGTAAAGTCTATCGTATGACCCTGACCATTAAATGTACCACCATAAGGTTTACTATCCGAGCCAATCATTTTTCCATCTGAAATGGTAATATCAGATGTCAATTGAGCATTTAATGTTGTCAAGCCTGCGTTCACAAATTTTGATAATGCAGTCCAATCAGTCTCGTTAGCAATAGACACCGGAATTGTATAATCAGATTCCAAATAAATAGATGTGGGGTCTATTGTCAGCCATTCCTTTGGATCTGCTTCTGTTCCGCCTTCAGTAAAAGTCACACCTCCAATGCGTACTTCGGTAATAGTAGCAATTTGTTCTGCGGTAATAATAGTTGCCTCATACTGCTTATGTAAATCAGCAATATTTATTTCAACAGAGCCAGATGTGGTGATTTCTTTTTGATAAGTATTATCTCCGTCAACCTTAACAAGGACACGATATTGCGTTCCTTCCGAAGAAGGAGTACATGTAAATTTTATTTTAGAGAAATATGATAACGTACCAGCTTCAAATGATAATGCTCTGATCGTGTTGCTATAGGAAGCCCACCAAAGAAACTTGCCTCCTTCATATTTACAAGATCCATTATTATCCGTAAATCCTGTCGAATACAGTTTTACGGTTTCAGCTTTTACCCCCCCCATACCAGCTACAAGTAGAGCCAGTGTGAGCATTAGTTTTGTAAGATTTCTCATTGTTGTTATTGTTAATTGGTTAATAATGAAAGCGTTGTAGTGGTGTCGGTCTTAGGCTGATATTGTTTAGATTCGGGTGCAAAGGTATGAATCTTTTCCAATTAACGCTTATCGCGTGCGTACAATTATTTATTCAGCGCACAAAAACAGAAAACCATGGAACGTACTCGAAACATTCCATGGTTTTCTGGCTCCGGGGCCGGGCCGCAAACAGCGGCGGAGGTGACTAAACGTATTCCTTCACCTCGCGCTTGCCCCGCATGACGGCGAGGGCGTTCAGGGCCAGGGCCTCCATCTCGTCTTCGCCGGGGAAGCAGTAGGTGGGTGCGAGAAATTCTATGCGCTGGCGCAGACGGGTGATGACGTACTCCGAGCGGGCCAGTCCGCCGGTGAGCAGGATGGCATCGACCTTGCCGCAGAAGACGGCGCCCAGTCCCACTATGTTTTTCGCCACATGATAAATCATGGCGTTCAGTATCTTCTCTGCATGCTTGTCGCCGCTGGCAATGCGCTGCTCTATCTCCTTGACGTTGCTGGTGCCCAGGTGGGCGTTGAGTCCCGCCTTGCCCGCCAGTCGCTTCAGCAGCTGTTTTTCTGAGTACTTGCCGCTGAAGCTCAGTCGGATCAGGTCTGCAGCAGGCAGCGAGCCTGCACGTTCGGGCGAGAAGGGCCCCTCGCCGTCGAGTGCGTTGTTGGCATCGACAGCCTTGCCGTGCTGGTGGGCAGCCACCGAGATGCCTCCGCCCAGGTGGCAGATAATCAGGTCGAGGTCCTCGTAGCGCTTGCCGATTTCGTTGGCAAAGCGCCGGGCTATGGCTCGCTGGTTCAGGGCGTGCCAGATGCAGATGCGGTTCATCAGGGGCGAGCCGCTGATGCGTGCATAGTCGTTCAGTTCGTCGACGACACCCGGGTCGGCAATAAACGCGCGGCAGCCGGGTATGGTCTGTGCTATCTCGTGGGCTATGAGGCATCCCAGGTTGCAGGCGTGGTTGTGCATGGCTATGCCGTTGAGTGTGTCGTCGAGCATCTGCTGATTGATCTCGTAGACGCCGCCGGCAATGGGTTTCACCAGTCCGCCCCGGCCTATGACGGCTTCGAACTGCATGGGCACGTTCATGCGTTGCAGTTCGTCGAGCACCAGTTGCTTGCGGTAATCCAGCTGGTTGAGCACATCGTCGCCGTAGGGTGCCAGTTCTTCGTTGGTATGCGAGATACCACGTAGAATCATAGGTTTCTCATCTTCGAAGACAGCCATCTTCGTAGATGTAGATCCTGGGTTAATGACAAGTATAAACATAGACGTAATATCGTAATAACGTGATGCCGTTCGCCTAAACGCAGGCGAGGGCCAGCGAATAGAATTTGTTGTCGAGGGAGTCGGCACGCGAGGTGAGGACCACCGGCACCTGCGGACCTTGCAGGATGGCGGCTGTCTGCGCCTCGCAGAAGAGGGTGATGGTCTTGTAGAAGACGTTGCCCGCCTGGATGTCCGAGAAGATGAGGCCGTCGGAGCGACCCTCCAGTGGCGAGTGGAGTCCCTTCTTGTGCAGCGCTGCCGGCGAGAGCGACGTCTTCAGGTCGAGCGGTCCGTCAACGATGCACGGTCCGAAGATGCCCGTCTTCGCCTGTTCCACCAGTTCCTGATACTCCACCGTGCAGGGGAAGTGCTTGGGGTTCACCTTCTCCGAGCAGTTGATCAGCGCGATGCGCGGCTCCTGTACCCCCATCTTTCGGCACAGCGTCAGCAAGTATTGCAGCTGCTGTTCGCGCTGCTCCTTTGTGGGGTAGGGTATCACGGCTACGTCGGTCATAAACAGCAGCTTGTCGTACATCGGCAGCTTGGCACACGTCAGGTGTGTCAGCACCCGTCCCTTGGGCAGTATGCCCACCTCTTTATTCAGTATGGCCTTCAGCAGGTTGTCGGTGTTCAGCAGCCCCTTCATGATGACGTCGGCCTGCCCTTCGCGCACCAGCGCCACGGCCTTTGCTGCTGCCACATCTACATCCTCGTCGTCCACGAAGACGGGTTCGGCAAATCCTGCTTCCTTTGCGCGTATCACGGCACCCTTTGTACTCTCGTCCTGTCCGCAGACTACGGCTACACGGCGGCACACCCCGCTCTGGCTCAGGTGTTCGGCCAACTCATCAAAACACTGTATTGCTTTCATCATAACGTATAGAAATGTTTTGGCAAAGTTACGACTTTTTAGGGAGTTAACGGAGATTAAGGAGTTAAAAGGAGTTAAAGGCCTTTAGTTTTCATGCAAAAGTAGTATCTTTGCAAAGCATAAAACTACTCACATGAAACTATTGCTGACTGGACTCCTATTATTATGTGCTGCCTGTATCAGGGCCGGCAACTACACCATCGAGCTGGAGCTCCCCCAGCAGACCATCTGTCACTTCGGGGCTTCAGACGCCTGGTCTATGCAGCATATTGGCCTGTGGACCGACGAGTCGGCCCAGCAGCAGATTGCCGACTGGCTCTTTTCTCTGGAGACAGATGGCGACGGCAAGCCCCGGGGCATCGGCCTCTCGCTGTGGCGCTTCAACCTGGGAGCAGGCAGCGCCGGGCAGGGCAATGCATCGCATATTAATAAAGGTACGCGCACGGAGAGCTTCCTCAGTCCTGACGGCACCTACGACTGGACGCGCCAGGCCGGTCAGGTGAAATTCCTCAAGATGGCCAAGCAGCGCGGCGTGCCCTACGTGCTGGCCTTTCTCAACTCGCCGCCCGTCCTGTATACCGACAACGGACTGGCTACCAACACCGGACGCAGACCTACGCTCAACCTGCGGGCCGCATGCTACGACGCCTTTGCCCAGTTTATGGCTGAGGCTGTCAGCGGTCTGGAGCGCGAGCACGGCATACACGTCGACTACCTCTCGCCCGTGAACGAGCCCGACGGACACTGGAACTGGCAGGGACCCAAGCAGGAAGGGTCGCCAGCCACCAACCGAGAGATTGCCCAGGTGGCCCGCGCCACCAGCGCCGCCTTTGCTGCCAAGGGACTCACCACGCAGATTATGGTCAACGAGTCGAGCGACCTGCGCTGTCTGCTGGGCATCTATAAGACCTCGTGGGAGCGCGGCAACGCCATTGCCGCCTTCTGGACGAAGGACAGCACCCGCACCTACCTGGGCGATACCCCGCTGGTGCCCCGTCTGATGCTGGCTCACAGCTACTGGACCAACACCCCCGTAGACTATATGAAGAAGATGCGTCTGCAACTGCGCAAGGAGTGCCAGCGACGCAAGATTGGCTTCTGGCAGTCGGAGATCTGCATCATGGAAAACGACCAGGAGATTGGCGGCGGCGGAGGTTACGACTTCACCATGAAGACCGCCCTCTACGTGGCACGCATCATCCACCACGACCTCTGCTATGCCAATGCCGAAAGCTGGTCGTGGTGGCGAGCCTGCGGCGGCAACTACAAGGACGGACTCATCCGCGTCTTCGACCGTAGGCAACAGGCCCGCGACAGCCGGCTGCTCTGGGCCTTGGGCAACTACAGCCGCTTTGTGCGTCCCGGAGCCGTTCGCTACGACGTCTCTTCAAAGGAAAAAGAAGACCCCTACGGCGTGATGGTCTCCGCCTACAAGAATACCGACGGCTCATGGGCTGTTGTAGCCATCAACTACAGCGACAAGGAGCAACCCTTCGCCTTCAGCGTGGGTCGAAGTTCCGCTTCGACCACCACTTGGCAGCCCTATCGCACCAGCGATGCCGAGGGCGAGACGCTGAAACCCCTCGTCCCCTGCGACGGCAACACGACGTTAGCGCCCCGAAGCATCACCACCTTTCTATCAATTAAGCATTAAGCATTAAATATATGAAAAAGCTACTGAAAATCTTTGCCCTTGCGGCATTCCTGCTGGCTGCGCCCGCTATGGTGCTGGCAGCCAACAAGTCCGGCACCTTTACTACCGGCGACAAGACCTTTCTGCTCAATGGCGAGCCCTTCATCGTAAAGGCTGCCGAGGTACACTACCCCCGCATCCCCCGCCCTTACTGGGAGCATCGCATCCAGATGTGCAAGGCGCTGGGCATGAATGCCGTGTGCATCTACATCTTCTGGAACATCCACGAGCAGCAGGAGGGTCAGTTTGACTTTACTGGCAACAACGACGTGGCTGAGTTCTGCCGACTGGCTCAGAAGAACGGCCTCTATGTCATCGTGCGTCCCGGTCCATATGTCTGTGCCGAATGGGAGATGGGCGGTCTGCCCTGGTGGCTACTAAAAAAGAAGGACATACGCCTGCGCGAGCGCGACCCCTACTTCATGGAACGCGTGAAGATATTCGAGGAGAAGGTGGGCGAGCAGCTGAAGCCCCTCACCATACAGAACGGCGGTCCTATCATCATGATTCAGGTGGAGAATGAGTACGGCTCGTATGGCGAGGATAAGCCTTACGTCAGCGAAATTCGCGACTGCCTGCGTTCCATATATGGAGAGCAAATGGGGTTGTTCCAGTGCGACTGGTCAAGCAACTTCGAGAAGAACGGGCTTGACGACCTCACCTGGACGATGAACTTCGGTACCGGTGCCAACATCGACCAGCAGTTTCGTCGCCTGGGCGAGTTGCGCCCCAACGCCCCGAAGATGTGCTCCGAGTTCTGGAGCGGCTGGTTCGACAAGTGGGGGGCCCGCCACGAGACACGTCCCGCCAAGGATATGGTCGAGGGTATGGATGAGATGTTGTCAAAAGGCATCAGCTTCTCGCTCTACATGACTCACGGGGGTACCTCCTTTGGCCACTGGGCTGGTGCTAACTCGCCCGGCTTCGCGCCCGACGTCACCTCCTACGACTACGATGCCCCCATCAACGAGTATGGCCTCGCCACCCCGAAGTTCTGGGAACTGCGCACCATGATGCAGAAGTACTCAGACAAGAAACTCCCTAATGTACCCAAGGCTCCGATGCCTATCATCACCGTTCCAAAGTTCGAGTTGACGGAGTTTGCACCGCTGATTACCGGCATAAGCCAAGTTGTTGCTTCACCAGAGCCAAGGACTTTTGAAGAAATGGATATGGGCTGGGGTACGATGACCTACACCACAATCCTGCCCGAGTTCAAGAACCAGAGCGTTCTTACAGGCGAATTCCACGACTTTGCACAAGTATATATCGACGGCAAGTATATTGGCAAGATTGACCGTGTGAAGAATGAAAAGTCACTCACCTTGCCCCCTATGAGGAAAGATGCAGAAATGGCGATTGTCGTCGAAGGCATGGGCCGTATCAACTTCGGCCGTGCCATCAAGGACTTCAAGGGCATTATCGGCAATGTGACGATAACCAGCGACTTGGACAATTATGAGATGACGGTGAAACCTAAGACATGGGTTAATACCACTATTCCTGATGATTATCAAACTGCCGTAAAGGCACTTGAATTCGAGGGGCAGGAAACGTTAAAAGGCGATTTCCTGAAAGCGGGCTACCATCGCGGCTACTTCAACCTGAAGAAGGTAGGCGATACCTTCCTGAACTTCGAGACATGGGGTAAAGGACAGGTATGGGTAAATGGCCATGCCATGGGCCGCATCTGGTCCATTGGTCCTCAGCAGACGCTCTATGTGCCTGGATGCTGGCTGAAAAAAGGCAAGAACGAGATTATCGTCCTTGACATCGTAGGCCCGAAAGAGACCGTGGTATGGGGGCAGGCCGAGCCAGAACTGAACAAGCTCCAGCTGGAGAAGAGCAACAAGCACAATAATATCGGTGACAAGCCCGACCTGAATAGCCAACAGCCGGTCAGTGTGTCCGGCGGTTCTGCCGCCGGAGTAGGCACCCTCAAACCCGGCAACGGCTGGCAGACTATCCAGTTTGATAAGGCCACCAAGGGCCGCTACCTTGCCATTGAATGCCTCAGTACGCAAAAGGACGGCGACCGCGTGGCCATCGCTGAGCTGTATGTGCAGGGCCAAGACGGCAAGCGGCTCTCGCGCGAACCTTGGAAGACGAAGTACGCCAACAGCGAGGACGAGGCTGGCAACCACCTGGGCGACAAAGTCTTTGATTTGCAGGAGAGTACCTATTGGCAGACGGAGAAGGGTGCACAGGCACCTCACCTGCTGGTCATCGACCTGGGCTTGGAGCAGACCATCAAGGCGCTGGAGTACCTGCCACGTGCCGAACAAGGTGCACCCGGCTCGGTGAAGACATTCAAGGTTTATCTGTATTGACAGTTGCCGCGGTCAGCGCATTTGCTACATCGCACAGCTCCTGATACCACGCCTCGCCAAAACGGCGCACCAGCGGTGCTTTCAGGAACTTATACAGGGGAAGGTGAAGAGCCTTCCCCTTTTCGCGTCCGCACCGGCAGATGTCCCAGCGGTGGTAGTTGAGTCCCACGGTGCCGTCGCTGAACGTCTTTTCGCGGATAGGGTAGAGGGCACAGCTGATAGGCTTGATGAATTGAAAATTGAAAATTGAGAATTGAGAATTGGCTGCAGCCCTTGCACGAGCAGCCTTTTCCAAGGCGCAGAGGCAACAGCGATTGACGGTTTTGCCGTCAATATCAATATCATCGTAACAAGTGAAGACGCAGTCCTTGCCACCCACAATGCTGGTGACGAGGTTGCCCTCCTGGTCAGTATAGGCTACGCCCTGGCGGTCGATGACGGCCTGTGCAGAAGCACTCAGGCTGCTCCACACGTCGTCAACGCTGTTCTCAATCTCCATCACCTCGTCGAGGGTGACGGGGGCGCCGGCGTCGCCCTCCACGCAGCAGGCACCCTTGCAGACGCTGAGGTCGCAGCAGAACAATTCGGTGATGATGTCCGACGAGATGAGCATGTCGCCGACCTGTAGGATGGGAGGTATGTTCATGTTTACCAGTTGATGGGACTGAGCCCCTGTTCTATTAAATAATGGTTCGCGCGCGAGAACTGGTGCTGACCAAACCAGCCGCCGCGGTTGGCTGACAGAGGCGAGGGGTGTACGGACTCGAGCACCAGGTTCTGCTGCTTGTCAATCATATACGCTTTGCTGCGGGCAAAGCCGCCCCACAACATGTAGACCAGATGGGTGCGACCCTTGGCCAGTGCCTGGATGGCGGCATCGGTAAACGTCTGCCATCCCAGCGTACTATGGCTGTTGGCCTGATGGGCACGCACGGTGAGCGTGGCATTGAGCAGCAGAACGCCCTGACGGGCCCACCGCGAGAGGTCGCCGGTCTGGGGCACGGGTGTGCCCAAGTCGTCGTGTATCTCCTTGAAGATGTTTTGCAGTGAGGGCGGGAACTGCACGCCGTCCTGCACCGAGAAGCTCAGGCCGTGGGCCTGGCCGGGTTCGTGATACGGGTCCTGCCCGATGATGACCACCTTTACCTCGTCGAACGGGCACAGGTTGAAGGCATTGAAGATAAGTTTTCCCGGCGGGTAGCATGTGCCTGCCACATATTCCTGTCGCACCTTCTCCGTCAGCGCGGCGAAGTACGGTTTCTCGAATTCCGGCATCAGGTGCCGCTTCCATGACTCTTCTATCTGAACGTTCATAGCTTGTTTTCTTTTCTGGCGCAAAGGTACGAAAAAAATCCTAATTAACAAGTGTTTTGGGCGTTTCTATTTCATTGGAACGAGAAGAAAAGTATGTGGAACAACCAGAGAACCCCCAACACGAAAAGAAAAGATTCGTTAACATACATACATATTTACTTGCAGATTTCAACGTAATTTTGCATCGTGAAATTTTGCCCAATAGCGAACGACAACAAATAACCATAAAACAAAACGTATGAACAGAGAAAAGATTTTCAGAAACAGGTGCCGACTGCTTACACTGGCTGCAGGAATGCTGCTGGCTGCCGGAAGCACCCTGACGTCTTGTTCCCAATACGACTTGGATGAGAAGACCCCTGATGGTTGGGGCTCGAGCATCTACGGTTGGTTGGACGAACAGGGGAACTTCACCAACACGGTGAAACTGATTGACGATCTGGGCTATCACGACGTGCTGGCCAAGACCGGATCAAAAACTCTCTTTGTGGCTGACGATGCCGCCTACGACCGCTTCTTCGCCAACAACACCTGGGGTGTGAAGAAGTATGGCGACCTGACCTTGTCGCAGAAGAAGCTGCTGCTCTTCGGCAGCATGATGGACAACTCGATGCAGCTGAACAGCCTGCCCAGCGTGCAGGGCAATCCCCCTCGTGAGGGTGAGTGTCTGCGTCGCTACGCTTCCAGTTCGCCTTACGACACGGTGGCTGTGCTGACGGCCGACCAGATGCCTGACAACCCCTATTGGAAGCGCTATCGTGAGTCGGGTAAGCCGATGGTTTGCATGACCGACAACTCGAAGACCACCCTCTTGCAGTTTATCGAGAAGTTGCTGGTGAACCGTCGTATCACCAACAGCGACTACGACTTCCTGTTCAACAACACCACCAACCGCAAGGCCGGCGATGCCAGCATCAACGGTGTGCAGGTGTCCAACCCCAACATCAAGTGCTCGAATGGTTTCATCCATCAGATGGCAGAGGTCATCACTCCGCTGCCCAACATGGCAGAGGTCATCAAGTCGAAGCCCCAGGTCAGCCAGTTCAACCGCCTGATGGAGCGCTTCTGCGCACCCTATCCCGACATGAACCCCGACCGCGCCGGTTCGATGACTATGCAGTACAACTATCTCTATGAGAACCGTCAGACCGACACCGTGTTCCAGAAGCGCTTCTTTGCCGAGAAGTCGCAGAACGGCAACAAGGTGACGGTGGCTCCCTATAACGGCAAAATCAGTGCATGGCTGAAGTTCGACCCCGAGTGGAACGAGTACTATGCCGGCCTGGACGACCAGGCAGGCAACGTGGCTCTGCAGCGCGATATGGCCGTGATAATGGTGCCCAGCGACGAAGCCATGAACGAGTACTGGCAGAACGGTACCGGCCGTATTCTGAAGGACCAGTACGGATCGTGGGACAACGTGCCCGACGAGGTGGTTGCCGAGCTCATCAACAACAACATGCTCAGCTCCTTTATTATCTCCATACCCTCGAAGTTCAACAGCATCCTCAACAATGCCAACGACCCCATGGGTGTGAAGACCGAGGACATCGACTCGGTGTTCCTGGGTTGCAACGGTGCTATCTACATGACCAACAAGGTCTATTCGCCCACCTCGTTCGTCAGCGTGCTCTTCCCTGCCCTGACCAACGAGACCCTGAAGATTCTGTACTGGGGTGCCAAGCAGTTGCAGTACGACGTGTACTTGAACTCGCTCAACGCCCGCTACAGCCTCTTCATCCCCAGTAACGGTGCTATGCTGGAATACATCGATCCCTGTTCCTATGGTAAGACGCGCACACAGCTGTTCCGCTTCCACTGGGATCCCACCAAGACGAATGAGGACGAGCGCGTATGGGCCAGCATCTGGAATTACGATGTGGAGACCGGTGAGGTGCTCGACTCTATCAAGAAGGCTACCAACGAGCAGATCAAGAACCGTCTGAAGGATATCCTGGAGAACCACATCGTGATTGGCGACGTGGAGGACGGACACGAGTACTACCGCACCAAGGGTGGTACCGAGATTCGAGTAGCCAACGTGAGCAGTGGTGCCAACGGCATGACTGTTGCCGGCAGTTACCAGCTGAACGAAGGCTCGCCCCTCGTCATCTCGCGCATCTACAACCAGACGCAGGATGGTAATGGTAAGAGCTATATCCTCGAGGGAGAGCCGCTGATGAGTACCCGCAAGACCGTGTTCGATGTGCTGAGTGAGCACGAGGAGTTCTCGAAGTTCAAGGAGCTGCTTGAAGGCAGCGGACTGCTGGAGCAGACCCACAACAACCAGTTTGGTACGGCCGGTCTGAACATCTCGGCATTCAACACCTACCACTATACTATATACGTGCCCACCAACGAGAGCATTCAGGCCCTGCAGGATGCCGGAGAGTTGTCGTCGTGGGAGAAGATCGGCGACCTGGAGGAGGCCGGCAATATGGAAGCAGTGGCAGAAGACTCTCTGCAGATTGTGAACTTCCTGAAGTACCATATTCAGGATAAGGCCCTCTTTATTGGTGCCGAGTCGGAGGAAGACGGCTACGAGACCGCTCTGATCGACCCTGACACAGAGCGCTTCTACCGTGTTGACGCCACCCTGACTGATGGTGGTCTGACCGTTTACGACAATGCCGGCAACACCCGCAAGGTGGTGACCACTGGCAATCTTTACAACCTGATGGCTCGTGAATACCAGTACAAGGAGAAGTCGGCCGCCAGTGCCAACAACCTTGAAACCAGTTCATCGGCTGTGATTCATCTGATTGATAAACCCTTATTCTATAAAAAAAATTGAGTATTGAAAATTGAAAGTTATGATTAGCAAGAGATTAATGAAATTAATGGGACTGATGATCGGCTGTCAATTGTCAATTCTCAGTTCTTACGCCCAGAATGCGGGCGACATCATCAGCGGAACGGTGTCCGACGCCTATGGCCCTGTGATGATGGCCAACGTGGTGGAAATAGACGCCGCCAACCGTATCGTGGCCTCGGCAGTGACCGATATGAGCGGTAACTTCTCGTTCAAGCTGAAGAATCCGAAGGACAAGCTGCGCATCACCTACGTAGGCTGCAAGACCGTGACGCTGCCCTTCAACAAGACTAAGTTTGTCATCAAGTTGCAGGATGCCACACAGATTAAAGAGGTGACCGTCACCTCGAAGAAGCGCTCCGGCGGTTCGGGTCTGAGTATCCCCGTCGATGAAATCTCGACGGCTCAGCAGAGCATCTCGATGTCTGAGTTCGAAGGTCTGTCGATGACCACTGTCGACGAAGCCCTGCAGGGTCGTATTGCCGGTCTGGACATCGTGGCCAACTCTGGTAACCTGGGTTCCGGTACATCGATGCGTCTGCGTGGTGTGTCGAGTATCAACGGCAGCAGCGAGCCGCTGATTGTTGTCGACGGCAACGTCTGGGAGACCAATGCCAACGACTTCGACTTCTCGAGTGCCAACGAGGAGAAGTTTGCTGAGCTGCTCAACGTGAACCCCGAGGACATCGAGAGCATCTCGGTGCTGAAGGATGCCGCCGCTACGGCCATCTGGGGTTCGCAGGGTTCAAATGGTGTCATCGAGATCAAGACCAAGCGCGGTTCACGCGGTAAGACGCGCGTCAGCTATAGCTTCCGTCTGACCGGCACCTATCAGCCCAATGGCTATGAGATGCTGAACGGTGACGAGTACACCATGCTGCTGAAGGAAGAATACTTCAATCCCCAGATGAGCGATGCCGCCAGCAACATCAAGGAGTTGAACTACGACACCACCTTCCCAGAGTACCACATGTACAATGACAATACCGACTGGCTGAAAGAAGTGAAGAAAGTAGGTTGGCGACAGAACCACTACCTCGCCCTGAGCGGTGGTGGTGAGAAGGCTCACTTCCGTATCGGTGCCGGCTACGACCATGAGACGGGTAGCATCATCGAACAGCAGTTGGACCGTTTCACCTCGCGTGTGAACCTGGACTACTTCGTCAGCGACCGTATCAAGATTGAGACTAATATCGCGCTGACCTATACGAAGAACAAGAAGAACTACGACGATCTGCTGGCTATCGCGTACGTGCGCATGCCTAACCTCTCTATATATGAAGAGGACAGATACGGCAATGATCAGGATGATTTCTACTCCATGCTGCCCACCGTGTCGAATGCCCTGCGCGACCAGCTGAACTACCGGAACCCCGTTGCATCAGCAGAACTTGCCAAGAGCAAGGAGACCAGCTACAACATCACGCCGGAGTTCAAGTTACGCTATAACCTGCTGGGACTCGATGAGGAGCACACCCGCCTGAACTATGAAGGCAAGGTGGTGTTCAACATCTTCAACCAGTA
>ERZ842401.3305-NODE-3305-length-20212-cov-11.392072_pt1 | contig 20212 bp, 16 predicted proteins | sample MGYA00521270_ERZ842401 | MGnify/ENA primary metagenome ERZ842401 (study PRJEB31892, sample SAMEA3878208) | bioreactor metagenome | biome: Moose rumen | place: Sweden | collected 2011-10 | study: EMG produced TPA metagenomics assembly of the PRJEB12797 data set... | reverse complement strand
GCTACTCACAGGCAGGCACTTGACAAACTGAAGCATGAATACGAAGAGAGCATCAGCACACTTGAAAGTAAACAAGGTAAGTTGCATGCTCAGGCCATCGAGGAAAAGAACCGTATCATCATGCCTTCTGGATCGTTCTGGACTGTAATTTGTATATTCGGATACGGTTTCCTCTGTGGAGCAATGTGCTGGTTTAAATTCTGGCAAACACCAGGAAATGACGAAACAATGACCTACATGGTAGTTGCAATAATAGCCGAACTTATCTATTATGGAACAATGGTATATAATCACTATACCTACAAGGAAGAACACGAAAAGAAAAACAAGAAGAGCGACAAGAATAAGCCGAGGATATACAGTATCTCACTGTCAGAGGCTATATATGTTATATTCCTGACATCGGCATCCTTGGTGTATTTTGTATGGGCAAAGCTGGATATCAACTACAGCCCAAAGCTTATGATATACCTCCTTCCGGTGGTATTCGCATCCAATTTTATCTGGTTGCTCTTACGGGCGTTAGCATACGGAGTGTTTCAGAAAGAATAATTAGTTATTATTACCAATTCGTTGGTAGCACAATATTCTCCACGTTGTGAGCCTTCTCGAACAGCGGAGCGATTTCCTCATCAGTGAATCCTGCAATGCCGCAACCGATGCGAGTAACGAGGAAAGTCAAGTCCTGATGCTCCTTGGCAAATTGGATGAACTCATCCACATACGGACGAATCGTCTCTACGCCGCCCTGCATCGTCGGGATGGCATAGCTCTGGCCTTGCAGACCCACGCCTTGCCCCATGATGGCTCCAAACTTGCGGTAGGCGATATACGCCGCACCACCGCCGTGCATTCCTGCTAAGTTGCTGCCAAAGACAAAAATCTCGCCTGGCTGCAACTCAGTAATACGTTCTGGCGTTGTTTTCTTTTGTTCCATAATTGTGCTTTATTTGTTAATCCCAACCTTCATCATCGTTATTTTCCATATAACGACTCATACCATTGTCATCCATGTCATCTTCAGATGCGGGGTCGAACCCCTGCATATTATCTGGCTTATGGTTACCTTTGCCGTAAGGTGGTGGCCCATCAAATCCCCTTCCATCCGGTGATGGAGGTGGTATGCGACCACCCTCAAACTCTTCAGGCGATGGATGGTACAGCGTATCTGGACGCAAAGAATCCGACATTGCGACATCTTCTACATCACTTTGAAAAACTTCATTTGCACTCTTCCTGCTATTACAAGCCACTATGAAAAGCAGGGAAAATACAGCGTAGATGGTAAATTTGATCTTCTTCATTCTGTAACCTCCTTATATTTTCTGATGGCATCCTGTATGATGTCATAATGGTCGAATGCCAAGAGTGGAAGAGTTGATAGTTGCCACCATTCAGCTTTGTCGGCATCGTCTTGGCCAGTAATGTCCATCGGTTCATCAATAATGGCGAGATAAGCAACTGTCACTGTTCTTCCTCTTGGGTCACGATCTATATTTGAATAGACTCCTATCTGATAAACATTCGACACCTGTAGCCCAGTCTCTTCCTCCAGTTCCCTGATGGCGCACTGCTCCGTATTCTCATCCATATTCATGAAACCTCCGGGGAATGCCCAACTACCTTTAAAAGGTTCGTTACCTCTTTGAATTAGCAGCACCTTTGGCTCAAAATCCCTCGTAATGACAATGCAATCTGCCGTAACCGATGGACGAGGATATTTGTAGCAGTAGCTTTCTTCTATCTCATAATTCTCCTTAGGTCCCCTAACCGCAAATATATCAACTTCTTCGGGATTGAATCTTTCTGCTTTGCCTGGCTTGACTTGTCGTTCCTCGTATGCAATATCGTTTGCCGTCAGTAATGTCTGAAGCTCTCTTATATATTCCTCCAAAGCCATGATTTTCTTTCTCATGTCACGAGTCTGGATAACCCTTTTGGGGAAGGTCTTTGTAATTGCTCCTCTGAGTTGCTTGATTTCAGACTTCATCTGACTGATGGTTTCTTCCACACTTTTACTTCCAGCATAAAACGACTCAATCTTCTCCAATTTCTTTTGCAGGAGCAGATTCTCTTCTTCAAGTCCCTTTGCATATCTCGACAACTCGCCAAGGCGTTTCAAATCCTTACGATATGCCACTATAAGATGCTTCATCCTCACCTCATAAGGAATCTCATCATCATCAAATACACTAATATGCTTTATATCCTTTTCTTCCATAATGCTATATGTACAACTCCATACCTACGTGATCGCTCATTTCCTTGTCCCATGGCAGAAGCCTGAAAGACTTGACAGTAGCATTCGAATAAGCATAATCGAGGAAGAATGGGCTATTCTCATTAAATCTATGATAGTAGGTTGCCATAGTCTCTTCCCCTAACGCCTCTCCTGTTTGCTGATGGTAAAGACTCCTTAGTCCATAGTCCGAGAGAATGCTGTCAATTCGCAGGATGTCACCATATTCCTTACTGTTGTCAACCTGATTGACATAACAGTTGAAATCACCTATAACAAGTACCTTCGCAAAATCCTTGAAATGCGGGGCATACTCATTTATGATGCCTTGTGCTATCTGAGGGTATAGCAACTGGTCAGTCACATTTTTCTTCTTTGTGGGCCATATTGCCAGGACAAGCATGTCATCCACCACTAATGGAATAGCATAATATAATTCCGGATTGAACCATTCTGGAACATATCCCAGCCCTTTCTTCCATATCACTCCCAACCCCTTCCAACGTTTGAACTGCCAGAAATATGAAATACCATACCACTTCATCTCCAGAAACTCAGGCAAATTGGCATCTTCAGGACTGGTCATTTCTGGCACTACCCAAATATCCGCATCTATCTTCAGAAGATTTTCCACCTTCCATGAATAGCAATCGTGTATGTTATAGCTAATTACCTTCATGCTTTTTTTCTTTATTGTATGGACTCAAATCAAATAGTAGTTCTTGCATCTGTTCCTTGGTAACTTTGCCTTCAAGAAGTTGAAGAAGCTCTTCTTGTCGAGGTTGTCCCATTGTCAGACGATAAAGAGATAACACATCTATTAGGTGTTTATACCTTATTTCATCTATGCTCATTGGATAGAGTGGAACCAAGCGTTCTATATACTCCAACTCATCACCTTGCTCTCTGATAATCTCTTTGGGCAAGCACCAATATGGTACCATTTCAGAATAATCAGATGAAGATTCGACTCGCCATTGCTGGTCTGCTTCATCAAACATCTCCTTCCAGGAATGCTTATCTCCAAAGAACTTTGCTATATTCCTTCTAATGGCCAGACATTTATATCGGTTGATGCGACCTTCACGTTGTTCCATGTCAACAGGATTGCTTGGAAGGTTCCAGTGAACAATCTTTCTTGTGTACCAATGGAAGTCAAGTCCTTCCTGCCCAACGCTGGTAGTGGCCAAGACAAATGGACGAAATGGTGAATTGAACGCTTGCTGAAGAGTGCCATTATGCTTGATGTTCTTATCCTGAACAACCTTTGCATAGTCAAAGGCAAAACTTCTACGCATTGGCATTGGCTTTCCTTCCTCTTTGCAGTAAGAATCAGTCGTGTCAATCTGATAGGATGATGCTGATATGAAAGTGGCATTCAATTTGTCGATTAGATAATCTGCATGATTTCCTTCATCTATCATATGGCAATACTCATCGAGAACCGACTGCAAATTGCCCATCACGCAGTAATGTAATACTTGCTCATAATATTTCAGTCCTTTGGGTGTTGACAGTTCAACAGCAGCAGAGTTCTCACGACGGTTAAACAACGCAACAATACTCTCAGCAACTTCCCTTGCATTCGCTGTTTCATAATACATTTCTGCGTTCTCGGGGTTCTTTGAACCCTTCAGAATACGCAACATACATACTGCAGGTGAGGCGATTGCCATATATGCGAGTGTTCTTGCCGCTCTTTGCGGAACACCTCTTAGTTCAACATCTTTACCTTCGAGCCTCTGAATGAGCATGAGTAGCAAATCTGCACTTGTCACATTCAGAGTTGGTAAATCGAATGTATCGATACTTGCCTGTATCTTAGCTTGCAGGCCATTGACAATGGAGTCAATCTCCTGTCCAAAATAAGCTTGGTAATCATACAAGCCTGCAAGATACTCAGAAGGATATTCCAACAAATCGCCACCCTCTTCCTGCATGCGGTTCATTCCAATCTTTCTCTTGGTGATATAGGTAACCCCTTCGTCCTTATATGCTCCGACAACATTCCTGCGCTCTGACTCGTATGATAGCATTACGGCAAGCATACGCGGCACCATTTCCCATGCAGAGAACACTAATACTTTTGAGAAGTCTTTGTTCTGAGCGAACACATTATTCTGGGGAATCGTATAATAAGGGTGGGATGCTGGTATCCATAGAAGTCGTTCTGCGTGATTCTTGAACAATATTTCTTCAATTGCAGCCAGTTTCGCATTGGCAGGTTCTATCTGCTTATAGTTATACACCTGTCCTCCTTTCAACAGCAGTCTCTGCATTCTGGAGTTCTTGACTACAGGGACATCATTACCTTTAAATGCCGCTTCGACCGTCTTCCCTTCTTGGTATTTCTGCATGAATGAAAGCAGATATGGAGATGACTTGACGTATTCAATAGGAATGTTGTAACTGGGATTGATACCAATATTCATGCCCTTGTTCTTTTTTCTCTCCAATATCGTCTTTGTCTTTTGGAGCAACTTCTGCATTTGGCAATAGGCTAATATGTCATCACCCGAAATAGCCATCTTTTCCAATGGCATGGTTTTCACAAGACCCTCGCTATATCGTTCTGTCCGACAGATGACGTTGTACATCTTGTCCTCAGCCTTCTGTTTGCTGATAACGAGCGCATCAAAGGCTTCGCTGCTGATATGCGAGAGTTTGTTGGAATAGTCTTCCCATACGGTATGGAATGATTCGCCTCCTGTCGCATCTTCCCTAAAGAGGAATCGCATCAACTTCAGAAAATCTTCATACTGTTCATCACAGTTAGCCTCATTCAGCTCTTCCAATGTGGTAAATGGCTTATATGGAGTGGCCGAGAGCAGTAGGATGTAAGGATGTTCATTCGTGAAAAACTCATGGGCAATCATGGACTCTTCTGAATCACTGGAGGTGTTCAGCAAACCGCTAAAACGCTGGAACTCGTCCATTATCACCAAGTCAGGTTCTAACTGGTTCAAGCTTACTTGGGCAAAGGCTACCCTCAACTTGTTGATAAGCCAGAAAGGCATTTCGTTTGCACTACCATCAACATAGTCGATAATCGAGCTTTTGCAGTCGTTGAAAGTCTTGTTTGCCTGCAAGAGACTGATGATCCTTTCAATATAGTCAGATCCACACGCTTTTACCCGCCCCCAATAATAGGCGACATAATCATCCCAGCTTTTCTGGCCCATATATATTGTCTTCAGAAGCCAAGACAGTCGAGCATCCTTCCCTTTAAGCTCGTCCATCTCTTTCAGAATGGCAAAAATCAGAGCACGTTCTGCTCCATTTCCTGCACCACCCGTTATATTGAAAGATGTAGATGGGGTGAGCGGAATCAGTTGCTGTGGTAAGCCTGAACCTTGTTTCGCCTCCTGTTGCATCTTTCGTTCTTGAAGAATCAGATGCTGCATTGACAATCGACTTTCCCGCATCTGCATGATGTCCTCCTTGGGTATGCCCAGGTTTCGTGTATTCTGTTGGATGATATTCTGATTAGAGCAGACATATACCACTCTATAGATACCATCGTTTTCAATACCAGGCAGGGATCTGGCCATTTCGACTACAGTCCGGGCCATGATAGTTTTACCCAGGCCCACCTCGTCGCTCAGAAGCACTCTCTTCTGACCGCTCCTGAATATCTCTATGATACGCTTGGCTGTTGCCAACTGGAAATCCTTTGCCTTACTCATAGCTGTGCTAACTGTTTTGATACATTCTGGAACATCTGCAATATCTTGGTCAATTCTTCAGGAACGATGTCCTGCTTCATTTTCTTGATGAACTTCTGTACCTCGCTTATCTGTTCTGGGTTGGTGCTTGCAGTTCTTAGAAGTTGTTCATACAACGGCATCGTTACAGATTGGGGGGCAGTCCCATCGGCATATTGGCTTTTCTCTTTCATCATTTGCTGTTCAAAGAAAAATTCCGACGGGTGGTCACTGAGCATGAACGCCACATAGTCCAATAGTTCCTCCTTTTTCGTGACAATACTCTGGTAAATGGCTTCATCTCTGTTTGCTGGCATCCCCGATGTCTTTACTTTTGCAACCAGTTCTATGAATTTGTCGTCCTCACAAGGAATCCTTATCACGTAAAACTCAGAAAGGAGGTGTGCTGATAGTTCCTTGAATTCCACTTGGTTGCTGATTGGCTGCCATAAAGCCTTGCATTGGAGTGGCCTGATTTGAATATCGCTATCGTATTTCCCTCTTACAGACAAATCAATATCGTAGAGACCATCTTTGCTGTTTGGTTTGATGACAGCTTTCTTTAAACAGCCAACAGCTCGTTTCAATGCCAGTTCTTTCTCATTGCTCGGTCGGGTGTTGCTTGCTTCCGGGTTGGGGGCATCCATTACTACAAATCGGTGTTCGCTGGTTATCTCTTCAAGCAATTCCTTAATCCTATCATTCGTCGTGCGTTTATAATGCAGTCTTAGCAGGAACTCGACATTCTTATTAAACGCATTGACTGTAGCATTGGCACTTCCCAGATATAGGGTATAACCAAGATCATCACCCGTCAATCGCTGTGTCAGATACATCTTTGCGTGTAGGTCAACATTGGCAGTCGTGTTGTCTATCATTGTATCATTTGGCACCCATACTTGTTCAAACAAGTCAAACACTTCCTGAGTAACATATTCTTTCCGCGTAATCAGAATTGAGTTCTTGCTCTCATAATTATAGTCTTTTTTTCGAGATGTCAGCCATGATAAGGTCGTAATATCAATGAAAGGAGAAACGACAAGAATCCTATCGCCAGGTATGTGTTTCTGCAAAAACTCTGCATAAGGAGAGAATTCCTCCTTCCCATTAACAAATGGGAAGAAATCATATCCCTCTTCCTCGTTTCGGTCTTTATCCTCAGTTTGGAAAGGTGCATCTAACCTGAAACAGTCAACATAGTCAAGCTGTTCAGCAATCCAACATACCTTCTCTGCTTTAGCTTTTGGTGCATATTCGCTCAACCATATCAGCATTTCTTTTAATGGCTTGTGTTTTTCTGTTCCTCTTTGACTCTTGTGTTTACCGATGTGCCCTCTGATGGAACAGCAGATATCGAGACATGTTGAGAAATCCAGATTCCTACTCATAACCGAGAGTTTCAGCCATTCTTCTCCCTCTGTGTCGGTTTCCTTCACCAGCCAGATCTTTGGATGGAAGTTCGAGAATATGTCATTACCGTCCTGAACCTCGAAGATACTGGACTCCAATAGAGAATAGACAGTCCTTGTTTCCCCCGGCACGTGTATTCCTCCCTTATTACAAAACAAAGCAATCTTGTCGCCACTTCTGCGTATTCCCTCCAATAGAAAGGCGGGACTCTGCTTGACAGTGCTGTCCAGTTCGCCCAAATCGCCAAAGGCCAAGGGTACAGTCAGCATGGCTTCAAGATTGAGCGAATACGTCAGCCCTACGGCAAAATCTACCTTACAGCCGTCAGAAACAAGCTGCTCTCCATATATCAAGTCCTTTAGTAGTTCTCTTGCCATTACTTTGCCTCCCTGATTTCAGTTATTACTTGATAGACTATCTCGTTCCATCTGAACGACAGCATTGATGGCCATCCACGCTCTTCTCCTTTATACTTTGGATTTCTTAGTTTGTTCCGTCCTGGCTTTACGGCTTTCTCTCTTGCCACGATGAGGTCGTCAAGTTCGTCCCAGGCACGTTTTTCCAGCAGCCGTACAGCTTTCTTACAGAACGTTATCACAGTCGATTCGGTCACTCTGCCATGAATATAGAACAGCATATCATCAATGGCTTGATGGGTAAAATCCACTGGGTATTGCTCCATGACTTCATTGATTCTGTCTTGCAGTTTATCAGCTTCTTCCTTTTGCTCATTGAATATAGCCATAATATGATTGAAGCGCAATTGAATTACGTATGCCAGATGGGAAAAACGCTGCCCCATTCTATATTGCTTCATGAAGTATTCAAAGTCTTTAGGCATATCCAGCCAGATGGTTCCAAGGGAATCATATTCTGGTAGGACTTCCACATTGTTGCGAATGATATATGCCAATAGCGAGTCCATACTCTTTATGGAGTTAACAATATGATTTTTCATGTAGTCGGCCTCTCGCTTCGTCAGTTCCAGTGGCAGCACATCGCCGTTGTCAAAATCATATTCTTCCCCGCTCACAGAAAAGAATTGCGCAAGACCGACAAGGTCTTCAGAATCACTCATCTCTCCTTCTTCAGATGCCTTGTATTTTGGCTTTACCTGCGACATCTGCTGACTGCGCTCAAAGATTAGACGGTAGATGTCAATATCTCCTTTAATCATGCCATATGTTCTCAAACCATTCATATAGATGTAGGTTGGATCATACTTGACGAACTTGCTTGGGTCGATTTTTGCAGCCTCCAGCATCGAACGACCTGTAATTCCTGTTTTCTTTTCTTCATCGTCACCAGCACCTTTTACCAACATGTCGGTGAGTCTGATTTCCCACTTTACAATCTGTCTTCTCACATCACGAACAGTATTGTAGTTCTTCTTCGTTGCCAGAAAAAACAGAGTGGGCATCACGGCAAAATATTTGGCACGTCGTTGCAGGGTTGACATTCCTGGGAACATCCAGTTGGCAAAGGCATCCCGTATTCGTCCGAATCCGAGTTCATCGATGGCGGTTTGATCTCTTACCATCTGAAGCACTTTGTTCTTTCTTGCCAACTCTTCCTGACTGAAGTTCACAAATCCTATCTGCATACTAATTCAATCTCTTCTTTAATTTCTCTACAATCATCTTTCCGCGCTTCGGAATAAACTGCTCCATAAAATCGCAATATTCATCCACTGCCTTGAAATATGTCTCAGGCTTCAAGCCCTTCATCATGCTCCAGACGTGCATGAACAGGTCTATCGGTTTGCCGTAGTAGTCGATGTAGTCATTCAGCATCATATCCAGGGCGAACTGTCTGAATCCGACAGAGCCTTGATAGTTTGCCATTAGCTTTCTGGCTTTATATAATGCAGCTTTCAAATCGGGCTGCACCTTTCCGTTACCTGTCATGGCTGCATAAATACCTTTCAGGAACAAATCTGCATAGCCGTGGTAGTGATACGTGTCTTTATCATTGTCTATGCCCCCAGGCAGTACCCAGATGTTTCCAATGCAGTCGGTCAGATGATACACGCGGACGGCTCTTTCATGTTGCTCTTTTGAAGGATTGAATTTTTCCATTCCCTTGAAGAACTTATCCATGATGTTGGCACCAAACAGATATTGAGTATTGTTAATGCCATTGCATAGGTACTTGTATCGTTCGATATTGTATTGATTTAACTCCGGCCACACATCCGCAAACACAATCGATATGATGGCTTTGACAATGTTGCATCTATCAACAGAGAAAGCGAATCCCTTGCAATCTCCGTATTTCTTATCTTCTATGAGTGTTCCAAAGTCAAAAGTCACCAACCTGTGGATGTCGCCATCCAGTTTGTCTTTGATGAAATCCTGTATCAGTGCTTTGGCATACGTGCCGTCCTGCTTCGCCTTTTCCTCCTGCTCCTTGTTTTTCGAATACTTCTTTAAGAGAGCATTTTCTTCATCCTTTTTCTTCTGAAGGGCGATTCTTTTACGTTCCTTTTCAAATTCAGAAGGTATAAACAGATCTGTCTTGCGATACTCGCATTTGCCGCTGGTATATCGTTGTTTGAAACTGTCAATGCACAAACGCCCACATCCCATAGAAACTTGAATGCCATTTGTATAAATACACCCTTGGCAAACATGATTCTCTGCGCCTTTGAACCAGTCTGTCCATATTTCTATCTTTGGCCCTTCATCCTGTTTCTTCTCGATGGTCTGTTTTTTAATGGGCTTTGACTTCTGTTTCTCTGCTTTGGGCGATGTAGATGGAGGCGTGGTAGGCGTAGGCCTTTTCACCTCTTTCCTGGCATACTTTATATTCAGTTCCTCCCACTTGTCAAGATAGGCCTGCCATGCTGCCATTGCATCACTTCCTACCTCTGCATTCAGCAGATATAGGAACAATGCTACACCTGCCTCGTCACCATTCACACCGAACTCCACCAATGCTTGGTTGATAATAATCTCATCAATGATATACTGCTGCTTTTCCTTATGGAAATGAGCTTCAAAGGCGCATGTGCCAGTCCAACTGCGATAGTATCTTATGTGCTCTCTCGAACAGTACATGAACCAGTGATCCTCCTGAGCCTCTGGAATGTGTCCTTTCCGGATAATTGCCATATCTTCCTCTGTAACGCTGATACCAACCTCTATCTTGCTGATGTCTGTATGTGGCATTGGCTCTGTCTTCCAAGAGGTAGATTTCGCAACTTTAGATTTGTCGGGCATGTGCTCTTCTCCGACGAAGAATTTCCCCATATTGCCGAGACCCAGTTTCCACAACATGATTGCCTGAAATTGCTTCTTCTCATTATCATCGGCAGTCTGCTTCTCCATCTCCTCACGCTCCTCTTCGAACATTAGGTCTCTTGCAGCTCCTTCATCACCATAACCATGAAGAATACTATTCTTTACATATCGGCTATAGAAACGAAGAACCACACTCTTCATCTCATTGGGCAGATACTCCAATGCCTTCATCTGCATTTCTTCAGGAATACCCCATATCGCTTCAGCGATACTGCCAACGATAGCACCAAGCGTGTCAGCGTCAGCACCAAGGCTCACAGCCCTGCGGATTGCATCCTCGAAGCTTTTGCTTTCATAGATTATCCAGAGCGCGACAGGTACTGTTCCTTGACATGTCTCGTCAAAACGGTTCTCCACATCTTTCTTGTTGATGTCAATGTTGTAATGTGAGAAGTTTTTAAGATAGCCCATCAACTCTTTCAAGTCCTCTTTTCCTATAGTGCCATTTGAATGAATTGACATATCATGAGCCATATGGATTGCATACGCCACTGTCTGTGCCCCCCTGATTCCTTCAGGATGATTATGAGTACATTCCGCTGTCGCTTTGGCAGATTCCAGTATCTCACGCATATTTTTGTATGCCCATGCCACAGGACTCACTCTCATCGCTGAACCATTACCGTATGAGTTGTATGGCTTGGGATTATCGCTTCTTACCCACTGGGCGAACTTGCCACCATAGCCTCCCGTCGGATGAGGATAACGATTGCACCAGTCATGGATAGACTCGCCAAAGTCACGCCCTTTCAGCAAGGCATCAGCCACAGCCACTGTACAGATGGTGTCATCCGTAAACCCGTTCTCGTCTGAGAACAGTTCAAAGTTGTAGTCATTCGTGGGGTTAAACTCCCACCTGCTACCTACAATATCACCAATAATTGCTCCTAACATACCTTATTATATATAGTGGCTGCAAATGTAAAACAGAGTTGTCCCAAATCGTGGTACATATTCAAGGAAATTATTTCATTCGATCAAGTTTGTCTTCAATCTGCTTCAGTCTCTCCAGCACCTCGTCATTGTTGTCCTCTGCCATTGAGTCTACAAAGATGGAGTTGATTAGCGAAATGCCGATGATGCCGCCAAAGAACATGAGGACAGAGAAATAACAACGGGCAAAGATGCCCCATGAGCGACTGGCATGAGCAGCAATAGCATCAGGCAGTTCATACCATCCCTCCACAGAGAATAGTCGGAATATGCTGTAAAGGCTGATTCCTGGGTTGCCGAAGTGCTCTGCATCCACATTACCGAATATGGCTGATGTCAGAATGGAGAACACGATGAGTAGCACCGCAAAGGCCACCATTACTAATAGTGTGGCTCGGAATGCCAGTTTCAGTCCTTTCAGGAGTTTGTCGATGTTGGGGATAAAACGTGCCATTCGCAGCGATTTCAACAGACGCATGGCTCTCAGTGCAAGAACAGAGTTGGTCATCACGCCGCTGTCCATAAACAATGCTGCTAATGACGGCAATGCGATGACAAGAATGATGAAGTCAAACTTATTCCATCCCTCGCTCCAATAGGCTTTCCATCCGCCAGCAGAAATCTTAAACAGGGCTTCAAGGAGGAATATAACAGTAAAGAGGGCATCTGACAGTACAAACCAATGGTTCTCTGGCCAGAAACCGCCTAAGAACATAACTATGGTGTTCAGCACAACCAGCGTCAATATGAAGTGCTCATTGCATAAAAGTTTACCAATACTACTCATACTGCATACTCCTCTTCTTTAATCGTCGTATCGGGGGCAACTGTCTTGACTTCTTCGTAAGTCAAACCATATAGACGATAAACCCGAAGGTCAATCTTATGGTCTGTTTCCGCTATCTGCCTTGTCAGGTCACGACATTCTGTAGCATAATGTTCGTAGTATTCCTCCCACTGGTCTTGTTCAAGTGGCGAGAGTTTTATCTTCTGCTTCTTCAGCTCTTTCGTGAAGTCTGCAAAGGTCAGCTGGTCAAAGATCTGCAGGGCTGTCGTTATCTTCACTCCCTCCATATTCTCCGTCAGGCGACGCAGGAATCGGCTGCGCTTCTCTTGCAATTGCTGATTGAGGGTGAGCATCGTGTCGGCAAGAGCAGACAATTCATCTGCCATTTCTCCGTCTAATGGCGGAATCGGAATTTGCTCAAAGTATTGCGGCTTTACCTCTATATATCCGCCATTACGAACTACGCATATAGACGTGAGGAACGTCCACACAATCTTTGAGTTGAGGACAGCGAGCAGTGCTTTGTTGTCTGTGGGCAGCATACATGCTGGGGCAGATATAACTGTTCCCCTGTCATCCCAACTGAATTTGTTGGCATTTTGCAAATTACCCCATATTATCTTCTTCTGGTAGAATAGCGGCTGATATGCACAGTTCCTAAGATTGTAGGGCGTATTCCCTTTGTCGTATCGCTTGCTTAGTTGGGGTTCAAATTGGTCAAGATATTCCTTCACTGCTGGATACTCTTCAATATTTACAGCTGGTGTGTCCTCATATCCGTTGTGAGTACAAATCAGATATTTCTGCAGAAGGGAATTAAACCACTTCTGCAGGTCCTTGCCCTCATAAATGGGCTTTATCAACTCGTCTGATCTCGAATCACTTTCGTTAAGGAGCTTTCGTGTTTCTTCGTTGATGATAAATGCATCGTTTAATCCTGTAAGAAGCCCTCTATAGCATTTCCCATATTGTTCCTTCACAGAATTGAAGGTTGAGATTTTGTTCATCACCCTTGACATCTCTGCACTCTGGAAGCTCCAGTTGTCGCTATCAAGTCCATCCTGTTCAACTGTTTTAGTTGGTGCTGAACTGATAGCAACAGCCCCTTGCATTTCCTTAGGAATCTTTGTGTATACAAAAGAATGTCCGTCGGTTTTGTTCTTTGACAGAAGAAGAATAATTGGGTATGTTGTGGCACCCTCGAATATCTGAACTTCAGTAAAGTCAACGTAGCCTTCAATCTTCGTACGTATCTGAATATAGTTGCGCAGCGTCTTTCCTGCTGTTGTCTTTTCGAAGGTATTTGATATAAAGCCAAAACGCCCGTTGTCTTTCAACATACGCATACCTTTCTCATAGAAATATGAGAACAAATCACCATCTGGATTGAAGACATCGTAGTTGTCGTGGTAATAATTGACATCTTGTTGTGCCAAAAGTTCTGCTCTTACATACGGCGGATTGCCGATAACTACGTCGAAGCCGCCTTTTGCGAAGACCTGCGGGAACTCGCGCTGCCAGTCGAAGGCTTTTTCGCCTGCTACGGCAGGATCGCTGATGAGTGAATTGCCACACTTGATGTTCTGGTTGAGGGTACTTAGTTTGCGGTGGGGCTTGGCAGTGCGCAGCCAAAGTGCCAGTTGGGCTATCTCCACACTCTCTTCGTTGATGTCGACACCGAAGAGGTTGTTCTCCAGAATGCTGTTCTCCACACCCTGAAACTCGATGGCAGAACCAGTTATCTTAGCTTCCATCTCGTCAATCAACTTGTGTTCTGCCATAAGGAACTGTAGGGCAGCATTGAGGAAGGCCCCGCTACCACAGGCGGGGTCGAGGATGGTAATCTGGAGCAGCCACTCACGATAGGCTGTCAGTTGGTCAAGCAAACGCTTCTTTGTCTGCATTTGTCGGCGTTGGTCGGAAAAAAACTCTGCCTCGTCAATGTGCAACTCCTGTTTCTTGTCGGCACAGAGACGGCCTACGGTATTCTCAACGATATATTTCGTGATGTACTGTGGCGTATAGAACACTCCGTCCTGCTTGCGCTTGGAAGTCTGTGGTAACTCGCCGTTATTGATTTGTTGCGTCACCTCTTCTATCTCCGACAGGGAGTTCTCGAAGATGTGACCGAGAATGTTCACATCGACATCGCTCTCGAAGTCGTACTCCGATAGGCGACGAGTGTGGGTCACCATCAGGTCATCGCTGATAGTGAGGTTGTCCAATACCTCGTCGGGCTTGAACAGACCACCATTGTAGGCGAACACCTCGTACCGCTTGCCCTTGAAGCCGGTATTCATGTAGCCAAAGTACTTTTTTACGCGATTATAGAAGGGCTGATACTCGTCTTCGTCTTTCAGCAGTTCCCACTGGTCGATAATCTGCACCATTGAGTTGGGAGGCAGCAGTCCTCCGTCTTCAGCAAAGAAGATGAAGAGCAGACGATCGAGCAATTTTTGTGTCTTCTTAAACAGTAGCAACTGCCACTCCTTTTCGTCTTGACCTTCTGGTGTGGGGTTCTGCTTCAAGATGTCAGCAAAGAGCACGCGCTTGAACTGCGAATAGTCGCGATAGAGGGCCTTCGTTATCTGGTCTTCTGATGACACAGACTCCTGTTTCATCTTTAGGGCGATACCCTGCTCCACCTGCGTCCACGCCAGACAAAGGTATAACTCACGGAAATCTTCCTTCGTGAGGGTAAAGAGATTCCATTCACGATAGTCAACGGCATTGTCTATATAGAGTCGCAGCTTCTCGAAGTTTGAGATAACAACCAACCGTGTGCCGACATGCTGGCTCTTGTAGCCGAAGGCCTGCGCCTCCACCTTCGAGAGGTCGGTGGTCTTATGGTCTTTCAGTTCGATGATGCCGATAACCTTGTCATTCTGCAATATAGCTCCATCAGCCTTCTTCGAGTTTGTCTCGTTCTTCTGCTCAGTGATGAGGTTGTAGCCTGGCGACGGATTGAGCGTGTAGCCCAAAATCTTCACAAACAGCTCGCGAAGAAAGCCCTCTTGAAACTGTTCCTCCTTCGACTGTCGGATGTTCTGTTGAATCTCTGAATTTAGGAAATACAGCTGATATTTAACCCAAGCCTCGCTGCTTTCCTCAGCAGGCAGCATGGCCATATACTTTTTGACGATATTCTTCTGTAGTAGCATTGTTTTCTACATTCTGAGCAATTCATTGACATTTACTTCAAGACACCTGGCAATTTCCATCAGGTTTTCTAAGTTTGGCTGTGCGGAGTTTGTACACCACTTGGAAACAGTAGCAGGGTCTTTACCCAATTGCTCGGCCAGCCACTTGTTAGTGCGCTTCTTGTCAGCAAGCACCACCTTTATTCGGTTTAGATCTTTAGTCTCCATACTTATACCTTATTATATTATAGCGTACAAAGATAGCCAATTTTTTGCAAATAAGGCATCTTTTTGCCAGAAATGTGGTTGTAAACAACAAAAAATTGGCTTTTTTGTCAATTTCCAACGGATAATGGCAAGATTGCGAAGAAAAAACACTAATTTTGTGCCAAGAATGTAACTAAATGCCGATATAACAATGAAGATACCCGCAAAGTTTAAAGAGTATATATGGCTTGTGAACACCATTCGCAGGGCAAGAAGGATAACGTTCGCAGAAATCAACGAGCGATGGTTGGAAACTGAAATGAGTGAAGGCATTGAGTTGGCCCGCTCAACTTTTAACCGCCACAAAGATGCCATTGAGGACATCTTTGGCATCTATATAGACTGTGACCGGCAGAACGGCTTCAAGTACTTTATCGGCAATGACTACGTACTTCATGAGGATAGTGTGCAGAACTGGATGCTATCGACACTTTCTGTGAGTAACATTATCAGTGAGAGTCTATCGTTACAGGAAAGAATCCTGTTGGAACAGATACCATCAGAGGGTGAATATTTACAGATGGTGATTGAAGCGATGAAGCGAAGTGTAAAGATTGACATCAAATATCGCCGATATGGTAGCGATAATCCCAAGGACTTCCGCCTGGAACCATATTGTATCAAGTTGCTTAAGAAACGTTGGTATGTCTTAGGTCACGTCCATCGCAATGCGACACCCGAAAGAGAAGAGCGAGACTATTTCGCAACGTTCTCTTTTGACAGAATAGTGGAGCTGGATATTACCAACGAGAAATTTGCAATTGACCCCGACTTTGACGCAGCAGAGTATTTCAGGGAGAGTTTCGGTGTTTTTGTCAATAGCGACACTCCTATAGAGAAGGTCGTTATTAGAGCATATTCGCCAGAACGATACTACATGAACGATTTGCCGTTACATAGCACTCAAAGAGTTATCGGTAGTGGTGAAAACTATACCGACTTTGAGTTGACACTGCGTCCAACACTGGACTTTACGCATCAGTTGCTCAGTCGCGGGAATTTTGTAAAGGTGCTCTCTCCAGACTGGTTAGCGAAGGAGGTTCGCGACATGCACTTAGAGGCAGCACGTATTTACGAGACAGAAGATAATTTGGAAGAAAAATGAATTTTCTTTGAATATGTACCACGATTTGGGACAACTTGCCCGTATTTTTGCAGTGTAAATTGAAGTTGAACCCTCAAAATGAATGGTTATGAAGGCAAAGAAGTTATTTTTCAAGGAGTGCAACCTGGCAGGACGCCAGTATCATGATGTCGACGAAGTGTGGGATGAGTTGCATGTGGGTACATGTCTGGAACTCCAGCGTGACCTCGACAATCGGTATGACAAAAATGCTGTGGCTGTTGTCTATCACAATGTTGATGAGCAAACTGGTCAGACAGAGGAATATCTATTGGGATATATTCCAAGTGAAGAAAACGAGACCATTGCCCGGTTGCTCGAAATGGGGTGGACAGACATCTTCGAGTGCCGCATTAGCAAAATCAATCCCGATGCCCACTACGAAAACCAGATTCGTCTGACTATCCGTATCGTCAGAAACAGCAAGTAATATGGAATACTGGAGATTCTCCAAGAAAGATCTGGGTATGATAGCGGACTTGATGCTACTAACCCTCACGAACAAACCTGACAAATCAGAATATTCTGTTATAGGCTTGTTCAGGGAGACCGTGAAATCGGAATACGTCGAAGGGAAAGACAAAGACGGCAATCCTATTCATGGATTTAGAATCATAGATTTCAAACTAAAAACTGGAGAGTATCTAAGCAAACTGATTAGATGGGATTTCCAAAACGCTGTATGGAATCCGGATTATCAACAAGGGCTGGATTTGCTCAGACTTTTCGAGAAGAAAGCTGTAAATGCTGGATATATAGTAGATGGCTCTGATAATTATGGCTTGTATTTGGGCGTTCCGTATAACCTTTCGCAATTCTATCGTTTAAAAAGTAATCTGATTGCCTCGTTCGATAATGAGGCAGAAACAGAATATGGGAATGGAACTGAAGAGTGCTTCTATGTTCGTAAGCGACATGAGGTGTCTCACTATCATAATGAGTTAAGAAATGGCGTTTATCCCAGAATCAAGGATTACGACAAGACAAGAGAACTTCAGTTGTGGAGGATTCCAGCAGGTCGAAGTACAGGAATAATATGGAACGAGAAAGGCAGAGTTACCTGTTATGTTCTCAAAGGAAGATGCTCTTTTGAGAAATCTCGTTGGGAATATGGAATCTTTGATGACGACGAGGAAGTAAGTTGGAAAGAACAGAAAGAAGCAAAGATGCTATCTGCTAATCAAGCCAGTTTTGCCAAATCAAATGACTGGCGCGAGGAAACGACGGCACCGCAAACTGCCTATTTCAAAGTAACAAATACGGATAAGAGTGACCTATTGCTTTATGTCGTTGATGCAGAAAAGACAGAATATGTTTCATACGCCCCAGTAATTGGCATCAGCCGCTTGCGAATGGGGACGGATGGAAAGGGGATTAGAACGTTAATAGCCTTTCACGACTGTGAACTTGACTGTAGATACTGCATCAATCCTCAGTGCAAGATGCTTACCTCAGGGAAAAAGGTCAAATATAAGTCTGCTGAACAGATTGCAGATACCATCAAAAAGGACGAATTGTACCATCTATCTACGAACGGAGGCATAACTCTTGGTGGAGGTGAACCTCTGTTACATTGTGATTTCTTGGTGAACAATTTCTTTAAGAGATATGGAAAGAAATGGCATGTCACAGTGGAAACCTCCTTACATGTAACTCCTTGGATGTTATTTGACATGGCTCCTTATATTGATGAATATGTCGTTGATATAAAGGATATGAATCCTGAAATATATAAGAGGTACACGGGTAAAGACAATGAAGTAGTTATTTCAAACATCCAATGGTTAATATAGCAAGGCAAGTCTGACAACATTGTTGTACGGCTCCCTTTGATACCGGGTTATAACACCGAAAAAGACCGCAAAACGAGCAGACGGAAACTCGAAGATATGGGTATAGCCCGTTTTGATTTATTTGAATACATAACAAGCAAAAGTAAATAGTGAAGGTATGAACGGAAAGATGAAATGTGAGATATTGAAAAGAATTCGCTGTAGCATTGCAGAATTAAACGAAATCAAGTATGAACCCAAACCTTGTGATCACAAGGAAGATTGCCTGGGCACATGCCCACGATGTGACAAAGAAGCAGAATTACTCATGGAGGAACTCCGACGGAAAGAAGCCGCAGGAATACCAATCCGTATTGATACAGAGAGCCTTGATGCTTTTGAAAGTCTGGCAATAAGTGATATTGTTGACGATGATGAAGATATACAACAAATTGGCGAAATCAAAGGAGACATTTTTCCTGATGACTTTACACCTGGTTATGTGCTGCCTCCTGATAAACTGGAGGAAAGAGAAGAAACAACATAAAGGAGATTACAAGTGGGTGTAGATGTTTCACATATTATTAGACATGATTTCAAAGACTTGTCTAATCATAAAGCAGCATTGGATTATACCAAGGCTGCCATCGAAAGATTAAAGAAGAATCTCCATCTGTATGGTGCAGATGATGAGTTTGAGATAGAAGAAGATTGTGGAGAAATAAGTTTCAGTGTCCCTATATATGACGTAGAGTTGACATTACATAATGGATTCTGGCAAATGGAGTCTTTCTACCACTATTGCCAAATTGTTATGCACCATGGAGATTATTTCTGGTTAAGATGTGCCACCTTTGACATCGCCAGAGCCTTGGGACAAAATGAAGCGTGGTATGCTGAGGAATATTATACTTGGAACGGAGGAAACATTGAGGATGTCAATGTGTCTCTGAAAGGATGGCTGCAGTTCGCTGAGAGAAAGTACGGAAAACCTATTCCTGAGTTCGACCAACAGTCAGTTATGAATCAAGGTAATGTCCATATACCCAACTATGAACCCTTATACCACGATTCTTTCAAGGAGTGTTTTTCCAAGTTTGAGGATATTCAGGCAAAAATAGGTGACTATAAACTTCTTGGTCTGTATTATACCGGCAATGGATATTGCAGATGTGAAAAAGAGGGTGGCTTGTTTCTGATCGATTCAAAGTCATTCAAACCGATGTTCAATGAGCCTATCGAATCTATGCTTCAGTCTCTTAATGGCCCGGAGTTCATCATCAGGAAAAACGGACTGTCCGCCGTTTTTGATATGGATGGTCATCAATTGACAGATTTCGTAAAAGGAAGATTTGAATGGAAATGGGGCAACTTTGACCCCCTAAAAGAATACCATCCTGTACGAATCATCTATAATGAAGAAGCAAATATAGAACTGACACCAAGATAGTATCTTTCTTCTCCAAAAGCCCTTCGAGTTACCGACCACTGTTTGTTCCTTGTGAGCCATTTTCAACTGGTATCAATGTACATGC
>ERZ842401.3303-NODE-3303-length-20233-cov-12.418376_pt1 | contig 20233 bp, 20 predicted proteins | sample MGYA00521270_ERZ842401 | MGnify/ENA primary metagenome ERZ842401 (study PRJEB31892, sample SAMEA3878208) | bioreactor metagenome | biome: Moose rumen | place: Sweden | collected 2011-10 | study: EMG produced TPA metagenomics assembly of the PRJEB12797 data set... | reverse complement strand
CGGATTCCATCGTCAAAATCGAAGAAAAACGCATTTCCGTCACCGAAGTTGAAAATCGCTTGCTGCAGAGCGGGCTGGTTCTCGATTGCTCGGTCGTGCCTATGAGCGATAGGCGGCAATATCTTGCTGCGGCGATTGTCTTGAACGAAGAGGGCAAAAAGAAATTCGCCGACACCGAAAAATATTTGATTAACCGCCACTTCCACGACTATCTTCTGCAATTTTTTGAGAATGTGGTTTTGCCGAAAAAATGGCGTTACCTCGAAAAACTCCCGACCGATGTTCAGGGGAAAAAGCACAAGCCGGAGATTCAGGCTTTGTTTGCTGGAGATGAAAAGTGATTCACGGAATTCCCGCAGAATTTTTCGGACAGCGAGGCGTTAGTTATGACATCCTTTGCGAGTTTGCTGACGGGCGTTTTGCCGACATCGAAATGCAGGCATTCGACCAGAAATATGACTACGCAAAAAGGGCGGAATATCAGGTCGCTCGGCTTGAAACGACATATCTCAAAAAAGGCGAAAGCTGGGATAAAGCACCGATAGTCTATCAAATTACGGTTTTGGATTTTCCGTTTGATGCGAACAGTAAGGATGTCGTGAGCCGATACGCGATGAGAACGAAAGACGGACGGGAACTTTCTAATTCGCTCAATGTGATTTTCATCGAACTTTCAAAAGTTGCCTGTCTTGAAAAGACTTTAGAGACAAATTCTTTGCTTGAAAATTGGGCAATATTCCTAAAAAATGCGGATAATCCTCAAAAAAGCGAAATAATCAACAAACTTGCGGACAAGGAGGCAGGGCTTATGAAAGCACAAAAATCACTTTCATCAATCAGCGCAAACCAAGACTTATGGATTGCCCAATACAGACAAGAAATTTTTGAGCGCGATAGGATTTCTTCTCTTGCCGCAATGCGTCGGGAAGGACTTGAAGCAGGACGAGCAGAAGGTATAAAAGCAGGACGAGCAGAAGGACGAGAAAAAGCTAAAAAAGAGACTGCTAAAAGTCTGCTCGCTATGAATATACTTACAATCGAGCAAATTGCACAAGCGACGGGGCTTTCTACAAGCGATATTGAAAAATTGCAGACGGAAAACAAATGATTCACTCAATTCCTCCCGAAGAAATCTTGGCGCAAAGTGAAAACGAAATTTCTCTCAAAGTGAAAATTGCCGCCGAGAGCGATTATTTTGACGGGCATTTCCCACAGTTCAAGCTTTTGCCCGCGGTGGCGCAGATTGATTTGCTCGTTCATTATGCTCAGAAATATTTTGCCCTTCCACTTTCGACCCCGAACATCAAACGCTTCAAATTTTCCGACAAGCTTTTGCCCGACACGACGGTGATTTTTAAAATCAGCTTTGAAAAGGAGAAAAATCGCGTGAGTTTTGAAGTGAGTGACGAGGCGGACGGGCGGGTTTATTCGAGCGGGAGCTACACATTTTGAGTGAGTGAAGTTCCCGCTGAAAATCTATTTGTCTTCAAGTTGAATGATTACGATGTCATAGCCGACATAATTTTTATACGCGAGGCTTGCTTTTATTTTGCCGTCGTATTCTTTATCCAAAACTATGACCAAAAATCCGTCTTCTTTTATTTTTCCTTTGATGTCGGTTTCGCCGTCAACGCCTTCGACTTTGAATCGGTCTAAAATCGAAGCGGGAGTGTAGCCGTCGCTTTTTTTCTCCATTTTTTTGATGATGCCAGAAACTTGCTCAAACGAAGAATAATTGTGAATCTTGATTTTGTTGTAATCTTCGCCCGTGACTTTAAGCGTGATATTTTTTGCGAAAAGTGAAATCGAAACGAGCGAAATTAGAATGAATGCGATAAATTTTTTCATTTTTAAAGTTCCGCTAATTCTGACATTTCGGAAAGTTTTTCGTTGAATTCGCTTTCCGTGACAAAGGCAATTTCGTTGCTCGCCTCATCTTTTATGATGAAAAGTGTTTCGTTCTCGCTCGGAAGATTTGCCTCACCGATTGTGTCGGTGTCGATGAGAGCCGTTCCCTCAAACTTGTAGCCCCATTTTCCTGTAATTCCGAGAAAGCCCGTCTTTTTGTAATATTGAACTTTCGCGTCTACAAGTGCAACCGCGCCTGGAATTGTTTCAAGTGCTGAATCCAAAGCGTTTTCAAGAATGTAATTGTCAGAAATTTTGCTGTAGCGGATGAACAAAAATCTTGCGTTGTATTTTTTTGTTTCTGATTTTCCCGCGAATTTTTGCATTTCGCCGAGCCGAGACAAATCGACATTTTTTGAAGAAATGACGGTGAATCGTCCTAAATCTTCAACAGATGTGCATGCCGCGAATGAAAGTGAAGCAAGAACCGACAAAAGAATTAACTTTAATTTTTTCATTTTAACCTCCAAATGAAAACAATCTTAATCAGACTATACAAAAAAAAAGCATTTTTGCAAGAGGCTTTTGCCATATCCCTGAAAACAGAAAAACTGCAAATTATAGAATAAAATCATCATTTGCGATAAAATAACAATTCATTTATGACAGATTTTTCACCTTGTATTTTGATTCCAGTTTATCGTCACGGGCGTGCTTGCGCTGAGGTCGTGGATTCTATCGTTCAGTATGGGATTCCGATTATTCTTGTTGATGACGGAAATGACGCGGAGACGAAAAATTATCTTTCTCAAATCAAGGAAAAGCACGGCGATGTTGAAATTGTCGTTCGACCGAAAAACGGCGGAAAGGGGGCGGCTTTTGCGAGCGGCGTGATTTTTGCGCACGAAAAAGGCTATTCTCACATTCTGCAACTCGACGCGGACGGTCAGCACGACAGCACGCAGATTCCGTTTTTTGTCGAAAAGGCGAAAAATTCTCCTTCAAAAATGATTTGCGGCTATCCCGAATATGACGAAACGGCCCCCGGACACAGAAAAAATGCTCATGCCTTTGCGAACACTTGGTGTATGGTTTGCACATGGAGCAATAAAATCGTTGACGCACTCTGCGGATTTAGAATTTATCCGACCGAGCCGACTTTCAAATTTGTCACAAAAAAAATGTACGACAAGCGGATGGGCTTTGATGTCGAAATTTTGATTCAGCTGATGTGGGCGGGGCTTGATTTGGAATTTTACCCCGTGCATGTCACTTATCCGAGCGATGGAATTTCAAATTTCCACGCATTCAGAGACAATGTGCGCATTTCCTGGGTGTTCACGCGCCTGTGCTGCAAAATGATTGTGCTTTCGCCCGTTCTTTTGTGGAGAAAGATTTTTCGGCATGCCCGAACTGACGGTGAAAAATGAGCGAAAATTCCCAGTGGTACGAAGTTAGGCAGAATCATAATTTTGGCTACAAAATGATGTTTTTCGTTCTCAAAGTGTTTCCGTCTGTTTTTATGCGTTTTCTTGCGCTTCCGATTGGATTTTTTTATTGGCTGTTCGGAAAAGAGGCGCGGCGAATCTCAAAAGACTATCTTTGCCGGGTGAATGTCGTCTTATCAGATTCAAAAAGAAAATATAATTCTACTTTAAAACACATTTGTGCTTTTGCACTCAATTTAGTTGAGAATGTACAGAGTTGGGCAGGGAAATTCTCATTTAAAGATGTAGTTTGGCAAAATGATGATGTGCATGATTTGGTCAAACATATCAATGCTGGAAAGGGAACTGTCATCGTGATTTCGCACTTGGGGAACGCCCAGATGATGAAAGGGCTTGCGAGCCTCGGGGAAAGCGGCACGGAACGGAAGATGAACATCACCACCGTTTCCGACGCAAAAATCTCAAAAGGATTTAACGCACTTTTAAATCAAATCAATCCAAATTCTTCATTTAATCTTGTGAGTTCTGACAACATCGGCCCGGAAACGATTCTCTTGTTGCAGGAACGGCTTGAAGAAGGTGGCGTTGTGGTGATTGCAGGCGACCGAGTGAGTGCGCACACAAACCGAAACATCGAAATCCCATTTTTGGGCGAGAGTGCCCGCTTTCCGTACGGCGTGTTTCTTCTGATTGCGCTTTTGAATTCCCCCACATATTTTGTGAACGGCTTGCGGCAAAACGATTTTTCGCTTCACCCGAAGTATGACATGTTCGTGAAGAAAAATCCGATTCAATTCGATTGTGGCCGAAAAGAGCGCGAGCAACGAATTGAAGAAACGGCAAAAAACTACGCGGAAAATCTTGAAACTCTGTGCAAAATGCATCCGTATCAGTGGTACAATTTCTTCGACTTTTGGTCTTAAAAATCATTCTCTTCTTTCCGAAAATGTAAGAGAGATTCTTTGCTCGGGAGATTTTAATGAAAGTTCTTCGCTTTTGTTCGATTTTATTCTTTGCATGTTTGATTCTGCCGCTTTCGGCGCAAAATAATAAACTCCGCGTGCCCGATTCTTCGGTAATCCGAAAGAGCATTGCGGAACGGTGGTTTGAAGAGCCGCTTTCTGCTATCCGCGAAAATCGCACGGAACTTCGCACGAACGGAGTAGGGCAGGTGTTTCAGGTTCGGCTTGAAGAAACGCGCGATATTTTTTCGATTATTGTCGCGCCCGAAACGGAACTTGCTGTTGATGTGTACACGCAGGACGGCATTCAGCATAAAACGGTAGAAGAATATCCCGCCGATGCGAGCGGAAGCTGGGTGTTAATGCGCGATTCTGTGACGGGAAAGCCTATTCGCATTCGGTTCTATTTTGCGGGTGACAGCGATGTGTATGTGCAATTTTCTCCAAGCGGAAACAAAACGCTCGCAGATTATGTGATTGACGGGTGCTTTGTGGCGCGGGGCGTTCAGATTGGCGTTCCTTTTGATTATTTTTACACGGCTTCGTTTGCGTCGGTGCTTTCGCTCACTGAAAAAACGCTTCCCTGGCAATACGCGGACATTCACCCAGAGCAGTATCATGCAAAGCTCGTGATGATAAATGTCATTAAAAAGAATCTTGAACGAATCAAGCAAGTTGAAAACGGCGGCTATGATGAAACAGAAAAGCCTGTGTTCGTTGCAGGAAAAAATGCGGGAAAAGAGAGAACGGTCGATTCAGAAGACAAGAAAAATGATGTTCTCACGCTGAGCCATACGGGGTTCTTAAAGTGGATTGTTGACGGGCAGATTAAAGTGCTTTCTGGAAGTGCGACTTATATAAATCCGCTTTTGCGCCCCACAACGCAAGTAAGCCCGCTTGGTGTGAGCGGAATCAAAGGCATGAGCGAAAATTTGTTTTATTCTTTGGACTGGACGCGAAATCTTGCGGCGGCGAAACTTTCTATTCAAGCACGAAAAAATTATCTGTATGAAGATTCGGGCGTTGATGTAAAAATTGAGCCGTTCAGCGCGGAAGTGACGGAAAAAGGAATCACTTCGGTGGCAGGCTACATTAAAAATTCTGGCTATGAAGTGAAATACATGAAGCCGCTTTTGTATGTGCTTGCCGCAACCGAGCCGACTTATTACTACCTTGCGGCAGTGCGCAGAACCGTTCATCCTGCCGACGGAAGCCCCGAATTCAAAGTGTTTGATTCTTCGGCGGCGATTTTCCCGTATTTCGACAAAGACGGTCAGTTTGGGTGCACGGTTTTTGAGAACGGAAAAGAAATGACACTCACGCAGTTCACAAAAAAATATCCGAATTGTTTCATTCATTTAACGCGCGTACTTTCTTCGGAACGGTTTAATCCGCTATAATAGCGCGTAGTATGAAAAAATCGTTCGCGTTTTTTTTGCTTTTTCTCGCTTCATTTGCGTTTTCTGAAAATAAAAATCTTTCGTCTCAGTTGAGCGCGCACTATTCGGCGGGATTTTACCCTGGTGTTGTGCGCATTGCCGAAGAAATTCTTCGCACTGAAAAAGATTCGCTCGCCGCTTTTCGGGCAAGCGTGTATGAAGGCGAAAGTTTGTTCCGTATGGGGCGCGTTCAAGACGCAATTTCGGTTTTGGAAGCGCACCAATTCACCGCCGACGCGCTCAATCCCGAAAGTATTCAGCTCTCTGTCGCACGCTTTTATTGGCTTGGGCGCAGTTATTTTTCACAGGGCGAGCTTCCGCGTGCGCAAAACAGTTTTTTTTCGTGCGCTTCCCTTTGCACAGAATTTGCCGCAAAAACGGCGGAAAATTTGGCGGAGTATTACGCATTTTCTCTTTTGTATGGCGGAAACTGTTATTTTGCCGCGAGTGATTTTAAAAATGCCGTTCCCCTGTTTGAATATGTCATTTCTCATGGCGAGCAATATTCTCTTGAAGACTACGAAGATTCCGCGCTCGCGCTCGCACAGTGCTACAATTCACTTGGCGGCGAAAAAAATGCGCAAAAGTGCGTGCAATTCGTTTCTTCCCTTGAAAATGCCGCTTTCAATTCAAACACAAAGGACGCGCTTTTAGTTCTCAAAGGCGAAGCACAGGAAATGCTCGGCGATTACAGAGAAGCGCAAAATTCTTACCGTGCGGCAGGGGCGGAAGAAAAAGCCGAAACGCTTTCGGTGTGGCTTGCCGTTTCCGAGGCAGAAGAAGCCTATCAAAAAAGTTCTGACAAAACGGAAGGAAGCAAAGCCGCGCTTGAAATCATACAATCGGCGCAAAAAAAAGAAAAATCGCTCAACATAAAAAACACTTCGCTCGATGAATCTCTCACGCTTTCGCTTGCCCGCTACAATGGATTTCTCAAAAACTGGAAAGAATGTGAAAAAAACGCCGAAAAATGCGTGAAGTCCGAGAATGCCGAAATCAAAAAGAACGCGCTCTATTGGTACGCGCTTTCAAAATATGAATCGGGGAAAATCTCCGACGCGGTGGCGGCAATCGAAAATTTCAAAAAAACGAACACGATTGAAGACGCGCCGCTCCTCACTTTGTACGCAAAATCGCTCGCAAAGCAGGGAAAATACCACGAGGCTGACGAAATTTTCTATTCTTTGGGCGAAAAAAATCAACTCGATAATGACGGACGGCTCGATTATTCGCGCACGCTCTTGATTGCGGGGCACTATGCTTCCACGAAGGAACAGGCGGCAAAGGCAACGGGCGATGAGGCGGTGTATCTTGCGGCACTGGCTTCGTTCAATCAGCACAATTGGCGCGAGGCGGAAAGCGGATTTTCAAAAGTGCTTTCCTCAAAAACGCTTGCTTCGGATTACATCGCGTTCGCTCACTTTTACGCGGGCTACGCGGAATATCAGCTCGGCGACTACGAAAAGGCGATTGTTGCGCTGAGCCAATTTTCTTCGGATTTTCCCTACCATCAGTTTGCATGGTCGGCGCAGATGACGCTTGCTCGCGCGGCGGCATTTGCCAAAAACGAAAGTCGTGCGATTTCTGCGGCGGAACAGGCGGTAAAAACGGCACGAAACGAAAGCGAAAAGAACGAAGCGATTATTCTGAGCGCGGGAATTCTTTCGGATTCAAAAAAATATGATGACGCGCTCGCGCTTCTTTTTCCGCACCGCGCAAAACGCACGGAATTCGGCTATGAATGCAAGTATCGGAGTGCGGAAATTCTCGCTCAGCAAGGAAAAACCGAAGAAGCAGATGCTCTCTTTGCCGAGCTTGCTTCTTCAAACGACAAAAACGCGCGGCTTCTCGCCGAAGAATCTGCGTATCGGCGTGCGGAAATTGCCTATGCGAACGGTGATTTTGGAAAAGCGGCTGACTTGTTCGAGAATTACGGCAAAAAATTCTCGAACGGGCGATTTCATTTTGCGGCAATCTATTTTTCGACGGACGCACTGGCAAAAAGCGGCGACGAAACGAAGGCAATTCTCCGGTATTTGCAGATTGTCGATTCAAAATCAGAAACTTCCTACCGCTATGGCTCGGAAAAAAATCTCGTGGAATTGTACCAAAAGACGGGCGACATTGGCGAAGCAATTGCCGTGGCGAACAGAATGATTGAAGAATACGGCGAGCAGGCGGTAAAAGATGGAATGCGCCAAAAAATCAAAGAATTGCAGAATGCAACGGTTTGGAACGCGAATTCTGAGGAAGACCGAATCAAAACGGCAGAAAAAAATCTTGCTGTGCAAAAAAATGACGCACGCAAGAGCAATGAAGCGACAAAAAATGCGCTTTTCCTTGCGGGCGCATACCGAAATAAGGGCAAAAACCGCGAATCTGCGCTTATGTACCTCGACGCGGCAAAATACGCTCGCCAAGCAGGAAATGACGAAAGCGCGGCGCGGGCATTTTACGGCGCGGTTGAAGCCTTTGACGCGGCGGGGCTGTATGCCGACGAAAAAGCGACCTTCACCGAACTGAAAAAACTCTACCCCGAAAATGCCTTTACCAAAGAGGCGGAAAAAATCGCGGGCGAATTGTAATTTTAATTTTTTTGAATCGTGTACTCGAAGCGGGCAATGCCGTCGTAAGAAGCGGATTGGAACCGCCAGCGGGAAATTTGCTCGCGGATTTCCATAGAGACGAGCGAAGGCAAAATGTCGGGGGAAATTTTTACGCTCGTAACGGGAACGGTTCCGCTCGCTAAGACCGTGAATGAAACCGTGAGCCGTTTTGTGCTGTCGATGAGGGTGGCGGCTTCACGCGAAAGAACGATTTTTGGCTCGGCAGGCTCTAAGAGAACGCGCGGCGAGCCGTCTGCCATTTGGAGCGACACTTTTCCATCTGAAGAAGAGCCTGTGTTTGCCGTGACCGAAGAAGAAACGCCGTTGGAAGATGAAGAATATGCCTTTGCCGAAAGTGCGCCTTGCAATGCCTGAGTGGTCGCGGAACTTGCCGTTTGATTTTCTGCCGAGCGGGAAGATTTTGACTGCGTGCTTGCGGCGGTGGAAGCTGAATCTGAAGAAGAAGCCGCACTCCCCGAAAATGCGTTCTGATTTGCAGCGGAAGAAGCGGTATTTTTTGCAATCGCGCTTGTATTTGAAGACGAAGTGCCTTCCTGCGCTTCAAGTTCCGCCCACATTTCCTCAGCAGATTTTTTCTTTTGGACTGGCTTTCTCGCTTGTTGCTCCGCCAAAAGTTCGTCCATGCTTTTTTGAAGCGTTTGCTCTGCGGGCGCAGGAGCAGATTCTGGGGAGTTGCGGGGTGTCCCCGCAGAGGGGGTAGCGGAAGACGCGGTAGGCGGCTGGAGCGAGGGGGAGTGTCGCTCCGCTAACGAGTTTTGCTCCCGATTTTTATCGAGGTTAGCAAAACTCGCCTCCCCCTTTGAATTTTCTATCTTCTGATTTCTGTTTTCAGTTTTCGGGCTTTCTGTTTTCTGCGGTGCATCGAGGCGGATTTTTACCGTTTTGTACTGCTTGGGCGCGAAGAGAACGGCGGAAAAATAAAAAAAGAGAAAAATCAAAAGCCATACGAGAATCGTTCCAAAAAATCCGGCGAGCGCGGGTTTCTGCTGAACTTCCGTCATTTATCGCTCGTCCTCAGATTGACGCTCACGAATCCTTCCGCGCGGAGCACATCGAACACTTTGACGACCTGCCCGTTCGTGACGCTTTCGTCGGCTTCGAGCGTGACGGGGTATTCTTCTTTTGCTTTGCCTTCCGTGTCAAAGGCGGCGAGTTTTTGCCCGAGCGTGGAGAGCGAAACTTGCTCGTCGTTGAAGTGCATTTTTCCGTCTGCCTGCATGGTGATTGTGATTCCAGCGATTTCCGCGCCTTGTGCGGTGGAGCTTTCGGGCAGATTCACATTGATTGCAGGCAAAACCGCAAATGTGGTAGAAACGAGGAAGAATAAAATGAGCTGAAACACGACATCTATCATCGGCGTGAGGTCAACTGCCACGCCGCGCTTTTTTCGATTGGAAACTTTCATATTTTGTCATTCCGAATTTAGTTCGGAATCCCCCTACAGAACCCGACCTGTGAGCCGTAAAATCAGCTTTGTGATCGTGCCTTCCATTTCGGAGACGAGTTTGTCTGCCTTGCGGGAAAGCGCGTTGCTGAAAATGAGCGAGGGAATCGCCACAAAGAGGCCTGCCGCCGTGGTGAGCAATGCTTCGGAAATGGAACTTGCAAGCACGGCGGGATTTCCCATTGTGCCACCCGCGCCGAGCACGCCGAACGCTTTGATGTTTCCCGTGACCGTGCCGAAAAGACCGAGCAGCGTGGAGATGTTCGCGATAGTGCTGAGCAAGGTGAGCCAGTGGTCGAATTGCGGCGCGACGGAATCAAGCTCGCACTGAACGATTTCGCGCATGTCGTCTTCGGTGAGCTTTCGGCAGTCGATTGCTTTTTTTGCCACATGGGCGAGCGGCGTTCCCGTTTGCACGCAGAATGCCTCAGCGGCGGAAAATTCGTTGTTCGCGAGAGCTTCTTCGAGATTCTTGCGCAATTCTTTGTCGCGCTTTTGAACCGAAGAAAAATACACGCACCGCTCGATGATGATGTAAGTCGCAAAAAGACCGCACAGCAAAATCGGAATCATCAAGACTCCGCCACTTTTTAATAAGTCAAACATATTCCCACCTTAAAACTGGAATTTCGCGAGCAAAACGGCATTTCCCGAAGTCGTTATGTACTCTGAATGCGCGTAATCTCGGCTCGTTCCACGGAATAATTTTATTACATCATTGACTTCAAGCGCAAGGCTTAAATTGCTCGCAAAGCGAATTCCCGCCCATGCAGAAATGTCGGGGCAGGAATCGGCGTCTTTTCCAAAGGCGAGTGCCGTTGAAGTTCCCGCGTTCCATTTTGCATGCTGGTATTCAAGCGAAAGTTTGATTTTCTGCTCGTCTTCAAGGCTCGGCACATCTTTCCAATAGGAATTCCATTCCGCGCTCGCCTTTACGGGAGAAAAATCCGCGTAGAATCCTGCGTGCGTGTTGAATTCCGTGCGCTCGTCGGGAGCGATTGCGTACAAGCCCGAATTATGCACCGTTCCGTCCGCGCCAACAATCGGGAGCATGGCGGAATTTTTGTACCGCGCCTGCCACACGCCGTTTTCAAAAGCCGTTTTTCTGAATTCAAAGCCTGTTTTCGCCTCAAAAGAAGCAAGAATCGGAACTGACAAATCGATTTTTGCAAACCAGTCCGTTGTTTCAGTTGGAATTGCAGGAACTACGGAGAATCGGAATTTGTTTTCGAGGTTTCGGATTTTCTCTTGGTATGAGTCAATTCCGCCACGAGCCGAAAGCGTGATAAACCGCCCTTCAGTGAAACTTTCCGTTTTGAAATCAAAAATGCCCGTAAACGAGGGAACGACTTCTTTTTCGCCTGTCGCCGTTCCGATAATCAGCGATCCGTCCGCGCCGACCGTAAGAAAATCATTTTCCCACGAAAGGGCAAGTTTGAACTGCCCGCGGTGGGAAGCTTCCGCGCTTGAAGAAGATTCGATTTTTTCAAGATTTTCTTTTTTTTCAAGATTCGCCTGCAAGCCGTAAAAGCCCGTGAGCATCGTTTTAAAGCCGTGACCTTGCCAGCCGAAGCCAAAATAGGGATTTGCATCAACGATTTTCGTGCCGTCGATGTAATTTTCTGCCGTTGTGCTGTCGCGCATCACTTCGCCATAGCGGTTGAACCATGCGCCGTTTGCCCCATACGAGACGAGAATGCCGTTTGAAGCTTCCCAATCAGAACCCGCATCCCCGGAAATTGTGTGCTTCACCATGTTTGAATACGAATCGGAATTGAGCTGTAAGCCGTCGTCGCCCATTTTGTATTCCGCGCTGATTCTGTGCTTTCCGTAGTCACCAAAAAAAGATTTTTTCCCGCGCACCGCCGTATTCCGTGCGAAAAATCCTTCATTCGCCTTTTTCCGTGCGAAGCTTTCCGCGCTTTCATGCGAAAAATCAATCTCGAACGGGGCGTTTCCCGAAGCTCGGTAAATCGAAAAATCGCCTTTAAAATAGAAGGGGTAGCCCGCGCCAAGCTCGCCTTCCGCATACATGTCCTTTTCGTTTTGATTTGCTCGCTCACGCAAGCCCGCGTGATTTTGGGAAGCCTTTACGCCTTCCATGGCAGGAAGTTGCACGCTGGGTGCGGAATTTTCGGGCAAAATCTTCGTGTAATCAGGAACGGAATCTTTTCCTGCCGTAAAAGTTTTCCCATTTACGACCGTAGTGACATCGGGAAGCTCGATTTCTTCTTCAACCGCTCCCGTTTTCTTCTGATTCGGAACACTTTGCGCAAAAATCGAGAAAACTGCGATAAAAATAACCATAGATGACAGAATTTTCTTCATATTTTTCCTATAGAAAAAAAAGAATGCAAAAACTATAGAGAATCTTATCGGAATAAGCAGAAAAATTCTAGTTTCTATAAAGGGCCTTCTGTCGACACAGTGACCGTAAATGCCGCATGGGATTTTAAAGAAGGTACAAGCGCTTCTAAAAACTCGACAATTCTTGGATATGGTTCAACTGCTACAAAACCAACGGAAGCAATAACAATTACTTCTGACAGTGGTTCTGGTGCAAAACTGGTTCTTATAATTCAGAACAATTGTGCAGTGAAATACAACAAAGGTTTGCAGTGGGGAACAGGCTCAAAAGAAACCGATGTTATGACAATTACAGCTGATGCAGATTGCACAGTTTCTGTTGCAGGAAAAGGGGCTAGTAGCGGAGACACTTCAAAAAATTCTTATTGGTCTAAAGCCGGAAAACCTAATTCTTTCTCTGTTAACGGAACAAGCGTATATGCAAGAAAGGCTGACAATGAAACTAGCGAGCAGACTTGGACTGTAAACCTCAAGAAGGGAGAAAACACAATTGCTGTTTCAGGTATGCTCTTTACCTCATTTACTTGCAAGTAATATCAAAGAGATAAAAGTTGAGTAGGCTTCTTCTCGCATAAACTTGTGTTTTTATCCCTCGCCCTGAGATACCAGAGCGGGGGATTTTTGTTTTCATGGGGAAATTTTAGTTTTATTAACAGTGGATTTATAGGCAATTTCGTGCTATACTTAAACGCATGGGCGAAATCGCAGGACAAACACAGGCTGACGACTTGTTTTTAATTCAGATACGATTGTTTCGGCTTGCCCAAAGCAAATGGAATCTTGACGAAGAAAGGTGCAGCACTATTTTTAACAAATACAAAATTTACGACTATATAGAAACTTGTTACGAGTTCTTTCATGTACAGGGCGACGAGGCGAATCTTTCTGACATTGAGAATTATCTGAAAAACAACGGGGCAGAACTATGATTTTGGAAAACGGAATTGCATTGTATCACGCAAGCTATGTTCCCGTGAAGAAAATAGACTTGTCGCTCTGCGCTTCGGGAAAGGATTTTGGCAAGGGATTTTATGTTACGACCGACTATCATCAGGCGTGCCGTTTTTTGCGGACGGCAATAGGAAAAGCCCTCAAAAATAAAGTTCCGAATGTGAAAGAAAATATTGGGTATGTGTCCGTTTTTGAGTATGAATCAAAACCCGATTCTGGCATCACCTATCACGAATTCAAAACGAGCGATGAGGATTGGCTTCATTGTGTCGTCGCGCACCGAAAGTCAGGAATGTTGTCTGAGGAGCTTTCAAGATGGCGGGATTTTGACATAATCGCTGGAAAAATCGCGAATGACTCAACGAATCAGGTTCTAACCGCATACATAAACGGGTTTTATGGCGAAGTCGGCTCTTACGAGGCTGACGAGACGGCAATCAAATTCTTGCTTCCGAACAATCTTTCGAATCAAATCTGTTTCAGGTCGGAAAAATCGTTGGCAACATTGCGTTTTAAGGATTTCAAAACCGTGGCATTGGAGGACTGACATGACATTAAGCAAGTACGAATACAGCATGGAGCTTCTTGCCGCAATGGTTTGCAAGACTATCGCCGATTGGAAAAAATCATCGCCGATTGCAGCCTTTGATAGTTTCATAAAGTCAAAAACCGCGAAAATGCTTTTTGATGACAGAACCGCTTTTTGGTGCAACGGACCTGATTATATTGCGGATGAATACGAACGAGAATGTTCTGCTTCGGCGACATAGTACTGCGCAAATCTTGAAAAACAGATGAGGTAAACAAAAAAAAAACGGGCTTCGTTTCAAAATCGAAGCCCGTTTTTTGCGTTTATCGCTAGACTTTAATTAGTTGCTCAACTTTACAGTCGAAATACAAATGCCTGACCCGCTGAAAGTATTTGCGCCTTTTGCGAGAGATACCGTTTTTTCAACGGCATCTTTTGTGTCTTTCGAGTCAAAGTCGTAAATGACGGTGCTCCCGAGCTTGAGTGCGTTGACTTTTCCCGATGTCTTTGAACCGCTCGACGAGCCGACCTTGATGACCGCCGTGCAGTCCGCGTCCGCGGTTATGGTGAACAAGTCCTTGTCGCTTTCGCCCGTCGAGAACTGGAGCTTGCCGTTCCACTCGCACTTCGTGTTCGTCAGGACTGTCATCGTCGCGCCCGAGCCAGTCTTGTTCGTGGTCAGCTCGATTGCTGAGCTAGGCTGAGAACCGCCTTTTGTCGCAGAAACTCCGTCTACTGCTGTTCCATCGCGAGCGTTGCTAGTGAAATCCCATGCGGCGTTCACGGTGACGGTCTCCGTCGTCTCTTGGTCGTCAGAACCGCCGTTATCGTCAGTTGTTGTTCCTCCTGTTCCCGTACTAGTACCAGTTCCACTCGTTCCGCTTCCTGTACCTGAGCCACTTCCAGAACCACTGCCCGAGTCGCCAGTGGCGGGTGTGCTGCCGCCAGCGGCAACTTCTGCCTTTGCTCCTACCACATCGATTCCGCCACCACCAGCTCCGCCACGGGAGAAGCCGCAGTATACTTTTGTGCCGATTGCGACAGTTGCATCGATGTCAAAATTGTCCTCGCCATTCTTGACTGCTACGTTATTACGCACAGCGAGGATTTTGTTTGAACTGTCAACAAGCACGACGATGCCAGTGTCTCCAGTTGCATTTCCTGACTTTACGACTTTTACTGAAATCGTAACTTTCGCGTTTCCTGTGTTTGTGAATTTTGAGGTGTCCACACCCACGTAGCGGTCGAGCGTTTCTGTAAGCGTTTCTCCGACCGTCGTCTTTGTAAACGCAGCAGCAGTTCCGCCGTTGTAGTTGAGCGTGCCATCGGATCGCACACGAATTTGTCCTGATTTACTGTAAACCACAAGCGCGGTATCAACCGTAGCGGGGTCAGTTCCTATATTCAACTTTGGCGGGTCGTCAGTAGATTTGTAATCCGCCAACGCTGTTGAAACTGTCGTAAGGTTTGCCGTCCATGGAAGCGCAGCCCCAGAACCTCCCTTATCGGTAGCGTCATCCGAATCTTCTTTTGTTCCGTCGTTCTCTGCAGCCTTCGTTGCATCGCTGTTTGCAGTTTCTATAATTTTCTCTGGGTCGCCCAATGCCCCGTTGTCTTCGGAACAACCGATAAAAAGTCCGCCGAATGCGAGGGCAGCACCTGCAAGAATGGCGAACGCTTTGTTCATTTTTTTCATGTTTTTCTCCTTTGTGTTTGTTTGAAACGTGTTGCTAGGCGTTTCCGCCAGACCGATTTTTTCTGGGCATTGAGCCTGTCGAAATGCCAGCCCGCAATGTCGCGGTGGTTTCGACTTCGCTCAACCACCGAGCAGACTCGCTCAACTGCCGAGCAGACTCGCTCAACTGCCACAGAACTACTGACAAGGGGCTTAACAAGGGGCTTAAGCCCCTTGTTTCTGCACCCTTGTTTCTGCACCCTTGTTTCTGCACTCTTGTTTCTGCACTCTTGTTTTCTACAACCTTACGCGCATGATGATTGGCACGATGACTGCAAATTCTGGTCCTTCGCCGTCTTTGTCGTAATCTTTTACGCCAAGATGACTCCAGCCAAAGCGAGCATAGGTTACAATGCTCGTTTTTCCGCCCGCAAAAAGTTGGATTCCAGGGGCTACAAACGCTTCTACACCAGTCCATTCGTCATCAGTGATGTTTGAAAGGCTGATGAGGTCGCCTGCGCTAAAGAGCGCCGTAAACGTGTCGTCGATTTTGAAGCGAACTCCCAAAAGATTCCACATTGCCGTGTCATACTTTTGAGAACCATGCGAACCTATAGTGTTTTCAGGGCTTGTAATTTTCTCTTTATCACCATAGTAATACGCACCAATATGTTTTCCATATTTTGGAGCAACATAATACTCGTTTGTAATGTGGCTAATATTGGTAAAGAACGTTACAGAAAGCGGTCCGTCAGCATAGCGAGCGCGCAGGTCAAGGTTTGCTTCTGTAAGGTCGCCTTTAAGCCAACCTGCCGCTCCACCAACCGTAATCTTTGTGTTTGGAACAAGGTCTCCCAAAAGAAAGTGAAGAGCTGCCGCACGTGCTTCGTTTGGCTCAACATCAACGCCAGATTGTTGATTTTTGATACTTGCCGTTTTGTAAACGAACTGTACTTCTGCCAAATCAAATTTTGCGTCAAGTCTAAGTCCAAAACCTGACCCAACTTGGTTGTCTTTGTCATAAGTAGTGTCTGAACCAAGTCCAATCAAAGCAAAATCTGCGGTAATTGGAATTTCTGCCACTTCGCCTTTCCATTGAATGTAGCCCGTGGCAAGATTGTCCGTTCCTGCAAAACCTGCAAGGTTGTCAACTTCGGTTGTGAGCGACGCTTTATAAATTGTTCCCAATTTATACGCTGCAAACGTTTCTCCTCCGTAGTTTCCATTATCGCTGTCGTTTTTCAACTGGAAGTCTCCATTGTATCGACCGTCCTTAAAAACGCCCGCGCCCAATTCAAAACTGCCAAGACGAATATACGCCGAGTACTGATTAAGCGTCAATGAGTTGAATGCTGGGTCAATTCGTACCGTAACGCCTGCGTACTCATTTGACGCACTTACATTCACGTTGTCGCTTGCCGCAGCATATCCCTGAGCATTTTTGAACCAGTAGTTATGATTCTCATACGTATTTTTATTAGGTGCGTTGATAAGACGCGAATAGCCGAGCATCTGGGTGCGGTAGTTCAAACTAAACTTTACGTCTGCTGTAGCCACACCCGCTACCAATGCGGTGAGAGCCACCGCGCTGATTATTTTTTTCATATTCTCTTTTCCTCCATGTTTCTCTTCACGCCGCCATTACAACGCAACGTGGAGGACGACCGGAACCGCATAGTCAACGTTATTAGCGTGTGACCATCCACTGGTCTTGATAATAAGTCCGCCAGAAAGGTCAACGCCCTCGCATGGCGAATACGTTACGCTTGGAAAAAAGTCAAGTTTTCCGTTTCCGCCTTTTGTAAGGTCTGTATATTCCCACTCAACAGTAAAAGAAACGGTAATTTCTTCGCTTGTTTGAACTGCAACGCTTGCCATATCCCAGATTGAGTATGTTGAATTATCCTTTGCTGAGTTTTGACTTGGAGAACTCGAAAGGTTGTGCATCGTGGTGAGCGTAACCGTGTCAGAAAGTTCATGCTGTGCGCGAAGGTCAAGTGCCCATTCAAAGTTGCTTGAACCAGAAGAACTCGTCTGTCCCAATGTAAGACCTGCAAGAACGTCAAATTCTTTGTCTTTTAGCGTGAACGCACTGTGTTCCATAAAAAGTCCAAATCCAAATTTATCGTTTTCAAGCGTTCGCAAATACGCGCTCAGTGTAATGTCCTCGGTTGCCGCAACTCCAAACTCAAACGCAAAACCCGCTTTGCTATCAAACGCGCCGTACTTTCCGTCTGTGCCGTCTGCGTCCACAACTGCTCCCGCTACATAAATGCTGTCAGTTTCGTAAGAAAGTTGCATTGCAAGTTTTCCGTTTGTGAGGTTTGCAATATCTTCTGCCGCACTTCCGTTTACTACGCCAGGTTTATAGCGAGCGTACTGGTCATCAAGCCAGTTCCAACCGCCGTCGTCCATAAGGTTTAATGAGCGAGTTTCGTACACACCGCTTTTGAGTTGCATTTGCCCCTCAAAGAAATTGACCCAACCGTAGTACTCGCTAAAGAAAGTTTTGTCGCCTGTCCCGTCTGCTACTTTTCCTTTTTCTTCGTAGTACGGGTCGATTGTAAGGGTTACACCCACGTCGTCTGTTGAAACGCTAAACGTAACGTCTCCGCTGGTTCTAAACATATAACCGTTCAAGTCAAGTTTGCGGTATTCGTTATCCATTGGTGTGCCGTCAGTTTTGCTGTTTTTTCCAGCCAAGAGTGCGCCTTGCGTAAATTCAAGGCTAACGTCCGCTGCCGCTGCCGTTCCCGCGAGAATCGCGGAGGCTGCCAGTGTTGAAAGTATCTTTTTCATATTCTGTTCTCCTCCGTATTACAGCGCAACATCAAACACGATTGGAATTTGAACGGTGCGAGTAGAAGAATTTTCATCCTTCCAAGCATTCGTTGCGCCGACATTTTCCCACTCCAATTTGAGTCCTGCGGTAATCGAAGCGTTTTCGTTAAATGACCAAACAACGCCAGGAATCACGCTGATTGTAAAGCCGCCCAAGTCGCCACTGGCATAATCAGTACCGTTCTGAGTTGCTTTTAAGTAGCCTTCGTTTTGCGCTGTCAGTTGCAATCTAAGTTGCTCGCTTGCGTCGTAAGCAACGCTTACCATGTTCCAAATGTGCCACAAATTGTTGTCTTCGCCACCTTTTGCTTTGGCAGCATTTTGAACAGAAATATTGTTCATTGTGGTTACAAAAAGACTGTCTGTAATCGCGTATCGAGCGCGAAGGTCAACTGCCCATTCGTAGTAGTTTGAATCCATGCCGTCGCCGTAATCTTTGAAGTCGCGTCCAAACGTAAATCCAATGAGCGCGTTCAATTCTTCAAGAACGAGCGGACGCACAAAAAGACCAAACGCCAATTCGTTGCGATGAAGCGAACGCACTGCAAGATTTATGTCAAACAATTTGTCCATTCTTACAGCAAGTTCTCCGCCAAGTCCGCCTTCAATATCGTTTTGATACGCACCAGACTCGCCTTTAATAAAGCCGCCCCATCGACCGCTTTCAATGACTAAGCCTTTTGCAAGAACGCTAATGTCGCCCGCGTCAAGCGTGTACGCAACCGACGTTCCAAGCACTTGGTCGCCATTTTTGTCACCGGTATTTCGCGTAAGGTTGTCGATGTCCATTCCGTACATTCCGATTCCTGCCATACCTGGCTTGTATCGCTCAAAGTCGTCATCGGCCCAACTTCCAGCGTCTTCTTTTACGCGGTTTACGTACCTGCCAGTCCATTTGCCCGTTGTTACTTGCAAATTCCCGTATCTCAGCCAGCCGTAGTACTCGTCAAGCGTGTTTTTCTTTTCGGAAGCGTTTGGGTCAATATCAAGTACAAACCCCGCAAAGTCGTTTGAAGCCTTGATTATAAAATCAGACTCCGCATCTCCGTAGCCTTTAAGGTCTAAGACTTCCTTTGTTCCGCTACCATACGACGTATTCCCTTCTTTACGAGTATGCGTCTCTTTGTACAAACTTGCATTCGTATTGTACTCTATGGAGATGTCCGCAGCACTCGCTACGCCAAGGGTCAACGCCGACAATGTTAGCGCTGATACGATTTTTTTCATAAAAAAATCCTCCTATTTTTCAGTAGATGACAAGCCGACGACTTGTTACACTACACCCACTCTAGTTGTTATCTTACCCCCCCCCACGCAAAAAGTCAAATTTTTTATTTTGTGCAATTCCGACATCTTCTTGGATTTTTTTCTCAGTGGTTGAGATTTTTTTGAAGTTGAACCAGTTTCCTCGGAGGTTGAGATTTTTTTGAAGGTTGAACAAATCTGCTCGGAGGTTGAGCGTGTCGAAACCACCACGCTATCGTGGACTTTGCATTTCGACGCGCTCAATGCCCAGAAAAAACAAGGAACTTTAGTTCCTTGCTCAAAAATGGTGTCATTTTGAGGAAGCAAAGCGACCGAAGAATCTTTGAAAAGCGAGATTCTTCGCGACGCTCAGAATGACGCGATGAATACCCAGAAAACCATAAAAATCTATGGACTTTTTCGGAATAATCCGATACTCTTACAAAAGAAGCACAATCACGGGAACGCGCTAACGTTCCCAAGAACTACGGTTGGTCTTCGATTTGTTTTGCGAAAAACCGCCAAGTTGTAGAAGACTTAGGCGGTTTTCTTTTTACTCTTTACAAAATCAGCAAAGAGTGCGTAATTACCAAGCCAGATAGCCTGCCAAAAGAAAGCAGACAATCGCTAAAATCAAAACGATTTTTGCCGTCATCACGCGCCCTCCAAAGTTGAATTCCGCTGCATTTGCAACGGTAGAGTTTGAAGAGCAACCGCCAGTTCCTTTCAGGTTTCCCCTATGACTGTGCGATTCCAAAATGAAACTTCTCACATTTTCGGAAAATTTTGAACGCAGTTTTATATCGACGAAGAATGATTTTCGGTGTTTTAGTTTTTTCAAGGAATCTATGGATTTT
>ERZ842401.3301-NODE-3301-length-20239-cov-9.424197_pt1 | contig 20239 bp, 20 predicted proteins | sample MGYA00521270_ERZ842401 | MGnify/ENA primary metagenome ERZ842401 (study PRJEB31892, sample SAMEA3878208) | bioreactor metagenome | biome: Moose rumen | place: Sweden | collected 2011-10 | study: EMG produced TPA metagenomics assembly of the PRJEB12797 data set... | reverse complement strand
GTGATCCCAGCGAGACTCGAACTCGCGTTACCGCCGTGAGAGGGCGATGTCCTAGACCGCTAGACGATGGGACCTTTCACAAACTGTGCAACCTTATTAACTTAAAAAATTATAACTTGCAAGCATTTTTTTATAAAAATTTATTATTTAAAAATACTGCTTGCATTTTACCTTAAAATGTTTTTTATATACCCATCGTAGGGAAAAAGAAAATGCAATTGATTGAAAAAACCAACGATTTAGAAAAATTTTGCGCCGATTTAGCAAATCAACCATATGTTTGCGTGGATTTGGAGTTTTTGCGCGAACACACCTACTTTGCCAAGCTCTGCCTTATTCAAATTGCTTCAAGCGATAATGAAGCCGTTATTGATCCATTAGCTAACGATATTAATTTGCAACCTTTTTTTGACCTGATGCAAAATCCTGAAGTAATTAAAGTTTTTCACTCCGGCAGACAGGATATTGAGCTGATTTTTCAACTCGGTCATTGTATTCCCTCGCCTTTGTTTGACACCCAAATTGCCGCATCTGCTTTGGGTTTCGGCGAAGCAATAAGCTACGAAAACTTAGTTAAAAGTTTTCTTAATTTAAGTTTGGATAAAAGTTCGCGTCTATCCGATTGGAGCAAACGCCCGCTTTCCGAGGAACAGCAACGTTATGCTATCGGCGATGTCACCCATTTGGCCAAAATCTATCCGCTGGTTGTTGAACGCTTAAACGCTCTCAATCGCATTCATTGGATTGATGAAGAGATACAATCTTTGGGCGATACCTCGCTTTACCAAGTTAACCCCGATGAAATTTGGCAAAGAATGCGGCATCGTTCGCACAGCCCGAAGTTTTTAACCCTCTTACGCGATTTGGCGCGCTGGCGGGAAAAACGTGCTATTTCCAAAAATGTTCCGCGTCAATCTTTTATTAAAGACGATATTTTACTCAATATTTGTGCTGCTCATCCGCAAACCAAAGAAGAATTATCTTCCATACGCGGTGTGCGTAAGGATTTGGCTTTTGGTAAGATCGGTGATGAAATAATTGAGGTGATTAAAAACTTTCAATCTTTAAGTAAAGATGATTATGTAACGGCTTGTAATGATGATAAATGTGAAAATTATGACAGTGCCCTGCTGGAAATCTTAAAAATGCTTTTAAGGATTATTGCCGCAGAACATAATATCACACCCAAATTACTTACCGATGAAGATGAACTCAAAAATTTTTGTCGCAATCAAGATAACCCTTGTCGTTTTATGCAAGGTTGGCGCTATGAAATATTCGGAAAACTGGCGCAAAAAATTTGTACCGGTAATTGCGGTTTGACATACAATGCCGCCAAACACAGCATTAACCTTATAGATTGTTAAAATAACTCCTCCAACAATGCTAAAATCTTTTTCATACGCTCGTCTTTTAGGGTGTAGTATATTATTTGTGCATTGCGGCGGGTTTTGACAATATCATAACTACGCAACACTGCTAAATGCTGTGACAATGCTGACTGACTTAAATTTACTGCCTTCATTATCTCACCCACATTCATCTCATTATCGGCAATAAGATATAAAACCTGTAAACGTTTTTCATTGGATATGGCTTTGATTATTTGGGCGGCTTTATTAATTATTTGTTTTTTTACTGACATTTTTTTGCTCTCGGGTTGAAGTTGATTTACCACAATCTAATCACTTTAATTATGTTTAACATCTATACTTAGGTATTGCTATCAATAAAAAATTATTCTAAACTGCCACATATTGTTCGATTGTCTAAGGAGGTTATCATAATGGACGAAATCAATATTGAAGAACTGAGTTTTGAAGATGCTCTTGCGCAATTGGAAAAAATTGTTCAAGAACTTGAGAGCGGACGTATCAAACTTGATGACGCCCTTAAAGCTTACGAACAAGCCGTTAAATTGAAACAACTTTGTGAAAACAAGCTGTCATCTGCCGCACTCAAAATTGAAAAAATTGAAATCTCCGCTAACGGCAAAACTTCATCTGTGGAATTTGAAGTTCCGGAGGCTTAAATATGTATGATTTTATCCAAGATTTAAAAAAATTCAGCACTGATTTTAATGCTAAATTACCGGCTTTGTTTGATTTTCCCGAGGGCGCTCAATCGCGTGTCAGCAAAGCTATGTTCTATTCGCTTGCTAACGGCGGCAAACGTCTTCGCCCGTTTTTGGTTTGTCGTACGGCCGATATTTTTGATGTCGATAAAAATATATCATTTCCTGTTGCTGCCTCGCTCGAGATGCTGCACACCTATTCATTGATACACGACGATTTACCGGCTTTTGATAATGATGATTTTCGCCGCGGTAAACCTACCTGCCACAAGCAATTTGATGAAGCCACAGCTATTCTAGCCGGCGACGGATTGTTAACTTATGCTTTTGAAGTTTTAGCTCAAGCGCCTCAAGTTTCTGACGCCGTCAAGGTTAAACTTACCTCATTATTGGCCAATCGCGCCGGTGCCTTTTGCGGTATGGTTGCCGGACAAATGCTTGATCTGCTGGCAGAAAAAAATCCGGATATGGCTAATGATGCAACCATAAAACATATTGAGGAAATGAAAACCGGATGTCTGCTTTCCTATGCTGCACAAGCAGGCGCCATATTAGGTGAGGCAAGCAAACAGGATTATGATGCTATTACCCGTTATTCTCGGTGTATCGGTATTGCCTTTCAAATTACCGACGATATTTTAGATGTTATCGGTGACTCTGCAAAAATGGGAAAAACTTTAGGAAAAGATAAAGCACAGGAAAAAACCACTTTTGTTTCACTTTACGGATTAGATGACGCCAAAAATAAAGCCCGCGCTTTAATTACTGAGGCCAAAGAATTAATCTCCCGTTTTCAAGAAAAAGGCTTTCCGCTTCAAGCTCTGGCTGATTTTATTCTTTCACGCGACCACTGATTTCAGTCAATTTCAATGAACGTCAAGTAAACATATTTCATTGTCGGAGCCGCTTGCGGGATATTAATGCTCAACGCTACCTTATCCTGCGCGTCCACTTCCGGATTTTCCAAAGTTATGTTTTGGCTCTGCAACATTGAAGTTTCTTTATCTAATATTTCCACATGAATGGTCGGTATCCTTATTTTTCGTTGGGTTTGGTTGAAAATAAATCCTCTTATCTCCAGTTGATTACCTTCTTCTTTAACCGCCATATCCCAACTAATATTTTGAAATTCCAACCCTTCTCCGGGAATTTTAGCGGTAATCCCGAATGCTTTAAATACTTCATTGGCTACCGGTATTTTGCGTACTATATCATAACGATTATTAAACAGTAATATCACGCAAACTATAACCGTCCCGATAATGATATATCGCCATTTTATACCGAAAGCCAGACCGAAAAGATTTTTGAACCAAAATCTTATCCTTTGTAACAACGGCAACTTCTTTTCATCATTAATTAAATTTTCGGTACGCTCGGATAATCTCTCGAAAATATCTTCAATATCCACATTTTCTTCATCGTCTGAAGCCGTTTTTTCACTATCTCCTGTTCCAGCCTCATCCACTGATGATTGTGTTTCTTCAGCTTTATCTTCAACATCTTCAGCGACATTCTCTTCTTTTAACTCAAATGATGTCTTACTATCCTCATCTTCAATTGATAATTTCTCTTCCGTTAACGATTCCTTCGGCGCTTCGGCTTCATCATTCTGCGTTATTGGCGCATCTTCCGATTCACTTTCCATTGCTGCCGACAATTGTTCAAAAGAATTCTCTTTTTCTTCATCTTCCGCAGGTATTTTATCCACAACAAATATCTCTCCGCAATTACCGCATTTCAGCTTGCGTGATTTTTCCTTAAGCAAATCGTCATTAATTTCATATCCGGTTGCGCATTTAGGACAAAATATTTGCATATATCTTCCTTTCGTTATCCTCTAACAAGAATATAAAGTGAAAAAGATTTTAATCAAAGAAAAAAAACACTTTATTAAATAAATAATTGTTGTTATCTTTTGGGTAAAGTTTTTTATTCCGCAGAGGTAGAAAGTGTTAAATAAAGATAACATTATCGAAATGAGCAATGTCGGCATTCGCTATGATCAAGGGCCGGAAATATTGAGCAACATCAAATTGGGACTTCCCAAGGGATCGTTCCATTTTTTAACCGGTCAAAGCGGCGCCGGTAAAACATCACTTTTAAGCTTGATGTACTTATCACAAAAACCCAGTCGCGGCGATATTTCGATTTTCGGGCAACATATTGATTATGCTCAACGTAGCCAATTATCTTCATTCCGTCGCCGTATCGGCGTGGTATTTCAAGACTTCCGTTTATTGGAACATCTTTCGGCTTATGATAATGTGGCACTGCCTTTACGAGTATGTGATATGGACGAGCGTGAAATCAGAAAACGGGTTACCGAGTTTTTAACTTGGGTTGAACTTGATCATCATATGTATGATAAAGCCTCCACTCTTTCCGGCGGCGAGAAACAACGTGTAGCCATAGCGCGCGCGGTCATTAATCGACCGGATATTCTTCTTGCAGACGAACCTACCGGTAATGTCGATAACCTGATTGCCGATAAATTGATGAAACTTTTCGTAGAATTAAATAAAATCGGTACGACGGTAGTTATTGCCACTCACTCGGAAAAAATCATTCACGATTTTAATTATCCGCGTTTGCATCTACAAAACCGCGCATTGCATATTTATTACCCTGCCGATACTTCATATTTGGGAGATGTAAATGTCTAAGCCGCAATTTGTACCTCGTAAACAGGAACTGCAACTGAAAAACGAAAACACTTCATTATTTTTGAAAGTGATTATTGCCATAGCCGTATTTATTTTTGCCGTAACCTTATCTGGAGTATTGGCGGTTGATTCAATGATTACCAACTGGAACAAAAGCATCTTAGGCTCTATAACCGTCCAAATCATCCCCTCCCTAGGACTTAACAAAGAAAAGTCTTTGGCTGAAACTAAAGCCCACGAGGAAAAAGTGGTGGATTTTTTGCGTTCCGTCAACGGAGTTATCAAAGTAACTCCACTGAGTGACGAACAATTAGGAGAACTTTTAACCCCTTGGCTGGGTGATGATATTGATATAAACGAGCTACCTACCCCGCGCATCATTGATGTCAAAATCGAAAATGAGACCAACATTGATTTTAATCAGTTGTCTAAAGATTTAGCCAATATTTCAAATTTAGCATCTTTGGATAATCACAAACTCTGGCTCAATAAACTTATTGCCTTTGCCGACGGGATTAAGATGATTGCCACCACGATTCTGTTTTTGGTATCGGCGATAACCTCGGGAGCAATTTTCTACACCACTAATATGAGCCTAGGCTTACAACGTTATGTAATTGAAATTTTACATATTATCGGTGCCAAAGATACCTACATCGCTCAACAATATGCCAAACATATGGGACTGGTAGGCTTTATCGGCGGACTTATCGGTATAATCTTTGCAATACCGGCTATATTTTTTATCGGCAATCTGGCAACCGCCATCGAAGGCGGAATTATTTCTGCGACTTCGCTTTACATAATTGATTGGATATTTATTCTCGCATTGCCATTGTTCTCAATGATTATAGCCGTGATAACCACTTATTATACCGTTAAACAAACTTTGAAGCAAATGCTATGATAAAAAAAATTCTTTTAAGTTTACTGATTGCAATTACGTTTTTGTGGAGTATCGGACTGATTATCTTCGGCTATTCCATTAATCACCCCTCGACCGACCATAAGCAAAAGACCGATGCAATTATTGCCTTAACCGGCGGGCGCAACCGCATCAGCGAAGCTGTCAAACTGCTTAATAACGGACTGTCTGATCACCTGTTTATCTCCGGTGTTGCTTCCGGCATCAGTTTACGTGACATTATGCACACCCAAAAACTTCACACCCTATCCGATTCGATTGAATTAGGGCACGAAGCTATAGACACTATCGGTAATGCTTATGAAACCTCCCTGTGGGCAAAACAACACCATATTACATCATTACGTTTGGTAACCTCTAACTATCATATTAATCGTGCAATGATTGAATTTAAGCATTTTATGCCGCAAATGAATATCATTGCTCATCCGGTTTATTCCGAACATCTTGAAAAAAAATGGTGGACGAGTTGGCAAACTTTCTCGCTTATTTGTAAAGAATATAATAAATTAGTTTACGCATTTATGAAATACCAATTGAATTTATGAGGCCAATATGATTGTTATCCGTTCTTTATTGTTTAATATTATCGGCTATTCCATTATCGGTATGGGATGTATTTTCAACTCATTTTTAGGAATATTTTCTCCGAAAGCCACGATGAAAACTTGGAATTATTTCTTTATTCCCGGATTCATTTTAGCTTTGCGTTATATTGCCGGTATTACAATTGAAGTACGAGGAGCCGAAAATATAAATCAAGACAGCGGTATTTATGCCGGTAAACACCAATCGGCCGTCGAAACCTTTACTCTTACCGGATACATCAAAAAAGCCTCTTACGTATTAAAAAAAGAATTAATTTATATTCCGTTTTTCGGTTGGGCACAGGCGATGTACGGAATGATTCCGATTGATCGCTCATCCGGCTCTGCGGCTATGAAAATTATGTTGCGTCGCGCTGCTGAATTATTGAAGCAGTCGCGCCCGATTATTATCTTTCCCGAAGGAACTCGCAAAGCTCCGGAACAGACCCCCGATTATAAACCGGGTGTTGCTCTTTTATATCAGCACCTTAACCAACCGGTTATTCCGATTGCCTGCAACACCGGATTTTTCTGGCGGCGTAACTCTTTTTTACGCTATCCCGGAAAAATAATTTTTGAATTTCTGTCCCCTATCGCTCCGGGATTAAACAAGCAGGAATTTATGAGCAAGCTAGAAGATGCCATTGAAACCAAATGTCACGAGCTTAATGTCGAAACTTTAAAAAATTATCCGCACTTGAAAAAAATGCTTTCTACCGATTATAAAGGATAAAATACCGTGAAGAAAGAATTATCAAATATATTAAATCAACCCGCACCGAAAAAAAATGGATTTTTTCTCCAAAGGTTAAGTTTATCAGCAATAATGACTTTTGTATTATCTTTTATAATCGTGTTAAGTGGACTTTATATTATTGCCTATCGCGGCTTAGCCGTCAAAAAAATACGTTCATCACTTCCCGTAATTGTTTCATCACTCAACCAAATAGGTATTGATATTGCTTATGATAATATTAAATTCAGTCCGTTGTTCTTTCTTCCTATGATGCAGGTTGAAAGACCACAAATTTATGCACTTGATGAAATCAACTATTGGAAACTGCAATTCTCCGAATTAAAAGCTTATGTTTCACCGTTTAAATCAGATAAGATTGTTTTAACTTTTGCCAACAACGGGCAAATTACTTTTGATAATGAAACTTATACAACTGAAAATGCGGCCGCTTTCATTGAGCTTGAGCTGGTCGACAATCAAGTTAATCAAATATCCTTACAACTTAATGATTTTGTCGTTACACATTTTGCCGATATTAAAAATTTAACATATAAACTGCAACGTTCCAATCTGTCAAATACCAGCAAAGATGTTTTGGTTACCTCGTGGAATTCTTTTTTTAATGTTAGTGATATTACCATCAACGGATTAGTTAATTATCCTCTTTCTTCACAATTAAAGCAATTATCATTACAAGCCAATGTTATCGGCGATTTTCAATTTGAAGATGACTTTCTTTTATCTATGGAAAATTGGGTAAGAAACAATGGTTTTATTGATATACCTAATTTGGTTTTACAATGGCAACCTTTAACTATGGTTGGACGAGGACAATGTAAATTCTCTAAACAGCTTGCGCCGGATTTAACTTTTAACACTTCATCAAAGGGGTTGTTTAAGCTGTTAGAGAGTTTACGCAATCTTAAGTTGGTTGATAATAAAAATATCTATGTTGCCAAGATTTTGCTTAATAATAAAGCCTATCGCCTTAAAGATAACGATGATGAACTGACTATTACTACGCCCATCAGCTATGCTAATGGTAAAATCAGTATTGACAATTTAGTCATTAAAGATTTTGACAAAGAAAGCTCTCATGAATAGTTGACTCCCAACCAATCTTATGTTACAATTCAACGAATTAGGAGAATTCATTATATGGAAAACAATAACACAACTCAGCTTTTTCAACTTATTGACAGATTGAGAGAAAACAATTACACCACCGTTACTGAAGACGATCGTAAAAAATATCGCGAACTGCTTGCTCTGTGCCCAAATAATAAAGATTTTAAAAATCAATTGATTATGCGTTTAACAGACTATTCTGATGAGAATAAACTAAAAAATGCGCCGCTAGAAAATCAAATAAATCAAAGGAACGATGAAATCTCTAAAAATTTTGATATTGCTGAACATTATCGCGCAACAGCTAATTCTATGTCGTCACTTAACAATCAAGATATTGATGGTTACTTTCCTGACAACCTAGATCTTCCTAAATATAAAATATCATTAGATTGTAAAGCACTTACCGGAGCTGTCGAAATGAATGATTGTGCAGAAAAGTCTCAATATCTCCAACAATCTAACGCTATATTACAAAATATCATACAAGCCAAAGGACAACCAAATCAGACTCTTGCAGAAATAGACAAAGAAACTCCCATTGTCTTCAAAATATTAGATAGCCAAGAATTTGACGGACAATTTGATAAAAATGAATTTGACAAGACTGGAAACATTGTCATTAAAGTTAACTCAGGTTGTTTCACCACTGAAAATTTTGATAAGTTACCAATGCTTATTTCACACGAATGCGGGCACTTGATTGATATCCACCAACGCTACAAAACCAATCCACTGAGCAAAGACTATCATGTATCACTTAAAGCACAGGAAGAGTACCTTGCTGATACTTTGGGCACATCAATGTGTACCAATGCCGGATACAATGACAGTGTCACTTCATTTAAAAATCACTTAAAGACAATAAAAAACCCTCTACTGCAACAACGAGCCGAACTTATCAATACAAACCAACTACGCATTAAACAGCGCAATGATAAGATGGCATCATTATCAGGGCGTAAACCTCAAAAGCCCAATAAACCATCAATAATTCAATCTGCTAAAACCAACGGTATCAATAAATTTACTGGATACCCTAGATAATATATTCAGCAAGAATAACTTTGGCCAAGCCGTAGCGACGCGTATCCAACAATTTATATTGTTCCGGCAAAGTGCATTCTTCGTCTTTCTCAACCTCAATCAAGCACAAAGCTTTATTACCAAGCCAACTGCTCACATTTGCAAGAGCTTTTTCACTCAAGCCTTTATTATAAGGCGCGTCCATAAACATCACGTCAAATTTTTCACCTAGGCTGGCAATTTTGCAGGCATCACCTTGCAGCAATTTTATTTTGTTTTTTTCCTGCGGAAACGAACCAACATTTTTCTTTGCGTCATTCAAATCAATATCGATCATCGCCACCAAAGCAAATCCTTGACTGATTGCCTCTAAACCGAAAGCTCCCGAGCCGGCAAAAACATCTAATAATTTCAATCCGCTAAAGTCATTACCTAAACGAGCACGCAAAATATTAAATATTGCCTCGCGCGCCTTATCCGAGGTTGGCCGCACATTAACCGATGCCGGTGAAATCAGTTTTTTACCGCGATACTTTCCCCCAATTATCCTCATAATTCAAAACTACTCTCCAGTTGCTCACGCAACACTTTCTGCGGCACTTCTTTTATCTCGCCTTTTTTCATCGCCCCTAATTGGAATGGTCCGTATGACAAACGAATAAGCCTTGATACTTCAAGCCCGAAAAATTTCATCACTTTACGAATCTCGCGATTTTTGCCCTCGGTCAAAGATACTTTCAACCAAGTATTTGCTCCCTGCTTGGATTCCACCTCCGCCTTGACCGAGCCATAATTAACCCCGTCAATGGTAACACCTTGGCTCATTTTTTGTAAATCGCTGTCTTTAACCGCACCAAAAACACGCACTTTATAGCGCCGCACCCAGCCATTGGCTGGTAACTCCAATTTATGCGCCAACTCTCCCGAGTTGGTCAACAACAATAATCCTTCGGAATTTAAATCCAAGCGCCCGATAGAAATTACCCGTGGCATAGACGATGGCAGATTGTCAAACACCGTGTCACGTCCTTTTTCATCTTTGTGGGTGGTAACTAATCCGACCGGTTTATAATAAAGCCACAGGCGCGTTGTTTCAACCTCCGGCAACTTCTCACCATCAAGCAGAATTTTTTCTTCTCCCGTAACATTCAATGCCGGAGACGTTATGACCTCTCCGTTAACTGTAATTCTTTCTTGTCTGATAAGCTCTTCCGCTTCGCGCCTTGAAGCTACCCCTGCCCGCGCCAAAAATTTAGCAATTCGCATCATAATTTTACTCCTTATCTTAAATCTCTAACACAAATTACTAAAAATACAATTAAAAAGTCCCTTAATTTTTAATTTAAGGGACTTTTATAAGGTTAATTTTAATTGTTTTGTTTATTTGATATTGCTCTTGCGGCAACCTGAGGATCAAGAGTAGTTTGTTTAACCGGCTTACTTTCCGGCTTTTTGATGCCACGCAATTGCTTAATCTTTGTTAAAGATACAGATACTGTTTTGTCTTCTTTTTTACTACTAGGCAACAATTTTTTAATTCCATTCAACAAACTTTGCCACTTTGCATTTGAACGTTCTTTTTTTAATGCTTTAATCTGTTCCTTAGATACCCCTCTTTTTTCCAATGTTTTTATATCTAACGGTTTACCTTTTCTATTCCGCCAATCATCAACAATCTTCGCATCTTTAGGTATTTCAATACCACAACCACATTTACAGATATAAGAAGTCGATACTTCTTTGACACAAGATGGTAAAATAACTTTCCCCTCATAATCACCTGGTTCTTTAGGCATTTTCAAACTTTCTACTTTGATATCAGGATACACATTACCACACTCACATCCTGATAAGTCCAGCTTATAACCATCTGGAAATTTGGTTTCTTCATCAATACAAACAAACTTAGCATTTTTCGGCATAACAACATTGACTTGTGACAAATCGACCTTAGACATATTAACTCTTTTCGCTTGAGACAAATCCAATGTTGTACCGGCAGGAAAAGAACAATTGCTTATATTCACTTCACCATTTTGTGCCATAAATTTAACAACCGATTTTTCGGGGAAATTAATATTTCTCAATGTTAGATATTGGCATTTAACATCAAAATTTATCGGCTTTTTTAATTCCACATCCTCTAAACTTACACTATCGGTCATCGATGGTAGTTTAATATCCGAACATTTAACTTCTTTTATACTTAATCCTTTTCCCTCATATTCGGTAAGATCAACACTTCTATCTACATTAATATAGTTTAATGATATATGTTCATCATTTTTCTGTTCTTCAATTTGCTTATATAAATCCAAATCTTTTAAGACGGAACTATCATCGACTGAACAATCAAATTTAACACTACCGATATCTTTAGGATAAGACCGTATATTCATCTGCGGATTATCTTCTTCGCCATATTTTTCACTGTTAAAACTAAATTTGAAATATGAATTACCATTATTTTTAATTATTAAATGACCATCCTCAGCCTTTTCGGTATATTTGGAAACCCAATCTTTCCCTTTAGTCTTCAGCAAAAAAGATTCCATGGTTTCATTTTTTAAATCTCCGTCAAAATTAAGATTACGAACGCCATCCTCTGTTATGGGAAAATTATCCAATGAAGTAAATTTAGCTTGATCATTAAAAATAATACCTCCAAGACCTTCTGTACCCGCTAAAGAATCAGGTAAAACATTTATATTAGTACGTGATAAATCAAAACCAAAACGTCCAGATAGCCCACTCTTATGACGCTCCAATCCGTCAGTTCCCTTACAAAAAGCACAAAAGTCATCCATATTCATAGATTTTATGTTTGACTGATCCGATATATTAATTTTAGCACCAACACCTATTCCGTTTTTAGTTTTTGGTAAATTATCCATATGATCAACCGTTATAGGAAAATCAATTATATCAATGGTTATTTCGGAAAATCCCTGTGGAACTCCTTTAATATCTTTAACTTTACAATGTTGAGAAGAGTAATAAATTCCATCGGGCTTTTTCTGGTATCCTAACATTCGGCAAAATTGATCACAACTTATTTTATCACCATCTGTAATTGTTGCATTATGCATCCAAACATCACCATTTACCTTAGGTAATTTTGTTGCACTTTCCTCAATATTATTGACGTAAAAATTTCCATCAATTGTAATATTTGACAAATCAGGAAGATTTTTAATTCCTAAACCATCTAAATATAACGATTCTTTACAAACTACTCCTGTTGATGTTTGTTCCAAAGCCCCTGAATGTATGAATGCTCCAACAAATTCGTTTGCATTCATTTGTGATAGATCTTTATAATTTTTTGCCGGCAATTCTTTTCGTTCAAATTTATAAGAGTGGTTGCTGTCTAAATTCTGTTCTTTTTTTTGCGCAGTTTGACGTTCGGCCACATATCCGACTACCGCACTATCGCTAGGTTCATGTAAACTCAAAAAATCACGCCATTCCTCATCCTTAATCTGACCATTTTCATCCAAAGGAATTGGATAAAAGAAGTGTGTATTATTATTATATCCTTTTTCTCCTTGTGAAGCATTAGCGGAATGACCTACATGTAAATAAACAGCTTTTAATTTGTTGTGGCCTGGCAAAACCGGAGTTTCATAAATATCACCATTGTGGGAATTCCAATCTTTATTACTTTCTTGTAATGATTTGGGATCATATCCTCGTTCCAAATTGACATTTCGGTAGTATTTTTGATCATCACCCATACTTTCAAATTCATATACAAAGCCATAATACAAATCATCTTCAGTCTTTTCATATTGAGCTCCACCTAAGGTTGAACTAGCATTTCCTTTACCAGAAAATCCGACGGAAATCTCCATAGCCGGTGATGCATGAGCAACTCTACGTGAATAAAGCGGTGATATAACAGCATAAGGATTATTACCTAAAGTTCCGCCTCTAAATAAAGAGGCGGCTCCATTGGCAACGTCTTCTGTAGACCTTTCTGTTACATTAACTTCTTGTCTGTTGTCATAAGCAAATTTAACTTTTTTAGCAATAAATTTTTTATAATTACCGCCATTACGTTCTTCTATTTTTTTAAACAATTCTTTATCAGGATGTGCATCGCTTAAATCTATTTGTTTTCCTTCATTAACTCTAATATTGTGTGATGAAGAATAAAGAATTGCTTTTTCCGTTTGCGGATTAGCATGTCCGGCCAACTTAAATCCACTATCCAACATCAGATTTTCAACAAACACCGTAGCTTGCAATGAATCTTGCGGATTCATAAAAGGAAACATAACTCCTTGAGCATTAACAACAAATTTATCTGGTTTCGCAGCATCAGCATCAACAAAAGACACCGCATCGATTCCACTTTTTCTTAACAATGAAACCATTTCATTAACATTATCCGCACTTCCTTCTCTCTCTCCGGTCTTATTGATACTAATTGCCACCGCCACCGGCTCATCCAACCCCTCGAAATAGTTTGATAGTGAATGTTTTACATCATCCTTATGAGAAGTATGTGTAAGTGCATTATTTATATCGTTTTTTGTCAGTGCCATCGTCCCACCCCTAAAATTTATCTTTCAACACCAACAATTGGAATTTTACTTAAATTTCCTTCGTTGTTTTTTGTGTCTTGCGGCATCATATTTTTTTTATAAATTTCCAAAAACTGAGAAGTAAGTTCATTTCTTTTTACCTCAACAAGTTTCATATCTTTGGTTTCAGAAAAAGTATTTCTGAGAAATGTAGACATTCCGCTATATTCAAGACGCAAACTACCATCTTCATTAGTTGAATCATAACCAATCCTTAAGCCACTTTTATGTCTAGCAGACTTTTCTTCAATATTAATATCCCAATCATTCATAAAATCTTCTGTTCTTTCTTCCATAACAATCACCTATTATAATTAGACAAACCTAAACTAAATTTATGGTATCACATTTTCACCATATATACAATATACAAAATTTTCTCTGTAGTAGCAAAGTTAAAATGTCAGTAATACGATATATTTTTTCATTTTCGTTCCTTAACTTCTTTATTAACTAAAAAAGCCACCTTAAAAAAAGGTGACTGGAAGTTGAGAACTACACACAGATAGTGCGGTATATTGACCGCTAAGGCTATTTTACCGCCTTCCAGTCAATACGACCACAAGGCACGTAAAAGTTTCGCCCTTACATATAAGCGCTGTGTGCGAGGCTCTCAAACCCCAGACAACCTCTCGTTGTCTGTCAATTAGTTTATAAAACTATCGGGTAATTGTAAAGCAAAAAATATTCTTGCCTTTTATGCAAAAAAAAGTTTTTATATATCGCAGTTAAAGGAAAATTTTATGACACCTGATGAATATATGCAAATTGCCTTAATGCAAGCACAACTTGCCGCCGATTTAGATGAGATTCCGGTGGGTTGTTTGATTGTCAATCCTATTTCCGGCGAAGTTATTGCCGCAACCCACAATCAAAATCAACATACCTTTGATGCTACAGCTCACGCTGAAATTTTAGCAATTCGCCAAGCTTGCGAATCCTTAAAGCAAAATCGCCTGAGGGATATGGATATGTATGTTACCTTGGAGCCTTGCGCTATGTGTGCCGCCGCTATCTCTTTTGCTCGCATCAAAAATCTTTACTTTGGTGCTTATGATGAAAAAGGCGGTGCAGTGATTAACGGCCCTCGTTTTTTTGAACAAAAAATATGCCACCATAAACCTAACGTCCATAGTGGCATCCTTCAAGAACCCTGCTCGCAAATTTTAAAAAACTTCTTTCAAAATAAGCGATAGCATTTACTCAACAATCACCTTCGCATTAAATGAGTTCTGCGCTTCTTCATCAGTTCCGGCACGAACGTAGTTAGCGGTAATGTATACCTCGCCGGCTTTTAATAATTTAATGCGATAAATTGCTTTACCTCCGACACCTAACTTACCATCGGCCTCATCAGGAACATATTTTTCTACCAACTCTTCAACAACGTCATCTCCATCGACATAAGTTATAAACGCCCAATTATAACCGGTTGTAGCATTAGCATCCAATGTCAACTCGACCTCCTGATTAACTTTGGCATTAACGTTTTGATTATTATCAGCCATCGTCAAACTGATTAAAGCCTCATCTTGTTTTGCTTCAACCACTGCCGGATTCTCATCAGCACTTTCCGCCTTATTACTAACATCATTACTTTTACCGCAAGCCGCTAACAACATCACCGCCATTACTAAATATTTTTTCATATATCCATCTCCTCTCTATGTAACACAAACTGTTTTAAGATTATACAATATAATCAATATTGTAAATCAAAAAATAAATTTTATTAAAAAAAACAGCCGAAACTATGGTTCGACTGTTTTTTATAACCGCTTGGATATACTATCACTTTATTTCCAATTCTTCCATAACTTGTTTTTTCAAAGTTACGTTATCTGCCTTGCCGGTGGCAAAAGTCGGCAATTCCTTATGAAATAATATAGCTCTTGGCAAATATAACTCCGGCAATCCGTTTTGTTTAATATAAGTGTGCAATCTCTCGGAAGTTACCTTTTTATTTGTAGTTACCAAAACTACCTGTTCACCTTTGGTCTCATGCGGAACTGCAACTACACCATAGTCAAACTCACCATCTTTTTCAAAAGCCTTAACTACCGTTTCCAACACCGCATTCAATGACACCATCTCACCGCCTACTTTAGCAAAGCGCTTAATTCTGTCTCTGATATAAACAAATCCGATGTCATCAATTTCAACCACATCGCCGGTATGATACCATCCGTCTTTTAAGGGAACTAATTTACCCGGATTATCCGGCATAATATACCCCATCATCACATTCGGACCTTTCACGCATAATTCGCCGCCTTTCTCAATTCCGTCAACCGGCAGCAATTTATGTTGAATTTTGGGCAACAACTTACCAATGGAACCGAAACGATTAAAGATATGGTTATTGGCGCAAACAACCGGCGAACATTCGGTTGAACCGTAGCCTTCTTTAACACTGACACCCAATCTCTCGCCCCATAAGTTACGTGTATCCGGCTTAATGGCCTCAGCCCCGCCGATCATAAAGCGAACGTGAGCAAAATCCATCGGGTGAGCAATCTTGGCATAACCGCGGAAAAACGTATCTGTTCCTACCAACAAGGTAGTGCCGATTTCATAGGATAACTCGGCAATAATACGATAATGCAATGGCGACGGATATAAGAACAACTTACAACCGCGGAAAATCGGATAGAGAGTTCCCACCGCCAAGCCGAATGAGTGAAACATCGGCAAAGCATTCAACATCATATCATTAACATCACAACTTATTAAACACGCCATCTGATCGACATTGGAAATTAAGTTAGTGTGACTCAATACTACCGCTTTCGGCGCCCCTTCCGAACCGGAGGTAAACAATATTACAGCCTCTTTATCTCCTCCTATCGGATGCGGCACACGTTTTACCTTATAACGCACATAAGCCTCTATTTTATCCCGCAAGGTGATATATTTGCGCAAATCCTCTAAGAAAAAGATATTATATCCTTCCGCGCGCAAATCATCAATAATTCCCTCCATCTTAGCTCCGTGAATAAAAGTATGCGAGGTGATAATCATCTTAACTTGCGCAGTTTTGCACATTGATACCATATTTTTGGCACCCACCGAAAAGTTAAGCATCACCGGCACACGTTCATAAGCACTCAGCCCGAAAAACGTGCAAACCGTGGCCAATGTATTGGGCAACAATACTGCAACTCTTTCTCTCGGCGCGGTTTTCTTTTTGAAAAAGCGTCCCAAAACAAAAGACTTAACCACCAAATCCAGATAAGATTGCGGCACGCGGTTAATATCTTCAAAAAACTTCGGACGATTAAACAACCCTTGTTTGGAGTGAATTTTGGCCGATTTCATCAACATTCCGAACAATGAAATATCACCATTATTAATCGCCTCAAAACACATATCCCGCATAATCATATAAATTTCATTGGAAATGTGATCGCGCTGATGACGTAAATTTTCTTTCAACTTAAATTTAATCGGTTTTTTAACCGTTATGGTAATGCGCGGCAACGGACGATGCGGTAACTTGCCTTTGGTTTTGGAAAAATACCCGAACTGCGGTCCGTCAATCCAAATCGGCACCACCGGCGCATTAGCTTTATCTGCAGCTAATCCCGGAGCTTCATAAATTTTCATTAAACCGCCGTTTTCGGTCATTCTCCCTTCGGGAAACAAGACACAACGTCTGCCGGTTTCCAATTTGGCAATCAATTCTTTCAAATCGGCCGGCTCAATCATATTAAACGGCATAATATCCGCCGCTTTCATAATAAAACGTATCCACTTGTTGCGATATAAATGCCCGTTCAGCGCAAAAATCGGATTTCCCGGAAGATAGGCAAACAGCAAAATCGGATCTAAATAAGACACGTGATTGGAAATATAAACCGCCTTGGTCGGCAATTTATTAACATCAAACTGGATATTGCATCTGACCTTTAAAACCGTAAATATCAAGCGCAAAACAAAACGCACAAAATTTCTCAACTCAAAGTCCTCCGACAGTTTTAATCTCCCCCTTTTTTATCCTCAAAACCTTCTGCTGTAAAGTAAAATTTTTATCCCCTTGGGTTTACTCGATTCGCGATTAAGTCAATCGATTGATTTTATTGTATTTTATAAAAAAAACGGCGAGTGGATAAAATTTTGATTGTATTTTCAAATAAATAATCCATAATAAGCTCGCGCGCGAGCGCCTAACCTTTTATAAAGAAACGGATAAAACAAAATGCCTAATGATTCCAAAGCCAAATTACTCTTGAGTGCCTTTGAGGAGTTCGCCAAAAACGGTTTTTTCGGCGCCTCTACCCGTGATATTGCCGCCAAGGCTAATATTAATATTTCTTCCATTTTATATTATTTCGGCGGTAAAAAAGGCATCTACACCGCCGCATTAAAAAATATTGTTAATGTTGTCAATGATATGACTGCCGATTTGACTGCCCAATATCAAGTAGTGCAAAAAAGTGAAAATCAGCAAGATGCTGCACAACTGTTAAAAGATTTTATGCAACGTTTTTTAATGATTATTTGCTCGGAAACCCTATCCATTGATATGAAAAAAGTTTTCTTGAGCGAATATTCCTGTCCCACAGAAGAATTTTCGATTCTCTATGATGAGCTGATTCGCCCTTTTCACGACAAAATATCCAACCTGCTTCACTGGGCTTCGGCCAAAAAAATTACCCTCAAAGACTGTTATTTTTATGTTATTACCCTGTTTTCAACCTTTTTTGTATTTATCTCACGTGAAGATAATATCTGCAAAATTATGGAGTGGGATAAGGCCGATGAAAAAGTTTTGGACAAGTTATTAAATTATACCAACAAACAGATTGACTTTATTTTATCGGCATTTTCGCAAGAAAATAAAAAATAATTCAATCGAATGATTAAAATTATTCAATCGATTGATTGACATTTAAAATTTTTTGATTTATAAGCTTCTTGTATTTGAAACTTATAAAGGAGCTTTTAAATTGAAAAAATTAGTTACTTTTACTGCGCTGGCAACTATTTTAGCCGTTTCTAACGCTAATGCCGCCGGTTTCCAATTACGTGAACAATCAGCTGCCGCTCAAGGCAATGCTTTTGCCGGAGCTACTGCCGGTGCTGAAAATCCGTCTTATGCCTTTTTTAACGTTGCCGGTCTTACTCGCCAAAAAGGTTTGCAGGTAAATGTCGGAGGCACTTATATTGCCCCGCAAGCCGAAGCTAAAAACATCTCGGGCACCGGTTTAGGTGAAACCGGCGAACAACACAACATCGTTCACGCTGCCATAGCTCCTAACGGCACTGTTTCTTACGAGCTGAATGACCAAACAGTTTTAGGCGTCAGCGTTAACTCGCCTTTTGGTATGATTACCAAATACAACTCTAACTGGATGGGCTCAGCTCACGGCAACACCTCGCGTGTTCACTCCATAACCATTACTCCGATGGCAGCTTATAAATTGAATAATCATTTATCTTTAGGTGCCGGATTGGCAATTGAAAGAGTCCGCGCTCGTTTAACCAGCAAGGCCGGCGGTGCCTTTGACACTGCCGTTCACGGTGACACTACCGATATCGGTTATCAATTAGGCGCGATGTATGAATTTAATGATGATACCCGTTTCGGTGTCGATTACCGCAGTGAAATGAAACACAAAATTAAAGGCAAAATGGAATCAGATATGCCGGGAGCTTTACACGCTTTTATGAATCAAGACATCAACTGCGATTTGGACTTACCGGCCACCCTATCATTCGGCGCCTACCACAAACTCAACGACAAATGGGAATTGATGGCGGAATATCAACGCACTTACTGGTCATCATTTGACCGCTTGGACTTTGTCGGTGAAGATACAACCCATCCTTTAACCGGAGCTCATTTAATCAGCCGTGTTTATGAAAACTGGCGTGATACCAACTTCTACGCTTTGGGAGCATCATATCAAATCGACAACCAATGGAAAGCCCGTTTCGGCATTGCTTTTGATCAAGCTGCCGCCAAAAGATATGAACGCACACCGCGTATCCCTGACTCTGACAGAATTTGGTATTCTTTCGGCTTGGGTTACAAATATAATGAAAATTTGAGCTTTGATATGGCTTATACTTATATTAAAGCCAAAAACGCGGTCGTTGACACTCTCAACACCCGCAATCATTCGGCCACTGCTCCCGATGTTTATGCTGAATACAAAAACTCGGTTAAAATGTGGGGATTATCGCTTAACTATAAGTTCTAATTATATCATTTAAGCTCACTCACCTCAAAAAATGCTCTTATGCCAACCTTAAGAGCATTTTATTATGAAAATCTGAATACCATAATTTTATCCACAAAAAACAAATAATTACGGGCGACTATATTGACAACACCGTCAGCAGGTGTTAGCATTTTTACTATGGTGAGAAAGTGGGTCAAAATCACGTCATGAAAAATGGCGGGATTTTTTTTATGCCCATTTTATCGCCATATTTTTATCAACCCCGAGAGCTTTGTTATTTCTAACGAGGCTCTTTTCTTTTATGAAAAGGAAAATAATAT
>ERZ842401.3300-NODE-3300-length-20242-cov-5.931639_pt1 | contig 20242 bp, 18 predicted proteins | sample MGYA00521270_ERZ842401 | MGnify/ENA primary metagenome ERZ842401 (study PRJEB31892, sample SAMEA3878208) | bioreactor metagenome | biome: Moose rumen | place: Sweden | collected 2011-10 | study: EMG produced TPA metagenomics assembly of the PRJEB12797 data set... | reverse complement strand
GGCAACAGTACCGTCTTTTTCGGCGACGACATCACGTGTCAAATGTCCCAATTGAGAAGACTCAACTTTTCCCTGCGTTTTCAAAATCATATCAAATACATCAAACGCTTTTCCGCTCTTGAGCAACTCTTTTGCCACCAAATATCCTTGTCCGCCACGCAATTTGGGATCAAACTCAAGAATACGTCCGGCCATAAACAATGCTTTTTCACGCAAATCGTCAGGGGCATCTTCACGATTTTTCAGCACCTTTAGAACATCTCTCGCCTCAAGTGCGGCCCCCACACCGGCACCTATCGGTTCGCTTCCGTCGGTAATGGTAACATCAACATACAATCCCAACATATCACCGACATATTCAATAATTTTACGCAAATGCATTGCTTCTGCCGAATTTTTGACTCTAGCTCTCGGTCCAACCGGAATATCTATCAATAAATGCGTAATTCCGGCGGCTAACTTGTTTGCGAGCAGGGAAGCCACACTTCTTTCAAGAGTTGACAGCCCGTTTTGTTGTTCAACGCGCGAAATTATTCTGTCTGCTTCACAAATTTCAATTTTTTCAGCGTCAACGATAGCGCCTCTGCGCTCCAAAACCTGTTTTTTCAAACTGCGAGTATCAATGCTGACGTTGGCCAAAGTTTTCATGGTGTCAAGAATTGTTGCACCTGACAACGATGATGACGAAACAATTTTCGGCATCGGCAAACCATAAGCGGCCACAATTGCCGTAATAATCAAATCAACCTTATTGCCGGGAATCTCGTCCATGCACTGATAGTCAGCGATAATGTCTTCCGCCCCCCAATCAATACTCTTATCACCGCGCAAGGCCTCAGTTAAATCCAAAATTTCGTTTGGCGTAATAAAAGAATTCATTGCCACCAAAAACGAGGCAATATCCATGTTTGAGTACCGATTTTCCGAAATATCGTTTACAATTGCTGCATAATCTTTTGCACTTAAAACATTACCCGAAATTTTGCGCTTTACCGCATTTAATGACGGAGCCGGCGGAGTGAGCGTGAGTGTAATTTTTGAGCCTTCCGGCAGTCCCATTTGTGCAAATGCCTCGGTATTCAACCCTAACTCGTCGGGGCGCACCATTTTGTTGTCAACAATCTGTAAAAAGGCAAACACCGGCTTGTTCCCGCCGTGAATTTCAATTCGGGTCAGCGATTTAATATTATCAACTTTATAAATCGTACAATCTTTGTTAATATATGCAATATTTTCGTTAAACGAACGAACCGGAATATGTTTAAGCACAAGCATAGCCTTCTCCATTAAATAGTAGTCATTTCGACACAGTTTAGGCTTTTCAACTATGCCGATTTTTTATTCTTTTCGCCCCGCTGTTCAACCTGTGAAGGTCTTTTGTTGGTCAAAATCTGCAATACGGTCGCCAAAGTGTTTTTCATCTCGGAGCGGTGAACCACAATATCAACCATACCATGCTGCCGCAAATATTCAGCCTTTTGAAAACCCTCCGGCAATTTTTCGCGAATTGTTTGCTCAATAACACGCGGTCCAGCAAAACCAATCAAACAGCCTTTTTCGGCAATATGAATATCTCCCAACATTGCAAACGATGCTGAAACACCGCCGGTTGTCGGATCAGTCATAATCGACACAAACGGCAGACCGTTCTCCTTAACGCTGTTTACAGCCGAAACCGTCCTCGCCATTTGCATCAAAGACAAGATACCTTCTTGCATACGTGCACCGCCCGAGCTGGCTACCGTAACCAACGGAATTTTACTTTTTAATGCAATATCCGCCGCCTTAACAATACCTTCTCCGACAGCCATGCCCATTGAACCGCCCATAAAAGCAAAATTCAGCGCCGCAACTACGCATTTAACACCGCCGATGTTCCCCTTAGCCACAACAATGGCATCATCACGACCGGTTGCTTTGCGATACGAACGCAACCTTTCGGTATAGCGCTTGCTGTCCCTGAATTTTAACGGATCCTCCGGGGTCGGTTTGAGGGCAACTTCAGCATACAAACCATTGTCAAACAGCATTTTTAGGCGCTTGTCCAAATAAAGTCGCAAATGATAATCGCATTCAGGGCAAACATACCAAGTTTTTTTCAGCTCTTTTGTAAAAAGCAATTTACCGCAATTCGGGCACTTGAGCCACAAATCGTCGGCAATTTCTTTTTGAGCCGTCTTTTTTATTTTTGGTCGAACAAAATCTGAGAGCCAGTTCATTATTTATTCCTTTAGACTGTTACAAGCACCAAAAGTCTTCTTGCTTAGGTTTTTTCTTAAACATTGATGACAATTTCTGCCTAAATTTTACGGTTTTGCTTACTTTGGGTTCAGAAATTGCAGTCGGTTCTGCATGTTTAAGGTTTTCTATATTTTCATTTAAACCCTCTACTTTTTCGACCAACTTTTGTTTTTCAACGTTTAGTTTTTTGTTTTGTCTTCTCTGCGCCCGCAAAGCTGAACGCAGAGGAGAATAAGCAGCCCAAGTGTCAAACTTACCGGCAATATAACCGACTAATACCAAAGCAATGATGACAACGCTCATCTTTGCTTTGATATCAATATAAAACGGCCACAAGTTTATTACAACCACATCGCTGTTCATTACCGCTAAAACGGCAATGACAACCACTAAAATTAGTCCGATTATGAATCTGAAAAAACTCATGGCGTTTTTCCTTTCAAAAAGTTTATTTGTTCAACATGTCGTACAACCGTTTACCAGCCTTAAAGTGAGGAATATTGCGTGCTTCAACTTTAAGTTTTTCTCCCGTGCGAGGGTTTTTGGCAATACGTTCACTGCGAGAGCGTACAGAAAATGCGCCGAAACCTCTGAACTCAACTCTTTCGCCGTTAGCCATTGATTCGATAACGCTGTCAAGAATTACTGATACGATTTTCTCAATATCTTTTACTGTTAAATTAGGGTTTTTAGCAGCAATTTTTTCAATCAATTCAGATTTAGTCACTTTTTTATCCTCTTCTTAATTAAGTTGTTATTGTTATCTGTAATAGACGTAAGTTAACGGCTTTTATCAAATAAATCAATAGCCGTATTTAAAAAATCCATAAATTATACAGCCTCCTGTTGTGTAGATACCGCTTGTACGGTGCTTTGTCCTAACTCAATGTTTTCTATTCTTTCTGCCCTGTTGACAATTTTTGCTGCCGAAATTTTTATCTCATCAATATCTCTTACGGATAGTTCAAAGTGGTGCGACAAATTTTCCGCTCTTTCGCTTAATCTGCTGATATCTCCGGCTAACAGCCCGATTTCTTTTTGAATAATTCCCGCCTGTTGCTGCATTGTTACGTCTTTTAATACCGCTCGGACGGTGTTGAGTAAGGCCATCATCGTTGTTGGAGATACAATCCAAACCTTTGATTTGTATGATTCCTGTACCACATCTTCAAAGTTAGAATACAGTTCAGCATAGACACTCTCTGCCGGAATAAACATTAACGCCGATTCGGCAGTCTCTCCTGGAATAATATACTTTTCCGCAATATCTCTTATATGCTTCAGTACAGCCACTCTGAACAGCCGCTCTGCTTCGCTTTTTTCTCTGGCGTTGGCTGCTTTTCGAAGAGCCTGATAACTCTCAAGCGGAAATTTTGAATCGATGATAATTGCTCCCGGTGGGTTAGGCAGTCTAATCAAGCAATCTGCACGTTTTTGATTGGATAAAACAGACTGAAAAGCATATACGGAAGGTGGTAATGTTGATACAATCAAATCATGCAGTTGAATTTCTCCGAAAGCGCCGCGTGCCTGCTTATTTGACAATATTTCCTGCAAAGATACAACCTGTTCTGAAAGTGATGCGATTTTTTGTTGCGCAACATCTATAGCCGCTAATCTTTCGCGCAGACTTACCAGAGTTTCGTTGGTCTTTGATGCGGATTGTTGCAACCCGTTTCCTACGTTTTGTGTAACCTGTAATAAACGTTCGTCAATCATATTCAGCAAAGAAAGTTTTTGCTCGGCAATAGCTTGTGATATTTTATTCTGCTCCAATGAGGCATACTGCGACATTTGCGCCAATCGTCCGATAAGTTCCGACTGGTGCTTTTCTATGGCATTAAAAATAGCCCCCTTTCTGATTAATGCCCAAAAAATAACAAGGATTACAAACGCGCTTGCGATTGCCGCATATATCAACAAAAATTCGTTAGACAACGCTATTTCCATGGTTATCCTTTGGTATTTTCAAGTTCTATATGATGTCCCATTTCCAAAATTTTATCATTTCGCTGTTTTTTAAGCTCGTCTCCGCTTAACGACATCAGTTCCTGCAAATGACGATAAATTGTTGCATCAACTTTTTCTATTGCGGCTACGGTATCACGATGAGCCCCACCCACCGGCTCGGCAATAATCTCGTCAATTACGCCAAAACGCTTCAAATCCTGCGCCGTCAAGCGCAAAGCTTCTGCCGCATCTTTTGCTTTTTCGGCAGAACGCCACAAAATTGAGGCACATCCTTCTGGAGAAATTACCGAATAGATAGAGTTTTCCATCATTAAAATGCGATTTGCGGTAGCAATGGCAATTGCCCCGCCGGATCCACCCATTCCGATAATTACGGAAACAATCGGAACATGTAGTTGCAAACATTTTTGTATTGAAGCAGCTATTGCCTCGGCTTGTCCCCGCGCTTCAGACTCAATCCCCGGATAGGCTCCGTCCGTGTCTACAAAACAAATGACCGGCATATTGAACTTTTCGGCCATGTTCATAAGTCTTTGGGCTTTTCTGTAACCTTCGGGCTTTGCCATACCGAAATTATATTTTACGCGAGTTTCCAAATCAACGCCCTTTTCCTGACCGATAACCACAACCGAAATACCATGGTAACGCCCTATGCCGCCAATCATTGTCGGGTCGTCTGCAAACAAGCGATCACCGCACAAAGGCACAAAATCATCAATCAGGGATTTAACATAATCCAGACATTGCGGTCTTTTCGGGTGGCGAGCTATTTGCACCCTCTGCCACGGAGTTAAATTGGCATATGAGAGCTTAATTTGCCGTTCAAGCTTAAGTTGTAATCTGTTAAGTTCTTTATCTATGTTAACATCGCTGTCTTTAGCCAAAGCGGTTACGGTTTTGATTCTGTCTTCAATTTCAACAATTTTTCTTTCAAAATCCAAAACTACATTTGTTTCATCGCTCATTTCATTACTCTTTTTTTATTCTTACTTTTGTATGCAATAGCACAAAATCTTTCAAATTTCGACAATTATTTTTGCTATATGTGAATAGCCTTTGTTTTCAGGGTGATAACCTTAAATATTTGGTTGAAATATACTTTGAAAATTACTAGCATAATACAAAAATGTTTTTTACGGAGATTAAACGTGCTTACTTTCAGCTTTTTTGCGACCATGTTCATCAGTATTATGTGGTTGGTATATGTCGGTATTTATCTCAGCATTCGTCTTGCCGGAATTGATTTGACGTCGCTCGGGCTTGTTGATACAGCCTTATACACGGCAATAATTTTCTTGCCACTCGCGGTTTTTTGGTCGATTTGGGGGCGTTTTTATAACTTGAGCCACGAGAAAAAACTGCAAAAACAGCTTAATATTCTTTCTTCACAATTAACACAAAATCGCGAATACTCCGATGTTATGGCTCGCATCATGCTTAAAAATTGCCAACAACAGGTGCATGCGTTTGCTTTGAGCAAGGTTGATTTGTATATCAGCGAGATGAATGAAATTTTATCTGATGTGCTTCAGCGCTACGAATTTTTGGATAAAACCTATTACAGTACAGTAATCAGAACGGTTGCACAAGGCAATCGCTGGGGGTTTGCCAAAGCGGTGGTCGATCTCTACAACAAAGATTCCGAGTTTGAGAAAAAACTTACAAAATCTGCCCGATCTCACCCCTTGTTGGCCGGCAGCATCACTGAATTTTGTGCCAACTATACCAGACTTTTGCGCCTTTTGAAAGACCACGACGAGGACAATATTTTGCAAGATATTATCGAAACCGGCGCTTTAGGTAAGGTTTTTGCGCTTTTTGCCGCGGTTGTTCGCAATCTTCATGAACCGGAAATTGAAGCAGATGTTATGGATGTTAGGCCATCTGTCGATATCGGTCCCGAGTTGCGAGATGACGAGCGTTTCTTTAAGGACGATGTTACTGCTGACAATGACGCGGCGCCGGAAACCGATGTCCCCTCAACTGTATATAAACGCCCTAATTGGTTAAAGAAAATTATCGCTCGCTTTGTACCGGCAACCGAGGACAATGTTGGGGAAGAGAAAGAGCATTTTGATCCGTTCAGTATGGCTCTCGAACGCAGTTTTAGTGATGAACCTATGTTAAATGCGCCGTCATTTCTATCAGCCACCCCGCCGGAAGATGTTACCGTGCAAGAGTCAAATTCACCGACATCGACCGAAGACGAAGAAGACACCAGCAATCGTTTTGCTTTTGACAGTACTAACAAAACCATCAAAAACCTGCAAAAAGAATGGGAAGACATGAAGAAAAACGAACTTGCTTCTGTTATTCAGGAAAAAACCGCAGATGAATAAGGTAATCTGCCTGATATTTTGCCTATTGTTTTTGCCGCCGGTTGCGACAGCTAGCCCATTGGAATATATAGCCTTGTATGGCGATGCTAAATACACCGGAAATTGGCGTTCTTTTGAATATGTGCGACCAGATGCTCCGAAAGGTGGTCGGGTTGTGCTACCGGCCTATGGCACGTTTGATAATTTTAATCCTTTTATATTCAAGGGAATAGCGGCTCCGCAAGTAGCTGACCTTACTCTCGATTCGCTGGCCTTTGTTCCCGCAGATGATGTTACCGTAGCATATCCTCTTTTGGCCGAACGATTTGAGTTAACCAAAGAATACGTAGGTTTTTTTCTTGACAAACGGGCCAAATTCAGCGATGGAACCCCGGTTTTGACCGACGATGTCATCTTTAGTTTCAATAGTTTGATTGAAAAAGGTTCGCCTTTCTACAAAATATATTATTCGGACGTTGCCAAAGTTGAAAAAATTAACGACCGCCATGTTCGTTTTTGGTTTAAGCCAGAAAGCAACAACAAAGAACTTCCGTTGATTATTTCGCAAATTAAAATTTTTTCGGCAAAAGATTGGCAGGGACGAGATTTTTCCAAGCCTGAGCTCAGAGCACCGTTGGGAAGCGGACCGTACATTCTTGATGGCTATTCTTCAAACAAATATTTGATATTCAAGCGCAATCCTGATTACTGGGGGCGGGACATTCCTTCTCGCCGCGGTTTTTACAATTTTGATGAAATTCGCTACGATTATTATCAGGATACCACGGTAACGCTTCAAGCCCTTTTTGCTGGAAACATTGATATACGTGAAGAATACATCGCAAAAATATGGGTTACCGGGTATAACAACGACTTGGTTAAAAGTGGACAAATAATTAAGGAGAACATATCTCATAACAACACCGCACGTTTGCAAAATTTCGGTTTTAATCTTCGTCGACCGAAATTTTCGGATCCGCGTGTTCGAGAGGCAATAGATTGGGCGTTTAATTACGAATGGGCGGGAGATAATTTGTTTTATAATCAATATTCTAGGCTCTTCAGCTATTTTACCAACAGTGGCATGGAGGCGACCGCTCTTCCCCGTGGGCGTGAACTAAAAATTCTCAACAAATATAAGAATGAACTCCCTGAAGATGTTTTTACCAAGATTCCTTCCAACCCGGTGTATGCCGATGTCAAATCTTCACGCGCCAATCTGCGCCACGCCGTAGAACTCCTTAAAGAAGCCGGTTGTGATTTTGTTGATGGCAAAATGACCAATCTCACAACCGGAGAACCGCTTGAAATTGAAGTTCTGAGCAACTCGGCCAACGGCAGTTCTTTTACTCGTGTAATGTTGCCGTTTATCAGCAATCTTGCCAAAATCGGAATTAAGGCTGAGTTTCGTAATGTTGAAGTTAATGTGTTCAAAAACCGCTTAGATAATTTTGATTTTGATATGGCTATTTTAACTTTCCCGATCAGTCAACTTCCGGGAAACGAGCAAAAAGAGTTTTGGGGCAGTGCTTCGGCTGACATCAAAGGCAGTTATAATTTGCTCGGAATCAAAAACCCGGTAGTCGACAAGATTGTTGAAGGTCTTGTTTCTGCTCAAGATAAAGAAGACTATGTTGCACACATAAAAGCATTAGACAGAGTGCTTCTTAACGGACATTACATGATAATGCAATGGTATTCTCCGTATGAGCGAGTGGCCTATCGCAACCGCTTTGATCACAAAAAAACAGACCTGAAAGTCGGGTTTCAGCCGGATACGTGGTGGATAAAAGAGGATAAATAAATGCGCAGTTACATCATTAAACGTTTGCTTTTAATTCCGGTTACATTATTTGGTATTTTGCTGATAAATTTTGCCATAATTCAAATGGCTCCGGGCGGTCCGGTTGAGCATGTTTTAGCACAATACCGCGGTATGAATACAGATGCCAAATCGCAACTCACATCATCGGTACAAATGAACGCCAACTCAAGCCGTTACCAAGGCGCACAAGGAGTTCCTGAAGAACTGGTTGCAGAATTGGAAAAGCAATTTGGTTTTGACAAACCGATTCATGTGCGCTTTTGGAAAATGCTGAAAGACTACGCAACTTTTAACTTCGGCAGCAGTTACTATCAAGATAAAACCGTTTGGCAATTGATAGTTGAGCGAATGCCTGTATCAATATCTCTGGGATTGTGGTCAACATTAATTATTTATCTTATTGCCATTCCTCTTGGGGTACGAAAAGCGGTTAAAGATGGTTCTAAATTTGATGTCTGGACATCAGTTGCGGTGGTTATCGGATCTGCCATACCGGTATTTTTGTTCGCTGTTTTTTTGATAGTTTTCTTTGCCGGAGGCACGTATTTTCACATTTTTCCACTACGTGGTCTTACGTCTGATAACTGGGAAAACCTGAATTGGTTTTACAAAATATTGGATTATATGTGGCATATTACACTTCCGGTAACAGCAATGGTTATCGGCGGTTTTGCCAGTTTGACAATGTTAACAAAAAACTCGTTTCTTGAGGAACTCAACAAACCTTATGTACTTACGGCTCGCGCCAAAGGTTTGAGTGAAAGTAAAGTGGTGTACGGACATGTTTTTTGTAATGCAATGCTGATTGTTATAGCCGGATTTCCGTCGCTTTTAATCAAAATGCTGTTTACCGGCTCTTTGCTGATTGAAGTAATATTTTCGCTAAACGGGCTCGGATTGCTTGGTTACGAGGCAATAACCACCCGTGATTACCCGGTTATTTTCGGCACACTATACATTTTTGCACTGCTCGGATTAGTCCTAAAGCTCATCAGCGACATAACTTATTCACTGGTTGATCCTCGCATTAATTTTAGCAAAATCCAATAGTTTCAATTGGTATATCGCATTGAAAATGCAAATAAAAGTCATGTAACAATCTGTAACAAGATGTTAGCAGATTTTTTGTGTTGTTTCTGCTATATTACGCCCAGATTTAATTTAACTTTATGAGGATTGAATAATATGGGAAAACTTAAAGTTGCGGTTATCGGTGCTGGCATGATGGGCAAAAACCACATTAAAACCTACAAAAACATGCAGGATGTTGAGTTGGTCGGTGTCTACGATATTTTTCCCGAGGCTGCTAAAGCTGCTGCCGAAACTTTTGGCATTAAAGCCTTTACATCTATGGAAGAAGTTGCCAAAAAAGTTGATGCCGTAAGCGTTGTTACAACTTCGGTTACCCATGCCGATGTCGGTGAATTTTTCTTAAATCATGGTGTTCATTGTATGATGGAAAAGCCCTTGGCAACATCTCCTGAAGGCTGTCGTCGTTTGATTGATGCTGCCGCTAAAAACAACGTTGTTTTGTGTGTGGGACACATTGAGCGCTTTAATCCTGCAGTTGAACAAATGTCAAAAATTCTTTCTGACACATCCAAGATTCGTTCACTTACCGCTCAAAGAATGTCAGCCGCATCTGGTCGTATCACCGATGTTTCTGTTGCTATGGACTTGATGATTCACGATGTTGAGGTAATTCAATCATTAGTAAAATCTCCGGTTGTTGATGTCCAGGCTGCTGCCGTAAAAACCCCCGATCACCCGGAAGGCAAAGATTACATTACGGCTTTACTGCAGTTTGAAAATGGTGTTACTGCCAATATTACCGCCAGCCGTATCACACAGGCTCGCGTACGCACCTTAACGGTTACAACCGATACTAACTATATTGATATGGACTTTATCAATCAAAGCATTAACGTACACTCGCAAGGGCGCATGCCTTATGTAAACCAGGAAGAAATTCCTGAATGGATGAACTACGGCCTTAAGGGCAGTGTTGAACAGTTGTTTATTCCAACAAACCAACCTTTACAGTCAGAACTGACGCACTTCGTCAAATGCATTAACGGTGTTGAAACTCCACGTATCAGCGGAGAAAATGCGTTTGATGCTCTCAAAGTTATTTGGGAGGTTGAACGCAAACTTGGTCTTTCATCACTTGAGGTTGTCAATCAAAACAAGTCATCAAAAGCCGCATAATGACACAAAGATACAAAGCTGTTGTCGAATACGACGGAACCACATTATTGGGCTGGCAAAAACAGCTTGATGGTCCGAGTGCACAAGAGTTTCTTGAAAAATCTATTTTTGATTTTTGCGGTCAAAATACCGAAGTCTATGGCGCCGGACGTACTGATGCCGGCGTTCATGCTTTGGCTCAGGTTGCCCACTTTGATCTCGATTCGCAAATAGATACTTTCCGGATTCGCGAGGCAATGAATGCTCATCTGCGCGAACTTGAAGCTCCTGTATCTGTTTTATCCGTAGAAGCTGTTTCTCCTGATTTTAATGCTCGTTTTTCAGCCAAAGGACGTAGTTACATTTATCGCATCACCAATCGTCGTTCCCCGCTGATTCTCGACAAATTTCGCAGTTGGTGGGTTTATGTTCCTCTTGATGTTGAAAAAATGCGTCAAGGGGCGCAATATTTGCTCGGACACCACGATTTCAGCTCTTTTCGTGCTGCCAAGTGCCAGGCAAAATCGCCGTTAAAAACGCTTGATGTCTTTGAAATTACGCAAAATAATGAAGAAATAACCTGCTATGTCAAAGCAAAATCTTTTTTGCACCACCAAGTGCGTAACATGGTTGGAACGCTGAAAATGATTGGCGACGGACACCTCAACCCCGAAGACATAAAAGACATTTTGGAACGCAAAGATCGAACCGCTGCAGGACCGACAGCACCGGCGCACGGACTTTATCTTAAAGAAATATTTTATTAAAATTTGTTGTTTTTTTACTATCTTATTTTATACTTTATGCATAAATCCAACGGAGGATAATCAATGGCACACATCGTCAAAGTATGTATGGGGAGCTCTTGTTTTGCACGAGGCAATTCCAAAAATTTGCAAATTATACAAAACTATATTGAGCAAAGAGGGCTTAATGCCCAAATTGAGCTGACCGGACTGCGTTGTTGCAACCGTTGTTCTATGGGACCCAATATTACCATTGATGATGAGGAATTTAACAATCTTGATCAAGGCTCCGTACTCGATATTTTAGAACATAAGTTTAATAAATAGGATATTTTTATGTCTAATCGCGAATACCCCTTATATACAATCAAAAATAACTGTCAGGACTGCTACAAATGTGTCCGTCGCTGCCCGGTAAAAGCAATCAAAATTGAAGATAATAGTGCTCAAATTGTTCCAGAACTTTGCATCGCTTGCGGAACTTGTTACCGTGTATGTCCGGCCAAAGCTAAACAGCCGCGCAACGACTTGGTTCGAGCCAAAAACTTGCTTAAATCCGGCAAAGACGTTTATGTATCTTTGGCTCCGTCTTGGATTACCGAATTTCCGGACTGGACGGCAGAACAAATCATTGCCTCAATTCGTCGATTGGGCTTTAAAGGAGTAAGCGAAACGGCGGTCGGTGCTGAAGAAGTCTCGGCCAACTTAGCAAAAATGTTTAAGCAAAAAAGCGAAGGTTTGTTTATTTCAACAGCATGTCCTGCGGTGGTTGAGTACATAGATAAATATATGCCTGATATGAACATGTACCTAACCCCTCTGTCATCGCCATTGCTTGCCCACTGCCGTTTGATGAAAGAGCGCCTCGGACACGATATTGAGATTGTATTTGTTGGACCTTGCATTGCTAAAAAACTTGAGGCCGACCGCCACCCTGATTTACTCAATTTGAGCTTGACTTTCGGTGATTTGCGCCAATGGTTTAAAGATGCCGATATTAATCCTGCGGAAATCAGAACCAGCGTATATGACAAATTTGCCGTTCAAAAAGCGGAGGAAGGCACTGCCTATCCGATAGAAGGCGGAATGATTGAAACTCTTCGCCCATACAAAGAAGATATTGTCGGCACATATATGACACAAATATCCGGCATTTCTAACATCGGACGTGAACTCAAAAACATTAATCCCGAAAAATTGCCCGGTAAAGTATTTATTGAGTGTCTTGCCTGCGCCGGAGGTTGTGTCAGTGGTCCGTGCGTAAGTTCTAATCAATCAGGTTTGGACAAGCGTCTAAAAATCCTGAATAACGCTGATTTCTCAGTTTCAGCAGGCAAACGCCAACCTCAGTCAAATATATATGAAAGCTATGACCAAATTGAGATTAAACAGACCGATTTTTCAGAATCGGAAATTCGCAAAGCGCTCGCCAAAATTGGCAAATATAATGTTGAGGACGAGCTCAACTGTAACGGCTGTGGTTATGATACCTGCCGCAATTTTGCCTGTGCCATGCTGTTGGGTAAGGCTGAGCCGGAGATGTGCGTTTCAAACATGAAACAACAAGCTCAACGCAAAGCCAATGCTCTGTTACGCTGCATTCCTTCACCGATTGTCATTGTGAACAGTCAGCTCAACATTTTAGAGTACAATAAAAAATTCGTTGAGACCTTCTGGTCAGAAGAAGAGCATGCCGAAAAGTATAATCAAGAAGACCTGCGCGGTGCCGACTTGCGTGATTTTATTACTTTTACCAACCTATTCTCTGCCTCGCTTGATTTGGAGCAGGATATCCATAAAGAACACGTCCATTTCCGTGATAATCTCTATGATGTCGTTGTCTTTAATATTGATGAAAAACAGATTGTTGGTGGTATAATCCAAGACGTAACCAACATGGAAATGAAAAAAGAGCAGATAGCTGCCAAAGCCCGTGATGTAATCAAGAAAAATCTGGCAACCGTTCAGCAGATTGCTTGCACATTGGGTGAGCACATGGCTGAAACAGAAATTCTTTTGCGTTCGATTGCCCATGACTATTCTAATAACGAGGACGATAAGAATGGATAGTTCTCTGTTTATTGACATTGGCTCCTATCAGGTTCAAAAAAACGGCGAAGACTGCTTCGGAGATACCGTGTATGCAAAAAAAATACCGGAAGAACAGCGAATTATCGGCATATTGTCCGATGGTCTTGGTAGTGGTGTGAAAGCTAACATCTTGTCTTCCATGACAACCCGCATGGCCATGAAGTTTATGGAAGACAATACTGATTTACAGGTTGCCTCTGAAACCATGATGGACGCCCTGCCGATTTGTCAGATTCGTAAAATAAGCTATGCCACATTTTCGATTGTTGATACCGAATTGGAAGGAAAAACCCGTATTTTTGAGATGGACAACCCTCGCTATATTTTTATTCGCAATAATCACCTGTTTGACATTAAAGGACGCGAGTTTTCATCTCCAAAATGGAAAGACCGCAAAATTTCTGTTTCGCAAGTCAACAATTTGCCTGAAGACCGCATCATTGTCATGTCTGACGGAGTTACTCAGGCAGGTATCGGCAACCGCAAATACCCTCTCGGGTGGGGGAGAGACGGTTGTATAAATTTTGTTCTCAAAACTCTTGAACAAGAACCGCGTATTTCTTCATTTTCGCTGTCTAAAAAGATTGTTGAAGAGGCTCTGGACAAAGAAAATGGTCGCAAAGCCGGCGATGATATAAGCTGTATGTGCTTGTATTTTCGCAATCCTCGCAAATTGTTGATTGTTACCGGTCCACCTTTTGATGAGGAAAAAGACAAAGAGATTGGAGAGCTTGTCTCTACCTATGACGGCAGAATAGCTGTCTGCGGTGGTACCACAGCCAATATTATTGAAAGAGAACTCTGTGTAAAATGTGAGATTGACAAAACCAGTTTTGACACTAAAATTCCGATGGCGTCGACCATGGAAGGTGTTGATTTGGTCACGGAAGGTATTTTAACCTTGACCGATGTGTATCGTATGCTAAAAGAGGGTATAGATAAAAACTCCAACACAGCATCGGTCAGACTGGCAAAAATGCTTTTGGAAAGTGATAAAATAGATTTTGTCGTCGGTACAAAAATCAATGTTGCTCACCAAGACCCGAGCTTGCCTATGGAGTTGGAAATCAGACGCAACATTGTCAAAAAGATATTTAGGCTGCTTCAGAGTAAATATCTTAAAGAAATTTCGGTTCGATACGTCTAACTAAGGGATAAAACCATGGAAAAGATAAAAGTCAAAATATGTAGCGGAACATCATGCTTTGTCATGGGCGCATCGCAAATTCAGATTTTAGAAATTGATCCGCCTGCTGATATTAAGGATAAAATTGAAATTGAAGAATCTCGTTGCATGGAACATTGCCATACTCACGTTTCCAAATACAATCGTGGACCGTTTGTTGAAGTTAACGGAGAGGTTATTGAAGAAGCAAATTTTGAAAAAGTTGTAAACAAAATCAGGGAAATAATAAATAAGGACTAAATAATGCTTACCCCAAAAAATAATGCTAACCAAATGCGTACTCGCATTCTGGTCAAAATAGTTGAGAAATTTTTACAAGACAGATTTAAAGATGCCGACCGCATTCCTCTGGAGTTACGCCCTAAAGGTGAACCGTTTAATCGTTGTTGCATATACAAAGACCGTGCCATACTTAAATATCGCTGCATGGCCGGCATGGGATTTGCTCCCGAAGACGAAAAAGATGAACTGACTTCATTGCGTGAATATGGCGAACAGGCTCTGGATCGCACTCAACATGCCCCAAATAAACTGTCGGTTATTACAGATGCTTGCTCAGCTTGCATAAAATCGCAGTACATGGTTACTGATGCTTGTCGTGGTTGCTTTGCTCAGCCATGTAAAGTTAACTGCCCAAAGCAGGCAATCAGCATTGTTGACGGGCGCTCACATATTGACGAAACCAAATGCATTGCCTGCGGTCGTTGTCAAGAAGTTTGCCCTTACCATGCGGTTATTCGTGTGCCGATTCCCTGTGAAGAAGCCTGCCCCGTAGGCGCAATCAGCAAAGACGAAACCGGAAAAGAACACATTGATCCCGAAAAATGCATTTTCTGCGGCAAGTGTTTGCACTCTTGCCCGTTTGGTGCGGTGGTTGAAATGTCGCAGATTGTTGATGTTATAAAACTTCTGAACGATACGGATAAAAAGGTTATAGCCATGCTGGCTCCTGCCGTGATCGGACAATTCCCCGGCACAATAAACCAACTTATAAGTGCGTTGAAAAAAATTGGTTTTTCCGATGTTGTGGAAGTTGCTGTCGGTGCGGACATCACAACAAAGAATGAAGCTGCTGAATTTGTAGAAAAAATGAATAATGGCGAAAAATTAATGACAACATCTTGCTGTCCGGCATATTACAAGGCGGCGGAAATTCATATTCCGGAAATAAAGCCATTTGTTTCTCATACTCAACCCCCGATGTATTACACAGCCGAACTTTTGAAAAAAGAATATCCTGACTGCGTTGCTGTGTTTGTCGGCCCGTGTTTAGCAAAAAGAATTGAGGCAGAACGCAATCCAAATGTTGATTATGTTTTAACTTTTGAAGAAGTTGGGGCAATGTTAGTCGCCGGCGGCGTGTTCGTTATGGACTGCGAACCACAGAATTTTGCTAAAATTTCTTGTGCACAAGGACGCCGTTTCCCGGTCAGCGGCGGTGTTGCCGGAGCCGTTCAGTCATTGGTTGAAGGCAAAGCCGATTATAGACCTTTTGCAATCAACGGTCTTACCAAACCAAACATTAAGTTGTTGAAGCAATATGCAACCAAAGGCTGTGATTATAATATGATTGAGGTTATGACTTGCGAAGGAGGCTGCGTTGCCGGTCCCGGTTGTATAGCTTTAGCCAAAAAAGCCGCAATAATGGTTGAAAACTACGTCAAAGAGGGACCGGACCTCAAAGATTCAAAATAAGCAAAAGACCTCAAATAAGAGGTCTTTTTTTGTTATAAACAAAAAACTTGACAAAAAAGTCTATTGGTGTCATCATTTCAATACCTAATCGAATTATTAAAATTTAAATATTATGAACAAGGAACAAGTTAAGAATTTCATGACCAAGAGGTTGTGGATTTCGGCAGTTGGTTTCATGATAGCCATTGGCTACATAATGAACTGCATCGTTGAACCGTCGTGCCAAGGGGCTGTTCGCTTGATCAACTGGAGCGACCTCAATCAATCATTGTTGATTTTGCTGGCTATCAGTGGTACCCGCGACATTACCCTTGAAGGGATAAAACTTATCGGTGGTCGTATCTCCATCAAAAACATCACCGAATGTGAAGATCCTGAGTGCCAACCTTTCCGCAAAGCCGTCAAGCGGTACTGGATTCCTGTTGTTGGTTGGGCGTTGGCCGGAGGCTATTTCATGAACTGTGTCATGTGGCCGCTGATACCGACAATCACCATCGTCGAGTGGGACAATCTGGCAATAGCCCTGTTAACTCTGCTGGCTATTTCGGGTGGACGAGATATTTCTCTTAGCGGTGTCAAACTGCTGGGTGGAAAAATTTCGATACAAACCCCGAAGTGCGAGCACCAAAAGACCTCAGAAGCTGTCGCTGAGCCTACCGGAGAAGGAACAGAGGAAACCACCGAAGATGACGATGATGATCCCGAAAAAACGGAAAACGACGACTGACGTACACTCTTTCCGAACAAGAGCAGACTTATCAAAAGTCTGCTCTTGTTTTTTATATTCCTTGACACACCCTTGCTCTAAAGTTTATTTTATAACAAACAACAAGGATTAAGCCGATGTCATTACTAAAGACCAAACGTTTTTTACCGCTTTTAATCACTCAATTTTTGGGTGCTCTTAATGACAACCTTTTTAAGAATGCTCTTTTAACTCTGGTTGCACTCAAGATGACTGAAAAATCGGACATCTTGTCCAATGTTATTGCCGGTCTTTTTATTTTGCCGTTTTTCTTGTTTTCCGCTACTGCCGGAGAACTGGCTGACAAACACACCCGCAACATAATTGCACGCATTTTGAAAGTTACCGAATTTATTCTTATGCTGGGTGTTGCCGTTGCCTGGTATTGTCGCAGTCTGCCTGTTTTAATCGTTATTTTGGCACTTATGGGGGCTCAGTCGGCATTTTTTGGCCCTATAAAATATTCTCTTTTGCCTCAACAGTTAAAGACAGAAGAATTAATTGCCGGCAATGCCTATATTGAAAGCACTACATATATGGCAATTTTGTTGGGTTTAATTTTGGGAACACTGCTTCCGACAGAAACAACCATTGCAATGCTGATAGCGTTGTCTCTGATTGGTCTTTGTTCATCGTGGTTTATTCCGTATGCTCCTGCTCCTCGTCCGGAGTTGAAAATCAAATATAATATTTTGGGGGCAACAATTTCAAATTTTGCTTTTCTGCGTAAAAACAAAATTGTTTTCCAGAGCATTCTCGGTGCCACATGGTTTTGGATGATAGGGGCGTTGGTTGCCGTACAAATTTATCCTATTTGCGGTCAAATTCTTAACACATCAGAAGGCGTTATAACCCTGTTTTTGGTTTTGTTTTCTCTCGGGGTAGCCGCCGGTTCTTATGCTTGTAACAAAATTTTGAAAGGCTTTATCCATACCACCTATGTCCCTCTCGGAGCAATCGGTATGGCACTATGCCTTTATTTTATTTACTCATTTATCAATGATTACCCGACACCGACAAACCAGGTTCTGTTTTTACAATTTTTTGCTCAACCTCACGCTTTCGGTCTCTGCCTTTCGCTTTTTATGTTGGCCTTTTTCGGAGGTTTATACATCATTCCGCTCAACGCCCTTATGCAGTCGCGAGCCCCCAAGGCTTATGTTGCGACGGTAATCGCCGGAAACAATATCCTAAATGCTTTCGGAATGGCTTTAATAGCTGTTTTTGCCGTGGTATTTTTATCTTTTGGTTTTGGACTCTCCAATCTGTTTTTAACCATGTCGCTTGTCAGCGCTCTGGTAGCTTTTCAGATTTGTCGTCTTTTGCCGGAGGCGCTACCTCGTTCATTGGTTCAAAGTCTTTTAAGATTTTTCTTTCATAGCAAAGTACGTGGACTTGGTAATTTCCGCAAGGCCGGCAAAAGAGTTTTGATTGTTGCCAATCATGTGTCATTGCTTGACGGTATACTTATTGCCGCCTTTATGCCTGAACGCATAACTTTTGCAATCAACACCACCTGGGCGAACAAGTGGTTTATGCCGATAGCCAAACTTTTGGTTGATTTTTATGCCATAGATCCACGAAACCCCATGTCTTTGCGTAATCTGATTGATGAGCTCAAGAAGAACAAAAAAATAATGATTTTTCCTGAAGGTCGTATAACTGTTACCGGTTCTATGATGAAGGTCTATGAAGGTGCCGGTGTTATCGCTCAAAAGGCCGGTGCTAAAATTCTTCCTGTCCGCATTAACGGGGCTCAGTACTCAAAATTTTCTTATCTCAAAAACAAAATTCGCACTCGTTGGTTTCCAAAAATCAGATTGGAAATTTTGCCTCCGCAAAAATTTGAAATTGATGCCGGTGTCTCGCGCCGCCAGTATCGTCGTCTTGTTTCTCAAAAATTATATGTTTCATCAAGTTTTAGTAGATGAAGCTACAGATTTTTCTGCATTGCAGTTATTGTCTATGGAACTTCTTTCTAATCCACGATTTAAATCATTTTTTGCATGCGGTGATTTTAATCAAAGAATTACTACATATGGAATAAATAGTATTGATTATATAAATACATTACGAGAAAACATGCATTTGCCTAAATATGATATTGTAAAAATAGACAGTCAATATCGTCAATCACAGGAACTTGAAAATTTTGCAATATCAATTTTGAGACATGAATGTGTTAAAGGAGATGAAGTGAAATTTCCTCCAGTATTAGTTGAAAATATAAACAGTATAAATTTATCAAAATGGCTTAGTGCTAGAATTGATGAGATAGCAAATATTCTTAATACCGTTCCATCAATTGCAATTATTGTCCCAAAAGAAGAAATGATAAATGAGATTGCTAATAATCTTCAAAGTGAGTTAGAAACTTATAATATAAAAGTACAACCGTGTTTACTAGGACAAACAGTTGGAAATGAGAGAGCAATTAGGGTATTTTCGATTAGTTATATAAAAGGCCTTGAATTTGAAAGTGTATTTTTTGTATATCTTGACTATTTATTTGATTTATATCCAGATATTTTGTCAAATTTTCTGTATGTTGGAGCTACTAGAGCTTCAAAATTTTTGGGTGTAACATGTAAAAAGACATTGCCGATATCTTTAGATTATCTTAGAACACTTTTCTGTGAAGCATGGACTAATTAATGGAGCTGAAAACGATTTTCTGCACGATAGGTGCAGTTTGATGGGCGCCTCAAGAACTTGTACACCCATCCATATCTCTATCCCTCGAATCTTGTGCAAACAATGAGGTCACGATTCTTTTGATCTCTTGAGAGCGATATTGCTTCCGCCTCGGACACACCAGACAATGAATGTGACAAGACGATTCTTCGCAGCAAACAAGCACTCCCATCTCAAATCAGAATTCCACGAGCCTTCTCTCCATCGTCGGCCGTAAACACATTCAAGGGAACGTTCGGTTTGAAGGGACATGTGATTCCCAGAGTTGAGATTCGGTATGTGCCGTCAGGCCGTGTACCTCTCCCCTGCATTGAGCTGTTGTGAGGCCTAAAAACAGCCCCCAGTCTTTGCTGATCACAAAGTAACGTTACTGTTACGCGTTACCTTGTGCCCTTCAATCCGATTTGCAACCGCAGCTGATCGCACTGTGCCTGTAACGCGCCATATGTTGTCCTCAGCTTGTGTAACTCTGTTTGTGCCTGCTCCGCTTGTTCCTGCCAGCCGTCGGCGTTGCGCCGAGAAGCCTCAAGCAGTTCCTGCGTT
>ERZ842401.3299-NODE-3299-length-20247-cov-9.357320_pt1 | contig 20247 bp, 15 predicted proteins | sample MGYA00521270_ERZ842401 | MGnify/ENA primary metagenome ERZ842401 (study PRJEB31892, sample SAMEA3878208) | bioreactor metagenome | biome: Moose rumen | place: Sweden | collected 2011-10 | study: EMG produced TPA metagenomics assembly of the PRJEB12797 data set... | reverse complement strand
GATGGAAGTAAAGACAGTGATGAACAGCAACGTGCTGGTCTGCGGTCTGCGTGAGCAGACCCGTAGGCTCCGTGTCCTGGCTGCAGTCATCGTGACGTGGCTGCTGTCAGTCCCCGTCACGGCCCAGCCGCAGCTGCCGCTGCATGAGGTGGCAGCGCGTCAGGTGTCAACAGCGGCCGACACGCTGCAGTTGCGCTTCCGTCTGCGTGAGAGCGAGCTCGACATGAGCTATGGTGACAACAGTCTGCGTGTCGACGCCTTCATGGCGCGGCTCCACGAGGTTGACGTGCGTCGTCATGGCGACTTCCGTGTGAAGGTCTATACAGGAGCCTCGCCCGAGGGTCCTGCCGAGTTGAACCGCCGTCTGGGCGAGCGCCGCGGACAGGCGCTGCGCCGGCTGTTGCAGGAGCGCATGGCTGCCGAGGGCATGGACTTCCTGTGTCCGCGCATCATCGTCATCAACGAGGGTGCCCGCTGGGCACAGCTGTACCGCCAGGTGGAGCGCAGCCAGGAGCCTTGGCGCGACCGCGTGCTCGAGGTGCTGCGCCAGGAGGTGCCAGCCGGTCAGGAGTGGCTGCTGGACCCGCGCGAGGAACAGCTGCGCCAGCTGGAGGGCGGTGCCGTGTGGCAACGCCTGCAGCAAGCCTATCTGCCGCCGTTGCGCAGTGTGGGTACCGCCGTGTTGGCGCGTGAGGCGCCGACGCTTCCCTGCGGTCAGCGCGACACGCTGGTCATCCGCGACACCGTCTATTACATGCCTTACGCCATGGCGGGCGGTGTCGCCGTGCAGGGTGCTGCCACGTCACAGGTGGCGTCAGCGCGCCAGCGTAACCCCCTGCAGCACGGCAAGGCATGGACGCTGAAGAGCAACCTCCTGCTGCTGGCACTTGCCACTCCCAACCTGCAGGCCGAGTGGTCGCTGGGCAACCGCGGGCGCTGGAGCCTCTGTCTGGAAGCCGCCTACATGTGGGTCACGCTGTCGCACAACGCCTATGCCAACCAGTTGCTCTACGGCTCACTGGAGTTGCGCCACTGGTTAGGCAACCGCCGCCGCCACTCCACGCTGAGCGGGTGGCACATAGGACTGGCGGTGGGTGGCGGACTCTACGACCTGGAGTGGAAGAGCCGCGGCTACCAGGGCGAGGCCATCAGCGGATTCCTCAACCTGGGGTGGCAGCACCGCTACGGTCAGCGTCGCCAGTGGTGCTTCGACCTGGGCGTAGGCATCGGTCTGCTCACCACGAAGTACCGCTACTATAAGGGCAGCACGCTGCACCCCGAAGGTCATGAGGAGTATCACGACGACCACCTCATGTGGCAGCGCAACGGTCGTCTGAACTGGCCCGGACCGGTTCATGTCAACCTGTCCATAGGCTACGTGTTCAACAAGAAGAAGTAACGACTCACACACACAATGATATGCATATGATAAAGAAGCAACGATATCTCACCCTGTTGGTGGCCTCCGCCGGTCTGCTCGTCATGAGTGGCGTGCTGAGCGGCTGCGAGCGTCGCGACCTGTACGTCTATGGCAGCGAGTTCCACTCGTTGACGCTTGCCGTCGACTGGAGCGAATACCAGACGAAGGCTCCCGACGGCATGACGGTGTGGTTCTGGCCCGTCGAGGGTGATGCCGACGCCCCCGTGCAGACCCGCGAGCCCTACCGCTTCACCACCAGCAGCGTGCGCAGCTACGACCTGTATCTGCAGACAGGGCGCTATCGTGGCGTAGTCATCGACTACTCGCCAGAGGAGTATGGCTCGCAGCAGTTTGTCGACATGGACCAACTGGCTTCCGCCCGTGTGGAGGCCTTACGCGAGAGCCACCAGCCGCAACCCACCGACGGTGGTGCGCAGGAGCTGTACGGCGTGACGGCCTACTGGCATGAGTTGCCGCAGGAGGAGACCGGACTGGTGCGTGTGATGAGCCAGCCCGAGATGATGGCACTCGACACGCTGAGCGACATGCACGTGCGTGCCGGCGAGTATGGCGACTACATACCCTATGACGACCGTGCCGACTACCAGCAGCAGATGCAGGTGACGACGTTCCAAGCCACGCCGAAGCCCCTGGTGTGGCAGCTCTACCTGCGCATCTTCGTCAAGGGCATCAACAACCTGACGCGTGTGGAGTCGACCGTTGCCGGACTGGCCGACGGCCACCTGCTGGCATTAGACCGCAATACCGACGTGGCGTGTCTGGTCGAGGCCACCGACTGGCACATCGTGAAGACCGACAACAGCGGCAACGGCTACATAGAGACCACGCTCAACACCTTCGGCCTGCGCCCCTCGGCAGTCGACGAGAGCGCTGCGGCACGACGGCACGGTGCCTCTGGCGAGCAGTATGTCGTGCAGGATGCCGGCGAGGTGCGTCTGAACCTGCGCTTCGTGTTGCGCGACGGCAGCACCGTCGTCTACTGCCACTACGACGTGGGAAGCCACTTGCGCCAGATAACCGACGAGCAGCTGCTGGTGTTGCGGCTCGACGAGTCCGACTTCGGCGGTGACGGCACTGGTGGCACGCTTGGTCCGGGTCCAGACCTGCCGTATGTAGAGCCGCACGACGGCACGGGGTTCGGTGCCGATGTCACGCCGTGGGATGACGGAGGCGAGGCCGATGCCACCTTCTGAGGCAGCCCGCTGTCAGTAACGGAACATAACGCATTAAAGCGACGACATATATCTAAATGACATTTTTATTTTTACAGTTAACCCAATTATTAACATTTAAAACTTTTCGATTTATGAAGAAAGTATTATTGTTTGCAGTCGCAGCGGCCATGTTCGCTGCCTGCTCGAGCAGTGACGATGTGGCTAACAGCGCTCCGCAGAATCCTGACCAGGACTTCACGCAGGGCACGCAGGCTGTCGGCTTTGACGTGTACGTCAATCGTGCAACAGGTCATCGTGCCGGTGCACATGGCGATGCATTAGCCGCCGACTTAGCTGACCACGCAACGAACCTCGGCGCTTCTGGCTTTGGTGTTTTTGCCTACTACACCGACAACAACGACTACGACCAGACCGCCATTCCCAACTTCATGTACAACCAGCGCGTGAAGATCAAGGACGACGACAGCGGTTATGAATACACACCGCTGAAGTACTGGCCCAACGAGTATGGTACCAATGCTACCAGTGACGATTTCGACAAGGTGTCGTTCTTTGCTTACCTGCCTTGGGTAGAGACCGACGGAGCCGGCAAGGTGAATACCGCCAGCGCCGTGACGGAGACCAATCCCACCGAGACAACCGGTATTGTAGGCTTGAGCCGTAACAATGTTGCCGGCGACCCGCTGGTGAAGTACGTTGTTGCTTTTGACGATCCGGCTAAGTGTGTAGACCTCTGCTGGGCTACCACCGGTGCTTCAGCAATTACCTGGAGTATTGACAACACGGGTACGCAGACGATTCCTGCCCTCTTCCCCTGGCTGAATGTGCAGCGTCCAGCAGCCACCAGTGCCGACAAGCTGAAGTTCGACTTCCAGCACGCCCTGTCAGCACTCAATGTGCAGGTTAAGACAAGTATTAACCTTGATGTCAATACGAAGGTCTTCATTCGCAGCATCACGTTCTCGGGCTTCGCTGAGAAGGGTGCCCTGAACCTGAACAACACCACTGCCAGCAAGGCACTGTGGTTGGACTTCAATGGTGCCAGCGAGATTCAGTCGGCACAGGAGATTACCATTTATGATGGTCAGAAGGATGGCAAGGAGGCTACCACTGCCAACAGCAGCGAGAAGCGTCAGGGCCTGAATCCTGCTTTCATCCAGACGTATGACTTCAGTGACGCCTCTATCCAGGCTGGTGTAACTGGTACTTATGCCAATCTGTTCAACAGTGCTACAGCGACGACACCTATCTATGTCATTCCTACCGGTGAGCAAATGACGGTGACCATCGTCTACGAAGTTCTGACTGCCGACTCCAACCTGGCTGCTGGCATGAGTGGCGGTACGACCAAGGGCAGTGTCGTCAAGAACACCATCACCAAGAAGATTAAGATGAACTCTGGTGCTGACGACTTCGTACTGGAGAGTGGCAAGAAGCACACGGTGAACCTGATACTGGGCATGCGTGACGTTCAGTTCGACGCTACCGTTACAGCATGGTCTGCCGGTACAGACGCCGACGATACTGATCTGCCTAAGAACAACTAAATCACGCTTTATCATTCCTCACAGGGAGCACAGCGCTTCCTGTGAGGATTCTCAAAAAAAACCTATTTTTTAAAAAACAACAATGAAACATCTATTGTACATGAAGAGAAAGACGAGAGACTTATGGGTGGTCATGACCCTGATGACGGTCATGGGCTGCAGCACCGCCGACGATGGCGGCTACGACATGCAGCGTGCCGCTGACGGTCAGCCGGCCGTCGACTTCGGCGTGTACCTGCGCCGCAGCACCGCTGAGCGCCGTGCCGGCACAGCGGGCGTGTTGACAACCGACGGTGCCGACGGCACACAGAGTCTGAAGGCCCTTGGCTTCGGCGTCTTCGGCTACTATACCGACGATGCGCTGTACGACGCGCGTACGGCGGTACCCGACTTCATGTACAACCAGCAGGTGGCCTACGACGACGGTGCTTCTAAGTGGAGCTATGACCCCGTGAAGTACTGGCCCAACGAGGCTATGGTAGACCACCTGAGTTTTTTTGCCTACGCACCATTTACGCCTGTCACTGCGCTGACAGGCATTGTGACGGGCGACGACACCCAGGGCATCGGTGCCGTGACACGTGCCACGGGAGTAGGCAACCCGTGGGTGCGCTACTACGTGTCGTTCGACCCTTCCAGGTGTGTCGACCTCTGCTGGGCGACACCGCATAAGAACCGTACGCGCTACGACGACCCTGCCACCATCGGCGAGACGTCGGCCGACCGCGTGACCTTTAACTTCCGCCACAGTCTGGCAGCCCTCAACGTGCAGGTGAAGACCGATGTCGACGGCTCACAGCCCCTCGACGGCAACAGCCGCGTATGGGTGCGACAGGTGACATTCGAGGGCTTCGACCAGAGCGGACAGCTGTCACTGACCAGCGACAGCGACGTGCCGCTGTGGTATGACGTGCTGGGCGGCACACAGCTGGGTACGCGCCCTGTCACCGTTTATGACGGACGGCGCGACGGCCGTGAGGGTGCCTTCGACGCCACAACCGAAGAACCCGTAGGGCTGAACCCCGACGTGGTGCAGGGAGGCGGATACACCACTGCGCCGCTGACCACGACAACGACGGGCGTCATAGCGGCAGCGCGCAACCTGTTCAAGAGTCAGGGTGCCACGTCGGCTGCCATCACAGCTCCCGTCTACGTCATACCGACGGGCGTACCCCTGCGCGTGAACATCATCTACGACGTGGAGACGTGGGACGAGCAGCTGCTCGGCAGCTACCTGTCGGACGGCGTCACCCACGGACGCACCATAGAGAACAACATCACCGCCACGGTGACCACCGACGGCACGACGCCGCTGACACTGGAGGCTGGCAAGAAATATACGGTAACCCTGAAGTTGGGACTGAACAGCGTGAAGCTGGCAGCATCGGTAACGGAGTGGGGCAGCAGCACCACCGGTGAGGGCGAACTGCCCGACGACCCGAGCGACCATACCGACACGCCCGTTGACGGCAGTGGCAACAGCATTGACGGCTGGACTGACGGCGGAACGACGGAAGGGGAATACTTGTTCTAGATTAAAAATGAAAGATTAAAGATGAAAGATTAAGATTGGAAGATTGGATACAGAATGATGAGAAGGACGATACTATATATCACGGTGGGGCTGCTGCTGACGGGCTGTACGGCAGGCAATGACGAGTGGCTGCCGGCAGCGACGGGCGACGGCGAAGCCATAGCCTTTGGTGCCAGCATGACGGAGATGGGCAGTCGGCGTGCCGCCAACGAGACGGAGACGACGGCAGCGCTGCAGACGGTGGGTGGCTTCGGCGTGTTTGGCTGCTATACCGGTCAGCACCGCTATGCCGACTCGAACGTGACGAGTGACTTCATGTATAACCAGCAGGTGACATCACTGGACGGCGGCACGACGTGGAGCTATGAGCCCGTGAAGTACTGGCTCAACGGCGAGGGCGAGAGCAGCAGCGGCACCGGCGCTACGGTGCACTACGTGAGTTTCTTTGCCTATGCCCCCTACAGTAACCAGCGTACCGACAATGCCGCGGGCTACACAATACCGACGTTCAGTCTGCAGCACGAGGTGGGCAATCCGTGGCTGACATACCGTCTGCACAACGACGTGGCACAGCAGGTGGACCTGCTCTATGCCGTGCCGCTGATGAACCGCATCAAGCCCGGGTCGGACCAGAAGCTGCAGTTTACCTTCCGCCACGCACTGGCATGTGCCGGCGACCAGGTGCGGCTGACGATGGCTGACGAGTTGCGCACCATGTACAAGACGCGCATTGACGCCAACCCGACCCACACGGAGGTCGTTGTCACGCTGACGGGTGTCACCGTGCGCTACCAACTCACGGAGAAGGCACGTCTGGTGTTGTGGACAGGCAGCGAACCCAACTGGCAACCCATCATCAGCGAGAACGCCCTGACGACGCGCAGCGTGAGTCTGGAGCCTACCGACAGCTACAGTCTGCCCTACGAGCTGTACCGCTACGACGGCACGACGGAGACCATCGCTGCTGACTGGCAGGACGCTGGTCACGGCGTGTACTACATACCCCTGCACATCGATGGTTCACCGCAGACTGCCGAGGTGACACTCGCCTACGACGTGGTGACCACCATCTCAGGAACGCCGATGACCGTCCACAAGACGTCGACCACGACGCTGACGCTGAGCGACTATGTCAGTTCCTACCAGGCAGGCAAGCATTTATTTTTCAACCTCACACTGATTAAAGAGTAAAGACACCAGCATGACAGTATTATTTCTTTTATATATATTAGTATGGGTTCTGTTGGCCTTAGGTCTGTTGCGGTTCTTCTACGTAGCGTCGTATTTACGAAATCGCAAGCCTAAAGCCGATGCAGACCAAAATCAGTGTGTACAAAACTAATTATTCAGCCAGTGGAGCTCCTTGCTTAGGCACGCATGACAGAATCTGCTATTGTCGATTTAACTTTTTTCAGTGCCGGCAAGGGCTCCCTTTTGTAGATGAAAGATGAAAGATTAAAGATTAAGCACAGGAGGTGTCGGCAGCCCTTTTTTTTCGCCCTCTTCTTAGTACTTGAAGCTGCTGCCGCCGACGAACTCGCGCATGATGCTGGTGGGTGGTATTTCTTTGTCGCTGACGGGGATGAAGTAGCGTATGAACTTCAGCAGGCGGTGGGCTTCGGCATACTCGGGGCAGTTCTTGGGGACGGTGCCGAGGATGAGTTCGGCATGGGTGCGCAGGACGGCGAACTCGATGTTCAATGCTGAGTTGAACATGACGTCGGCAGTCTCCTGATAGGGGAAGATCCATTTGTCTTCAGCCTGGCAGACGTTAGGCCACTGGGCAATGGTTTCGCGGGCGGTGAAGGCGCCCTTGTTGTAGTCGCGGATGATGCGTCGCAGCAGGCGGTTGTCGCGCACGGGTATCCAGTTGTGGTCGTCGAGCGAGATGCTGGTGAGTGCTGAGATGTAGATGCGGAACTTCAGGCTGTCGTCAATCTTCTTTGTCAGTTGCGGATTCAGGGCGTGGATGCCTTCGATAATCAGCACGCTGTCGTTGGTCATCTTCAGCTTCTTGCCGTTCCACTCACGCTTACCGGTGGTGAAGTTGTATTCAGGCACCTCCACGCGCTCGCCTTTCAAGATGTGTGTGAGGTGTTCTTCCAGCAGGTTGTAGTCGACGGTCTCGATGTTGTCGAAGTCGTAGTCGCCATTGGGCAGTTTTGGTGTGTCGACACGATTGACGAAGTAGTCGTCGGTAGAGAAGGAGAGCGGTCGCAGTCCGCATGCCAGCAGCTGGATGCTGAGACGCTTGCAGAAGGTGGTCTTGCCAGAACTGCTGGGACCGGTGATGAGGATGAGGCGGACGGGATGCTGTGTTTGGTGGAAGCGACGGTTGATTTCTTCGGCTATCTGTACGATTTTCTTCTCCTGCAGTGCCTCGCTGACCTGTATCAGTTCGGAGCCGTGTCCCTTGAGTACCGCCTTGTTGACATCGCCGGCATTGGACAGCCGCATGATGATGTCCCAGCGGGTCTTCTCGGCAAACATCTCGTAGGTCTTCGGCATATCAGCCTTCTCGGCCAACAGGGTGGGATTGTTCCAGTCGGGCACGCGCAGCAGCATGCCGTCGTGGTAGGACTCCAAGCCCCACACCTTGAGATAACCGGCCGAGGGCACCAGCGGACCATAGTAATAGTCGGCCGTCTCGCCAAGGGTATAGTAGTCGGTATAGATCTGACCGCTGGTCTCCAGCAGTTTCACCTTGTCGGTAAAGCCACGTTCGGCAAAGATGCGCACGGCCTCCTCGGTCGTGGCCTCATTGCGGCGGAAGGGCATGTCGAGTGCGATGATTTCGTCCATGCGCTGTTTGATTTGCTCCACGTCGCCTACGGCCAGCGCCTCGCCGTTCTTCTTCTTGAAGTTGCAGTAGTAGCCGCGTGAGATGGTGTGCTCGATGAAGAGTTTAGAGCCAGGGAAGATGTCCTGCGTGGCCTTGTAGAGCACGAAGCACAGGGAGCGCACGTAGACGCGGTGACCGCTGCCACCGCGTGCATCCATGAATTCGACGTCGCGGTTCTGGTAGAGTCGGAACTTGAGTCCTTGCGAGACGTTGTTGACCTTTGCCGACACGACAGGGTAGGGCAGTCGGATGTCATCGGCAAACTCCTGATAGACATCCAGCAGCGAGGTTCCCTCGGGGAAGCTCTTGGTGAGTTGACAGTTCTTGCAGCGGATTTGTAGCATAAGCGAATAAGGGTATTAGGTTTTTTCTGTTTGCAAAATTACAAAGAATAGCGTAAAAAGCCAAATTTATTTGGGCTTTTCAGTCAAAAGTAGTAATTTTGTACCGTCATTTCATAACCGTCAACGGACAGTCCGATGAATCTCAAGGAACAATATCAGCGATTCAGGCAGTGGCAGCGTCGTACACCGCAGCCTGTCAACCACCATGCTCATGAAGTGGTGGTATGTCAGCACTGTGGACAGGAGTTCTCCGACAATTTCTGTCCGCGTTGCGGTCAGCGGGCAGGCGCGGGTCGTGTGGGGTGGAAGGCAGTTGAGAAGAGCTTAGCTTTCATTTGGGGCATGGACTCCACCTCGTTGCTCTATTCGTTATGGCAACTGCTGTGGCGACCTGGGTACCTCATTCGCGACTACATCAGCGGACATTTTCAGGTGTCGTATCAGCCTATCAAGATGACTCTCGTGCTGGGCGTATTTGTCGCTTTGCTGGACTATCTGTTAGGACCGATAACCCCCGCAGAAGAGACGTCAAAAGTAGGGATTGCCTATTTAGACAGCGTCATAGAATGGATGGATAAGAACCAGGGGTGGGGTGATCTCCTGGCGTGCAGCTTCATGATACTGCCCACGTGGCTGTTGTTCCGTTTTGCCCCCCGCTATCCGCGTCACACGCTGCCCGAGGGTTTCTTCATACAGGTGTTCATGGCAGCCTTGTTGCTGTTGTTCACCCCTCTGGAATATCTGTCTCTTTCGCTTGTCTTAGTGGTAACGCTATTCTATTTCGTGTGGACCTACCACCAACTGTTCGGCTATTCGATATGGGGTACGGTGTGGCGGCTTTTCGTCTCCAGTGTGGAACTGCTGATAGTCTTAATTTTCGTTCTCAGTTTCAACAAGTTATGGGATGAAGAGAAAAATGCTGGCAGAAAGCTGTATTTAATTCTTTTCTTCCTGATACTGCTGGCAATCAACGGCGTCATCCTCTACGGTTTGTATTGTATAGGTAAGCGAACCAGCAAGCACCGAGGGTGAAGTGCCGGTTTGTGGGAAAAGGATGGTTTGCGGGAAAAGCTTTGCGTGAAAGGGAAACGGCGACCGCTTACTGGTCAGGATTCTCCACGAAGCCTTGATATTCGGGAACGAGTGCAGACATGACACTGTCGTAAGACTGGTGCATGGTGGCCTGAACGTTCTGCAGTCCCTGTCCGATGGGGTACACGGGCTGATGGATGGTGAGCGACAGGCGGTGCCAGCGCGCAAAGTGCCAGTCGCGCTGACGGGGCATGATGTCGAAGGAACCGTTGATGGTCAGAGGCACAACGGGCAGCTGCAGCTCGTCGGCAAGGGCGAAAGCCCCTTTCTTGAAGACACCCATGTGGCCGGTGAACGAGCGTGCCCCCTCAGGGAAGACGACCACCGAGCAGTTGCCGTTCTTCAGAATGTTGCGTGCCGACTCGTAGGTTCTCCGTACCTTTCCCACACCCCGCTTGTCAACCATGATCTGGTGAGACTTGCGGCAGGCGTAGCCCACGAAGGGAATCTTGTTGATCTGGTGCTTCATCATCCACTTGAAGTTACGCCTCAGAAAGCCGTAGATGAGAAAGATGTCGAAAGCCCCTTGGTGGTTAGCGACAAACACATACGACTGGTTTGGTTCCAGATGCTCTTGTCCTGTCACCTTGACGGGCAGGAGGAACACACGCGTGATGACCTTTGCCCACCAGCGCCCAGGGTAGTAGCCCCAGAAATGTCCGTTGCCAAAGGTGCACCCCAGTCCCACTTCGATGGCAGTGAGTATCGTCATCAGAATGGTGACGGGTAGCGCGACACACAGTTGGTATATGTTGTATAGATACTTCATTTCTTACATCTTAACGTGATGACTTCGATTTCGCCAGGCATGCCCAGTCGGAAGGGAATGAGTCCGCCGAGTCCGGTAGACACATTGATGGCACGGGTGCCCTCGTAGGTGATGTCGTGCCACTCGCTATACGTCAGTGCAGCGGGTGACCATCCGAAGAGTGTGAACTGTCCGCCGTGCGTGTGACCGCTAAGCGTCAGTTGCGCCTGACACTCGGGCAGAATCTTCTCACGCCATGCCGAAGGGTCGTGCTGCAGCATCACGATAAACGGTGCGTGCGCCGATGGCTGCGTGGTGGAAAGACCCTTTAGGGTTTTGGCCACATCGCCACGCCGCGGCATGCGCTCAGCCTTACCCCAGTTTTCCATGCCTGCAATGACGATGGAGTCGGAATCGCGCCTGATGATGCGGTGTGTATTCATGAGCAGGGTCCACCCCATGCGGCGCTCAGCCTGTTGTGTCAGCTGGCAGTTGTGCGCTTTCTCATCGTTATCGCAGTTTTGATAGACGGCATAGTCGTGGTTACCCAATACGCTAAAGACGCCGTCGGGGGCGTGCAGCTTACGAAGGATGGGTATCTGTTCTTCTAACTCGTCGGGCCAGACGTTCTGAAGGTCGCCCGTAAAGACGATGGCGTCAGCCTGTTGCTTGTTGATGGTCTCGATGGCATGTTTCAGCAACCATTGGCGGGCACCGGTGAATGTTCCCACATGGGCATCGGTGAATTGTACGATGCGATAGCCGTCGAAGGCTTTAGGAAGGTCGGCAGAGACAAATTCCACCTGACTCACCTTCAGCTGTTCGAAGCCCGAGAGGGAGCCGTAGGCGATAATTGCCCAGATGACGAGGGTTACGACGAGTGTCACCTTCTTCCACCAGCGTCTTGGCAGCAGCCAGTGGAAGAGTGTCGCCAGCAACAGCGGACCGATGACCAGCGTCATGATGTAGAAGAATGGTATGGCGAAGCGAGCTATCATGCGATGTGTGTATGTGTGAGTTAGTATGATGATTGATGGTTGAACGCCACGGGCTGACCGATGTAGCTGGTGTCAACACGTCCGTCAGCATAAACGGAGTGTCCGTTGCAGAGCGTGCGCTCCACGCGCCATTGGAACTGATGTCCCTCCAGCGGACTCCACCCACAGCGACTCAGGATGAGGTCTTGGCTGACAGTCCATGGGCATTGCGGCCGTACGATGGTGATGTCAGCCTGATAGCCAGGGCGCAGGAAGCCGCGACGCTCGACGCCAAACAGACGGGCAGGGTTATGAGCCATGAGCTCCACCAGCCGTGTGATAGGCAGAACGCCTTGGTCGACCAATTCGAGCATAGTGACCAGCGAGAACTGTATCAGTGGCATGCCGCTGGCAGCCTTTGCACAGCCCCCCTGCTTCTGTTCCAGTAGGTGAGGGGCATGGTCGGTGCCGACGACGGTGATGCGCCCGTCGGTCAGTGCCTGACGCAGCACGAACTGGTCGACGGGTGTCTTGATGGCAGGGTTGACTTTGATTTTTGCTCCCAGGCGCTCGTGGTCCAGTTGTGTGAAGTAGAGGTAACCCACGCAGGCCTCGGCGGTGATGTGTCCGCCTACCATCTCCAACTCGTCAGCCGTCGAGACGTGAGCAAGATGCAGACGTGTGCCGTACTTGTGAGCCAGCGTGACTGCTCTGCGCGTTGATGACAGACAGGCTTCCTCGCTGCGAATCAACGGGTGTAGTCTGACGGGAGGGTCTTCGCCCCATGCCTCTTTTGCCGCAGCCATGTTACGGTTGATGATGGCGCTGTCTTCACAGTGAACCATCAGCGGCAGTCGGCAGTTGGAGAAAATATACTCCAGCACCTCGTGACTGTCGACCAGCATGTTTCCGGTAGAGGAACCCATAAAGAGCTTGATGCCTGGAATGCGGGTGTCGTCTAAGAGGTTGAAGGTGCGCAGATTGTCGTTGGTGGCTCCATAGAAGAACGCATAGTTGACGTGACTCTTCTGTGCCGCCAAGTCAAACTTGTCGTCGAGTGCTTCGAGCGTGGTGGTCTGCGGCTGCGTGTTCGGCATGTCGAAATAAGTGGTGACGCCGCCGGCAACTGCCGCCTGGCTTTCGGTGTCTATGTCGCCCTTCTGCGTAAGTCCGGGCTCACGGAAGTGTACGTGGTCGTCGATGATTCCGGGCAGCACGTAACAGCCTGTCGCGTCGATAAGCTCGGCAGCAGGAGGTAGCGTAGGGAGCGCGTTGGGAGTAATCTCAACAATCTTTCCGTTCTCGATGATGATGTTGGCATCGGCGACACGTCCTTCGTTGACGACATGTCCACCTGTGATGATAGTCTTCATTGCTGCGGAATATTCGTCAGGGGTGCCGCGTGCTGCGGTTTTGCGGTCTCAGGAAGCGGCTGTGCCACGTCATCCATGCCGTTCATGTGGGCTTCGTTCTCTTGTGCTGTCTGATAGTAGGCACGCACGTAGGTGTCGTTCTTGAACTTGTCCGTAGCCTTCGACATGATGTCCTCGATCTGTGGAGTCAGAACAGGGTAGCGATACTGACTGGTTACCATCATGAAGACGCCAGTGCCCAGAACGTTATCAAAGTTGTTGACGATGAACGACGTCACCAGTCGGTCTTCTTCGGCAGCAATCCGTGAAGCCTCTTTGTTCAGCTTGCGGTCTATCTCGTCTTCATCAATGCCTTCAAGCAGCATCTGGCTTTGCTGGTGCGAGAGCTCCGTCATGCGGCTGGAAATCTGATTGTGCTGGTCGATAAACTTGTAGAGGCTGTCGTTCATGGGCGTACCGCTGACACGCTGCATGGCGTTGTCAATCCTGATGGTGATGTCACCCTCTTCCAGTACGATAGGCATGATGGCTTCTTCGTCCATGAAGAGGTTTGCCATACAGATGGTGTCCAACAGTCCCGTAAAATGGAACTTGCCGTGAACGACATCGCAGGAGTCTATAGCCTTCATGCCTTCATGTTGTAGCGTCTTCAGGTATAGTTTGCTGCCGTCCAGGGCGGTGATAGATGAGGAGCCTTGAATATTGTAAGTCTTTGCACATGATGCAAAAACAGTAACACTGACGAGCAGGAATATAGTTTTTCTTATTGACATATCATCGTTATTGAAATCGAAGACAAATGTACAACGATATATTGAGAAAAAGAAAAATATTTGCGCAATTTAAAACATTTGCGCATATATTTAGCGTTTTTTTGCGTGTTTTTCCAATTCAGAGGCTATCCGGTGGCTTGCATAGAGTTGTAAGATGGCTGCTACCAACAAGACCACAACCCAGTTGTTGTGTATATATTTAATATAGGTGAACAGGTCAAGACCGAGGAAGTTTCGCTGATTGGCAAACATCAGAAAGGCGGCAACGAGAAACAGCACATCGCTGAGCAGCAAGATGTGGCGCAGACGGCGAACGGTAGGGTCGGGGCCTTCGTATTTCTGACGGAACTGCATCAACGCAAAACAGACGCTCCCTACGGCAAAGACATAAGGTGCCCACGCCTGTAGCAGGATGTAAGCCCCCGAACCTATCACCATCAGCAGTCCGCCGACAAGCAGCACGGCCGTCTCCCACTTACTCAGCGCTCTCATAGTCAGCTCCTTCTGTATAGCTTTGTTCGTCATCGCTCAGCACGAAGATGTCTTCATCGTCAGCCTTCATAAAGTAGCGCTCGCGCGCAATTTTCCGGATGGCCTTCGGGTCCTTTTCCAACATCTTTATCTGCTCCATGTTGTGACGGTGCTCGGCGTTATAGTTGTCAATCTCCTCTTGCAGTTCGCGGATGTGTTGTTTGTTCTTGACGTGGCTCCACACACTATTCTCGTCAACAAAGCCGACCACGACGACAGCCAGCACGGTGACGATGATATACTTAAGCGCCTTGATATGACTGAGGCGAAGGAGTTGTTGCTTGATATCTTTCATTGCTGTTTTACTTATTTGTTTGCAAAGGTACAAAAATAAATTAAAGATTAAAGATGAAAGATGAAAAATTTTCGTACCTTTGCAAACAAATATCACAAGACTATGGAAGAATATATCGTTTCAGCCCGCAAATACCGGCCTGCCAGTTTTGACACGGTGGTAGGACAGCAGGCGCTGACCACGACGCTCAAGAATGCCGTCAAGAGCGGAAAACTGGCGCATGCCTATCTGTTCTGCGGTCCGCGTGGTGTCGGCAAGACCACCTGTGCACGTATTTTTGCCAAGGCCATCAACTGCATGACACCCACGGCCGACGGAGAGGCGTGCGGCTCGTGTGAGTCCTGTCAGGCATTCAACGAACAGCGCTCGTTCAATATCTTCGAACTCGACGCAGCCTCCAACAACTCCGTAGAGCACATCAAGACGCTGATGGAGCAGACGCGCATTCCGCCGCAGGTAGGTAAGTATAAGGTGTTTATCATCGACGAGGTGCACATGCTCTCAACGTCAGCCTTCAACGCCTTCCTTAAGACGCTGGAAGAGCCCCCGCAGCATGTCATCTTCATTCTGGCTACCACCGAGAAGCATAAGATTCTGCCTACCATCCTGAGCCGTTGTCAGATTTACGACTTCGAGCGTATGACGGTAAAAGGCACCATTGAGCATCTGGAGATGGTGGCAAAGAAGGAGGGAATACAATACGAACGCGAGGCACTGGCTGTGATTGCCGAGAAGGCCGACGGCGGCATGCGCGATGCCCTTAGCATTTTCGACCAGGCCGCCTCCTTCTGTCAGGGTAACATCACGTATCAGAAAGTCATCGAAGACCTCAACGTGCTGGATGCGAACAATTATTTCCAGATTGTCGACCTTGCCCTTGAGAACAAAGCAATGGAAATCATGGTGTTGCTCAACGACATCATCAACCGTGGCTTCGACGGCGGACTGCTCATACAAGGACTGGCTAAACATGTGCGTAATGTGCTGATGGCACGCGACGCGCAGACACTGCCTCTGCTCGAGGTCAGCGACGAGCAGCGCAGCCGCTATGAACAGCAGGCGCGGAAGTGTCAACTGCCATTCCTCTATAAGGCGCTGCAACTCATGAACCAGTGTGACATCAACTACCGCCAGTCTTCCAACAAACGACTGCTGGTTGAGCTCACCCTGATAGAGATAGCCCAGATTACACAGCCCGACGAGGGGCCTGCCAGTGGGCGTAAGCCCAGAAGACTGAAATCCCTGTTTAAGCACCTGGTGTCACAACCCCAGCCCAAGAAAGCAGCCCCGCAGGTAGCTGCGGCTGCGGCTGCGACATCAAAAGAATCGCAATCTGCCAACATCTCTATTTCTATCGGTTCCGTTGGTTCCGACAATACCTCTGGTACCGCCAACACTTCTGGTTCTGCCGATGCCGCTGGTCCTACGACTCCTGCCGGCAAGCCGCGCCCTCAGCTCAAGTCGTCCATCAGCTTCTCGTGGAATAACCTTCGCAAGAGCAACGAGCAGCGTAAGATGCACATCATCCCAGGAACGCTGGGTGAAAACGACCCGAATGTCACCTCGCAAGACGAGCATCAGGAATTCTCACAGCAAGACCTTGAGTTGCAGTGGATGTCCATGTGTAACCGCATGCCGCAGCATCTGAGTGGCATAGCCACGCGCATGAAGAACATGAACCCCTCTATCACCACGTTCCCTGCTGTCGAAGTCGTGGTCGACAACCAGATAGCATTAGAACAGATGGAAGTCATCAAGGGAAGCATCGTCAATACCCTCAAGCTCCATCTGCACAATAACGACATCACACTCACCATGCGTGTGGCAAAACAAGAAGAGAAGGGGAGAATCTTGTCACGACGCGAACAGTACGAATTGATGGAAAAAGAAAATCCCTCAATCGCAAAATTGAGGGAACTTCTCAGCCTAGAACTGGCTTAGTCCTTATATCAGCGGCATTCCTAGTTTCTTGCATTCTGCCCGCATGTCATCAGGCCATATGGATGCTTGTATCTCGCCGATATGACCTTTGTGCAGCAGCACCATGCAAAGACGGCTCTGCCCAATTCCTCCACCGATAGACAACGGCAACAGTCCGTTGAGCAGTTTCTGGTGGAAGTATAGTTGCTCGCGCTCTTCCTTGTGCTCCAGCTTCAACTGGCGCAGCAACGACTCCTTGTCAACGCGGATACCCATTGACGACAACTCGAAGCTACGTCCCAGCACCGGATACCATATCAGGATATCGCCGTTCAGACCCTCCAGTCCGTTTTCGCCTTTGGTCGACCAGTCGTCATAGTCTGGTGCTCTTCCGTCATGCTTCTCACCGTTCGACAGCTTGCCACCTATACCTATTATAAATACAGCACCATACTGCTCGCAGATGGCATCCTCGCGCTCTTTCGGTGTCTTGTCGGGATATAGCTGCAACAACTCTTCGGCATGAATAAAGTGAATCTTCTCAGGCAGGAAGGATTTAATCTGCGGATAGGTCTCACATGTCAGGTATTCCGTGCGGCGAATGGCAGCATAGATACGTTCCACCACATCCTTCAGGTAGCTGATGGTGCGCTGATCTTTCGTTATCACGGCTTCCCAGTCCCACTGGTCAACATACAACGAGTGCAGGTTGTCCAGCTCCTCGTCGGCACGTATGGCATTCATGTCAGTATAGATGCCATAGCCAGGCTCAATCTTGTATTCAGCCAGACTCAGCCTTTTCCATTTCGCCAGCGAGTGAACCACCTCGGCACGTGCGTCGCCCAGGTCCTTGATGGGAAACGTGACGGCACGCTCAACGCCGTTCAGGTCGTCGTTGATACCCAAACCTTGCAGGACAAACAGGGGTGCCGTGACACGGCGCAGTCGCAGCTCCGTTGAAATATTTTGTTGGAAGAATTCCTTTATCAGCTTAATTCCCTGCTCCGTCTGTTTCATGTCCAGCAGGGGTTTGTAATCAATGGGTTTAATCAGTTGACTCATAATTGTAATTCTCAAATTTTCGTGCAAAGGTACATATAAAATGCTAAACTGCAAACAGAAAACCCGATAATTTTTGCAGAATGTCACGAAAACGTTTACTTTCGCGTCACTTTGTTTGATTTGTATCAATACTTAAAAGATTTTAATTTATCGTGTCTCACTCATCATATATCGTTGAAAAGTTGTATCTTTGCAGTCGTTTTGCAAAAGTGCTGTCATGGCAACGGTCCCGTAGCTTAGCTGAATAGAGCGTCAGATTCCGGTTCTGAAGGTCTTGGGTTTGAATCCCAACGGGATCACATAGTTGGAAACACTTGTGATTATCGAGAATCCCAGTAAACAAAGGGCTTCTCGATAATTTCATTTGTGAGGGAGCGAATTCCAATATATTGGTCTCAGCACCACTTCTAAAGTGAACCATTTGAATCCAGGTTCACCCGAAAGAGGGTTGCGGAAGTCGTACACATCATGTCCGGCTTCTCTTAACTTTTCTACTACATCGGGATAGTACTCGTTGCGCCAACTGCTGGCACATATATCTTCCGTTTCATTTGTTAGCGCATGATGACTCCTTTTATGTAATCGATAACTTCTTCTAATGTATCTACTGCACTATCTAAATCATCACAGTTTTCGCTCATTGCCTCCCCACGTTCAGAGTCCACAAGTCCTTCAGGCAAATTGTCGTAACAGTCCTGCTCTTCATCACGGATTTTTTCTAACTCTTTACTCTTTTCATCTAAAGCGTTCACTATCTTATATAATGCATTTCTTCTTTCTTTATTCATACTCTTTTTTTGATTTCTTAAATATAATATTAACATTTAATCTTTGCTATTTTCATCAGTTCTGTTAACCCGATAACGTCGAATTTTCCATAACGGGTTAACTTAAGCTTCTTAATGTCTTCGGGATGCCATTCGTATTTCTGCAGCTCTTTCTCGATTCCTTTTTTGTTTAGACGGAATACCAAATATATTTTATCCTCGTTCTTTTCACTTGGATTGAAAGGATATTCCCTATCTCTCATTTCTTTATAGCCAAATACCTTGGGGCCACCCAAATTGATTTTATGAAGGATTGCCTCCCTGCCGTTGTGCAGCAGGATATAACGTGCAGTGACTATCTCCTTTGAAACTGTGATAGCACCGCCTCTGTCTCCGGCTCGTCCATTGTAGAGCCAGTTTTTCATAATCCAGTCAAGATGCTGCTGGTTCTTGTAATAGCCAATAAGTACAGTTGTTTCGCTAGGCAGGAAATCGCGGTTTTCACCTTCTGCTTCTGGCAGACTTTCCATCGTCATAGACTTGTTGGGGTTCAAGTGTACATCATACTGATAGAACGATAGTTTCTCGCGATCGGACGTGCGGTCCATCAAGTGGGCTTTCACCTCTGCCAAGAATTGTTTAAGATAAATAGAGTCCTGTTGCCAATGGCCTGGTCGGATGCTGAAAGCACCCAAACCAGGTATGATTTCGTGGAAACCTCGCAGTTCCCTGTTCTCATCACCAGGATATAGAACATAAGCACCACTCGTTCGTCTGATGGCGTCTTTATAGGCATGCATCTTCAGCAGGTCACCTCGCTTATAGATTTTGAGTTCCTGCTCTCGCTTTTCTTCTGCCAAATCTTCCTCGATATTCTCTTCAACATCTTTATCCTCGAGCAACACCTTATTCAGTCGATACTTTGCATCGAAGTGGATGTGTATCATGAGTTCCTGACGTTCAGCTTCCTTCTCATCAATTTCACCAGGCCATAGCGACAGAGTATAGTCTGGACGCATGGTCATCGTCCAACTGCCAGCTTTGTGGATTGGGTCATTGTTTTCAGAGACTTTGTTAAACGTCCTGTTGTAATAGAAAGCAACATTCAATATGCGAGAGAAAGTCTCTTGTTTTCCATACACCATTTTCATCTGACCCTGTTTCAGACTCAAATTGATGCCATCGTTATCTGTTTGCACCAAGTTCTTTAAGGCTTGTGGCTCGATATTGAAGAATTCGCTCACCAGTTCCAGTAATTTGAAGAACAGCCAGTATTCGTAAAGCGTAGCCACATTCTTTTTGCCAGCATCATATACGTCATCGCCGCCACTCCAGTTCAGTTTTGCAGCCAAGTCGAATAACAACCAAGCCTGTAAAACCTCACGGTAGCCCTCTTTGCGCTGCAAGACAGGACTGTTCATATTCATGTGCGAGGGTTGAGAGATCTGTCGGAAGAACTGGTTGTCCAAATGCTCGTATAGTCTTTCTGTCGTCTCTTTTGCCTCTGCTTTCAAACGTTCTGTAGCATTGGGAAGCATTTGGATGTCTGAACAGAAGTTCACAAAGGTACGCAGCACAAACTTAACGAATTGGTTCTCCTGACAGTCTGTTGTATCGCGCTTATATTCTACCTCAATTTTTCGTGGCACACTGGTCAGACCTTCCGGCATACCTATTCGCATTTCCACCGGTAATAGAATTCTATCTGTGCTTGATGCAATCTGGCGGATATTTTTACGACTAAGACGTTTTACACCAACAATGTTACGCTCAATATTTGCATCCGTCCACTTCCTCACAGGGTTTGAGATGATTTTGTGGATAGC
>ERZ842401.3298-NODE-3298-length-20251-cov-17.932363_pt1 | contig 20251 bp, 19 predicted proteins | sample MGYA00521270_ERZ842401 | MGnify/ENA primary metagenome ERZ842401 (study PRJEB31892, sample SAMEA3878208) | bioreactor metagenome | biome: Moose rumen | place: Sweden | collected 2011-10 | study: EMG produced TPA metagenomics assembly of the PRJEB12797 data set... | reverse complement strand
GGCCGGGGCGACCGCTGGTACGATGCCACCGGCTGGTGCGCCTACACCACCCGGGGAGATACCCGGGCCGATGCCCTGGCCACCTGCCTCTACGAAGCTGCCAGATTCCACCTCCCGGGCCAGCGGCTCCGCACCGACTACACCGACGGCGACCCCGACCTGGAGGCCGATTTCTACATTCTCCGCAGGACGCTTTCCCCGGCAGTATTAGTGGAAAACTTCTTTATGGACTCCCGCCGGGACTATGAATTCCTTCTCAGCCCTGAAGGCCAGCAGGCCATCGTCAATCTCCACATTTCCGGTATCTTTGCCTATCTCTCAACGCTGAAATAATTCATGATTTTCCTTGCTGGTCACCTGTCCACCACTATCCTCCATCCTCCGGAAGGCAAGGTGGGCATTATTATGACTTCCGGAACTTCGACATGTATCCCCATCGTTCGGCAAGGTCCAAATTTCTGAAACTGAACATCAACTCCACAATTGACATATAGTATAGATCGTTCATGTATTCAGCATATTCTTCCTCCTGCTCAACGCATTCATTCTTCCACTGTTCCCATTCTGCCTCATATTCCAGTTCCTCAATCCATTCGTTGAGTTCCTCTACATCGAAACATGAGAGGATGAGCCTCCAGTTGCTCTGGATATAGTCGTCCAAGACGCTTTCTTCCATTGCTCCGGGCTTCTCAATGGAAGGAATCGCCTCAATCAAATCATCGGCATCAGCCACCTTGTCGGCAAGGATGTTGGCCAGTTCAGCCTTATCCCAGTTCAATAACGTGTCCGCAATCATGACATTTTGCTCATTATGTGGAAGTATTGTTCCACTCTTTCACGACCGATCTTTTCCAGTATTTCCTGCCTGCTGATATAGCCTTGCTCCATCATTTTGATAAGGAATCCGGTCTTCGTCTTCCGAAATAGATGCTTCCGGGCGTCCTCCTTCGGCAGATTCTCCCTGAGATATTCGACAATGTAATCCCGCCGGTAGATGGGCGGGATCTCCATAATCTCTCGATACGCTTCTTGTATTTCGTAGTCCATATTATTGCTTCAGTTCATAATGTAGTGCTTGAAGCCAATTATAGTGAGACAGTCTGGGCAAATCAACATATATCCTTCACGTCCACACAGTTGTTCCCAACTTTCATCACTGGATCTGAAGCAGAAGAAGATGGTATTATCTGCGCCACATTTCCCACAGGGGCGGTTCTTTATGTAATATGCATCACGAACCCGAGTCTTCATGCTATCTATAATCTCCCGCCAGGCAAATATGTTGGGCAACCCATTTGGTCGGAAATTGCGAGGTTTCTGAATTCCCATCGCAGACACGAATTCGTCGGCAAAACTCTCCTGCTGAACATGAGCTTCTTGCTCTGGTCCACATGCCCGGGGTGCATAATACTTTGGTTCTTCTCCAATTTCGCTATTCACCTTTTTCTCCAGTGAGGCTACAATTTGGTCGTAGTCCTCGTCACTAATTGGAATCAGGTCCTCGAACTTAATGTCCGAGCCGCTGATGCAGAACATTATATGTGCTTTTCTCCATGCCAGCAGTTTAGCTTCCTGTTTCTGCTTACGTCGTTCAATTATCTTATGTATTAAGTTCTTCATATCTCTTACTATTCACTTGTTTTTGCTACTCCTTCCGGCAGGAAATAGCGTTCCTTCACGAATAAGGACGCACCAAGCGCCTCGTTGCCATAATAGCCACCCACACGGTGTAGCGTTTCAGTGTATGTCAGGTTAAGCAGCAGAACTTTGGCAAGCTTATCTTCCGGATGGTCTTTGATATGCCTCGCATACTCTTTTGCCACCAGAAGACGGGCATTGTCATACAGGTTGTCCGGTATTTCCGAATACGTCGATATGCCAAACACGCCCTGCTGGGCATACAATCGCCAATCCACCCATACCTCCAGTAGATACTTGGAATACTGGCACGCTTCGATAAGTTCGCCGAGATAATCAATCCCATTCTCTTGACCGCAACTGGCTATTTCGCAAGCCAAGATACACCGTTCATCAAAATCCGTTGATTCCACATATCGTTTCTGTAGCGAGCTGCGCAGATTCTCCAACGCCTCCGTTCCGTAATCCTCGTTGACACGGATCTTCTGAATCTCTGCGATGTCCTGGACATGCTGGCTCTTGTCATACAATGCCCAAAAGTCATTCTGGATTGCGTCAATGTCAGCCTCCGTCACATAATCCGGCGTGTCATACGGAACGTTTACAAGCTCTCCAAACAAGCTGGCCATCTTCTCGCACTCTGCGGGTACGTAGTCAATGGTCGTGAGCATCTTGACGAGTTTCTTCGCCTTGGCAACACATGTACTGTTGCGGAACGCCAGCTGGTACTCGTTTTTCAGCATTGGAAACTTGCCCCTTACGGTGTCCGTTGTCAGGGAATCCCCGATGTTGGTATTCTCACGCTCGAATAGTTCCTCGGCATTCACGAAACGTCTGAGGAACGCAGCCTTATTCCACCGTTCTGCGAAGGAGGCAAGGAACGGCGTAGTAGTAACACCGGTGTAATAGCACCCATCAAGGTACTTTGCATTTGCCTTACCAAGCGCATTCTCGCCTGAAGCCAGCGAACACATGGCTTCCAAGCTTTCGCGGCCGGTAAAGGTCACATTTGGCTCGTAAGGAATATCCGGAATTGTGGCAAAGTCATCATCCATATCATCTGATGCCGCCACTTTATCTTCAGCCTTCTCTACGCCCCATTCCGGAGACCGTTCAATCCTGGGCACACTGCTTTTGCTGTTCCTGTTACCACAGCCGACAAAAACGAGGAGTAATAAAACAACTCCTATTGAATATAAAGTATGTCTTGTTATCATTTCGCTCTCGGGTTCTTTTCAATTAAGCAAGTTCTTCCCAATCATAGAATTTGCAAAACGGCTTAATCTCCTCAAACTTAAGTTTACCAGCCGCTTTCTGGACAAGTTCGGTTAAAGGTGTTTCTGTCAACTCCTTTGTAGATTGATACCATTCCAGTACAATCGTATATTGACCGGCCTTTTCGGAGATGTTTAGAGTTGCCGTTATAAAGTTATCTTTGAGGCATTTACCCTCGATTCCACTGTCTTTGCCCCAAAACTCACTCTCGTCCATCAACTCGGGTTCAAAGCAATAGAACCCCTTTAGTCGTCCGGCTTCTATCAAGGCTCGTCTTTCCTCAATCCCATGCATATAATGATACTTGGTTCCGTGGGAAAGCCTTCCTTCAAGAACCCCAATGTAGGTAAAAGAGATGGAGACACTCTCCACACTCGCTATGACCTGATCCGCAAAACTTGCTATAAATCTCATAATAGTATCCTTGTTTACGACATTACTTTCTTCTCTCCGGGAGCCCCGGTTCCAAGTTGCGGGTAGAGCGAGAGTCCCTCCTTTTGTTTGGCATCCATATCATTGTAAAGTTTGCTCATTCTGGCCTGCGACTCCTCAATGATACTGATATACCGGGTAAGGCAGTCTTTGAAATGCCCATACTTGTTCTCGATGGCTGTGATCTGGAAGGCAATTCCATCCTCCTCCTCACCCGTAAACAGGACCTTGCCCATAATGAGTTCGTCCGACACTTGATGCGCAGCCTTATGCATCAGATTCATATCGTATTCCTTATGGTCGAGGTTATAATGCTTCATCATTACCAAGACCGGGAACCGCTCTACGTCGATTGCATAATGCTCTCCCTGGGACATGAAGGTTATCCAGTGTTCGTCCGCCTCTGGCACGAAACCATTGAAGCGGATTGCTTCCAAGGCAGACTCCTTATCCAACTGATGCAGGTCAACTTCATCAACGGATATGGGCTCAGGCATCCGTTCCCTTTGCTCCTTGAGCCACTTGTTGTCCCTCTCCAGCGCCTTATAGTCCTGGCTCTTGCTCACGTACAGGGCCAGCAGAACGGCCGCTACTATTGAAATGACTGCTATAACCATAATCAATCTACGATTTTGCAGGTTTCACCATAAACTGTTTCGACCCTGACGGCATCCAGAATTTTGTTGAAGATTCCAGGAAACGGGCGGGCTACTCTCCCGGCCATAGAGCGAGGAATCTCTTTATAAAATGCTTCTGCGATACCACCGGTAATGCAGGCCAGCGTATCGCTGTCACCACCGAGTGAGACCGCTTTGCGCATGGCATCTTCGAAATTGGTCGAATCCAAAAACGCGATTATTGCCTGCGGCACAGTTCCCTGGCAACTGGATTCCCATCGGTAAATGGGATGCCAGTATTCATACGATTTATGAAGATCGTACCCGTAAGTCTTCTCGATGTACTCACGGATTTCTTCTTTGGTCTTCCCGTTCCGGGCCATCCAGATAGCAGCTGCAGTTGCTTGAGCGCCTTTGATTCCCTCCGGATGATTGTGCGTAATGGCAGCAGAAATCTCTGCAACACGCTCAGTCTCTTCCAGGGTATCAAAGAACCAGCCCACGGCACTCACTCGCATCGCGGAGCCATTGCCCCAGGAGCCATAAGGATGGCGTCCGGTCTTTGACTCATACGGTGCCTCGCCGTACTGATCATCATAGTTGTACAAGCCTTCGGGGAAGAAAAGCCAGGTATGGAAACCTCCGCCGTATCCGCCCATTGGACAGGGACACTTTTCCCCAAACATAACCATGATGTCCTCAAGTCCCTGGTAGGAATGCTCTTTATCCTTGAGCAGCCAGTAAGCGACAGCCATCGTCATTACGCTGTCATCCGTATAGGAGCTGTTGCCCAAGAACAGTGTAAAGTTATAGTCTTTCGTATTATGGAACTCATAGGCCGAGCCTATGGTATCTCCTGTAATTGCTCCTAACATAGTTCTTGAATTATCTGTAAAGTTAATGAAAAACGGCAGGCCCGCCAACTACCTTTCACGCCAAATAGAAGGCGGACCTTGGTTGCCGTTATTAGTGTTTGATGATGAGCTTGTTGTTCTGGTTGTCAATCGTGATAGTCCCAAAACGTTCCATCGCACTTTGTCCCAGGAGAAGCGGTGCCTTCTGGCTCTTCACCACCGAGGCGTCCACGTTATGAAGGACAGCGTCGCCAATCTTGACCTCGCGCAGGGTGATAACGGTGCCCTCATTGATCTGGCCGTTGGCCACCTGATAATAGCGCTTTCCCTTTATGTCTTTGTCAGAAAGATAGCCATTTTTGAACATGAAGTTGGCTTCCACAGATGATATGGTGACATCAGAGGCCCCAGTGTCAAAAATCATCTGCAGGGCAAGGCCGTTGATGTCGCAAGGAATCTCGAAGGTCCCGCCGGGATTGCGCTTGACAGCGATTTCGGTAACTGTCTCCTCCTTCTCAGGCATTGACAACTCAAACTGCTTAAGGTATTCTGCGTGTTTAGCTTCGTATTCCTCAATCAAGAATTTAAACCCGGGCAGGTCGCGTACAGCATCCATATCGTCATCCAGACGGATATGGGAGAAGCTGCGATAACCCTTCTCGAAAGAGACACGGAGGGCAGCCACGGACTCCTCCAGACGGCCCATCCTGGAATAGAGACAAGCGCGGTCGTAGTAGTGGCCTGCATCCTCCGGATCGGAAGCAATAATCTTGTCCATCCACTCCTCGGCCTCCTTGTCGCGGCCAAGGAAATGAAGAGCATACTGGCGGCAGCTCCCATCCTCAGGAATGGTATCTCTCTGGATGACTGCCTCAAAATCAGCATCTGCTTCGACTTTATTTCCTTCCAACAGCAGGAGTTCACCACGCATTAAATAGAGGTAAGGATAGTCCTCGGTCATCTCAAGGCCCAGGTTATAATCCTCAAGTGCCTTATTACGGTCGCCTTTCATCTCATAGCACCATCCACGCTTGTAATATGCGTAGGCACCGTCCGGAATTTCCTCGATGGCAGCCGTAAAGTCGGCGATTGCGGCATCTATGTCACCGGAGAGCCGATAGTAGTCTCCACGCTGGCATAGGGCATGCCACGACGGGTCTTTCTCCATCGCCTTAGCGATGTCGGCTATGGCCATTTCATTGAGGCCCAATTCACTATAACACTGACTGCGATAGATATTGATTTGGTCGTAATGGCCGAATTCAGCCTCCAGGTCATCGTATGACTTTACCGCCTCTGCATACTTATGCGTCTTCTCATAGAACTGGCACAGGAACGCCTTCCATTGGAAGGGGCTCTCACTCTTCTTTGCGCGGGATTTCAGGTTGGCTTCCGCGTAGTTGAGACGCTTTTTCAGCACATCCAGTATGGCCTCAGTGTTGGCGTCATCATCCTTGTCGAACCAGTCCAGTCCGGCATCAATTGCTTTGCTCGCTTCTCCAAGTTTGTCGTATGCCTGCATCTTGAAGCGGTAGATCTCGGCATAGTCCGCATCGTATTTCTGACACTTGTCTAGAAGTTCCAATGCCCCCTTGTATTGCTCACGAATAATCATATTCCGGGCAAGGCCAATCATGGCTGCCTGGTCCGCCTCGTCAAGGGCGAGCATCTTCCGGTAGATAACATCCGCCCCGTCATAGTCTTTCAGGCTGTAAAGGGCCTGTGCATAATCGAACGATATACTCTGCAGGTTGTCCTTGTTATCCTTCTGGGCAAGTTCATACGCCGTCTTGAAAGATGCAGAAGCGCTCTCGTAGTCACCCATATCTTGATAGATATAAGCCTTCCACCAGTGAAGAGTGGACATGGCTATCTCCGACTTCTTGGGCTTGTTCACCTTCAGGGCATTGTTAATGTCCTGGAGAGCCTGCCCGAACTCATGCTTCCGGCGCAGAAGCCGCGTCCGCAGAATCAGTGCGTCCACATTGTCCGGCGTTTCCCGGAGTTGCTTGTTCACGAGGTCCAGGGCCTTGGCCTCGTCTTTCTCCTCATTCAGTACCTCGTAGGCCTTCTTGAGGTTGTAGTCGTTGGCGGTGTTGTTCTTCTGGGCGTACATATTGCCGCTCAGGATGGTCAGCAGGATGGCTGACGCCAGGGTAAGGATGTGTTTCATTGTGCGTGAAAGAATTTAATGAGTAAATTTTACGCAAAGAAAATAATAATAAATCACATTTGCAAATTTTATGAGTAAGATTTACGCATAAATAAATGTTGCTAATTATGAACAAAGTCACTTTACTTGCTATGTAATTAAAAAAGAATCGCTATCTTTGCGTAATTAAAACACAAACGATGGCAAATAAAGGTCAGTATACGTATGAGTATCCGCATCCTGCAGTGACTGCGGATTGCATCGTGTTTGGTTACGATGGTAAAGAATTGAAGGTCCTCCTGATCAAACGTGGTTCCGAGAAGGAAGCCAGCACAACGGCCTATGTCGGCGAATGGGCGCTTCCTGGGGGGTTCTTGGATGTTGAGAAGGACAAGACTGTCGCCCACACCGCAGCCCGGGAACTGAAAGAGGAGACCGGCCTCAAACTTTCCGTAAAGGAGTTCAGGGAAGTCGGAACTTTCAGCGATATCAAACGCGACCCGCGTGAGCGTGTGATTACCATTGCTCACTATGCCCTGGTCAAGCTCGCGGAGGTGCAGGCCGATACCGATGCAGACAAGGCGGAGTGGTTCAGCTGGGAAGAGATTCCCCACCTGGCCTTCGACCACGACAAGATTCTGCGTGTCGCCTTCTCACAACTCAAGAAGGATATCCACTTCGAGCCTGTCGGGTTCAACCTGCTGCCCGAGACGTTTACTCTTCCTCAGTTGCAGAATCTCTACGAATCCATTCTGGAAATCAAGTTCGACCGGCGGAACTTCGCCAATAAAATGAAGCACTTTGAGATCCTGCAGGAAGTGGAAGACGGCACTCCACGTCACGGTACCCGGACGCCCATCCGGTACCGTTTCGATAAGGAAAACTACGACAGGTTGAAAGCCAAGGGCTTCCAGTTGGAATTCTAATATGCCCAAGAAAGACACATACGACGTTTTTATTAGCTATCGACGCCAAGGAGGCGCCGTCAAGGCTGAACTGACGAAAGACGAACTGAGCAAGCGCGGCTTCCGTGAGTCTCGTATGTTTCTTGATACCCGGAGTCTCACCTCCGGAAACTACCTGAAAACCATACTCGATGCGATTGCCAACTCTAAGAACGTTGTCATAGTCATTACACAAGACTGCTTCAAAGGACTTCCTACCGACAGCACATGGGTTCGGGAAATCGAATATGCCATCGAACTTCACAAGAACATAGTCCCCATTTATTTTGATGGGGTTACTGAACTTAAAGCGGACGAGATTCCTTCGTGCATACAGCGTCTCGCATTTGAGAATGCAGTGCAATACGTCCATTCATATGCCGATGCCAGTTTTGACCGTCTGGCCACACGGTTGTCTAAAGAACCAATTGCTCTTCCAAAATGGAGCAAATGGGCCATCGGTGTTGTGGCGGCCAGTGGTATTGCGTTCGGTGGATATAAGGCCATCGACAACGCCTCCGGACTTAAGCCTGGCGAAGTGTATGTGGTCAATTCTGTCGGTTCCAAGAGCTATCACAACTCAAAGAACTGCGCCTCCTTGAAGAACGCCAGGCACAGGATCATCAAGATAACCGATGAGGAAGCCATACAACAAGGGAAAACACCCTGCCAACGTTGTTACAAATAAACTATATATGTCAATTGTTAAACAAAATGGTGCCTACAGTTGCTACAGTACTCTGCATTGACAGGTAATTCCGTCCCGCAATTGGGGCATTTTTTTGTCTTTTTAAAACTAACGCGTAAACCTTTACTTTTTTGCTCCTGGCTATTATCTGCGCTTTTTAGTTGTTTAATCTGGTACTGTAATTCAAAATTGGCATCCAGCACGCTCTTCGTGGAATCGAGTACGTTTTCAAGTTTTTTGGAGATATCCTCTAAGGTGGAGAAATCCTTCGCTACAGAATTTCTTAATTGCTGAATTCCTTCTTTCATCCCATCAGTTTGAACAGATACCCCCTTTATGCTATTAGCCGTAGCAGAAATCGATGATTCAGCGAGCGCGAGATTTTCTTTCAATGATTCCGTCGTTTTAGACAATTCCGTAAGCGTAGATCGCAATTCGGTTTTTAGATCTTTAAATGAGTCATTTAATGATGTGCTTGCCGTCGAAAGCCAATCTTCTTTTGCCTTATTAAATGTACTGATTAGATCGTCATTCCTTTTTTCAACAGCTTCTATTAATGCACTAATTTTATCTTGCGAAGTGGATGACAGGTCGTCTATTGCCTCTTTATATGAAGAAGAAAGTTCTTCAGACACATCTTTTAGTTTAGTGGCGGTTTCGTCACCAATCTTGGAAACATTTTCAGAGGTTGTCTTAGAAAAGGCCTTAAGAGATTCGACTGTCCGCGAAGCGACATCATTTATCTCGTTACATATCACATTTAGTTTACTAACGGCTTCCGTTTTCATTTGAGACACCTCGTCCGAAGTCGCGGTGGATATTGCTCTTAAAGACTCTGTAGTTGAGTTGGCCAATGATAGGATATTATTTGAAAGATTAGAGGAGATATTATCCAAAGTGGCACTCTCTCTTGTAAGAACATCTGTAATTTTCGCAACATGATTATCCAGGATTGACGATACTTTTTCATCAATGGAAATAGAAACATTTGTTATCACTTCATCGCTAATTCCATGAATCATATCCTTGATTGCCGAGTTTGTCTCTTTTTGTTCTTTATACAGATTGAACAATAACATTTCAGGAGAGACATTATCGCCAACAGCATCAAAATAAGCAGCTTCCTCCTTTTTGTCCTTATTTGCGAGATGAATGCGAATAAACAATGAGGATACCAAAGCCATTGAGATACCAATGATTGATGTTTCAAAGGCTGGTGCAATAGATACTACTAGTTGAGCAATATCTATCTTGGAAGCATCAAGGTTCTTCAACGCAAGAACTAAAGCGATGAAAGTCCCTAAAATTCCGAGTGACGTCCAGACTGACGGCAGGTAATTGAGAATCTCAGGTGAACTACTCTTTTTATACTGCATTACGATAATGACAGTGAAAAGAATGCCCAAAAGAGCGATAGAAATATTGATTGCCATGAATAATTATATATACTACTCGTTAAACTTCAGATACGGGATAACCTGTATAATAAATGTCTTGTTTCTATATTCATCAGATCCGGAGTATCGATTTATTCCACCAAATCCTAATCCAGAGATGAACACTTCTGCGTTCTGCTGCTCGATACTCTTGATAATTCTACTTTTGTCCCACAAGTTATAAAGCGCACGTGCACGATTGTAGCTCAACTCTTGTACACTTCCAAAATATTTGTTGTTCTGCTCTTGATCGTAATGTTTCGCAGCACGGCCATCAATTATGACCTTAAAGGAGATATTGTTAGTACTATATGTTTTTATGATGTTAAGCAATTCGTTGCCAGCCGATTTTAACTTTGTGATATCCGCTGCAGGAATCGTATATTTATTGGGTTCAAACTCAACATCTATTTTGCATTCAAATCGCTGATGCTTTGCATTGTATGAGAAATAATCGCTATTCAGGTTCTTTTGAGCATCAATAAATTGTTGTATTTTATCGTAGTCTTCTTTTCGAACCATCAGTGTAGAAAGCTGATTTTCTAATTCTCCCGCTTTCGACACAGCATCATCACGTTGCTTTTTTAATTCTTTTTGCTCGCTTTCTAATTGAACGACTTTATCAATCAAATCTTGTTTAGAAACCGAAGCAACAAGATATCCCTTATAAGCAACTAGACTGGCAATAATAAAAATTATCAAAAACCCAGACATAAGATCAGTGTAGCTCATCCAAGCGCTATCCTGATCTTCCCGGTACTTTTTAGAAAATATCTTCTTCATTGAATAGTTGTATATCCGTTTCCTGTGTTCTTACTCGCTACGATAGACCACTGACTTTATAAAAATCTTCGTGACCCACAATGAATGCAGAACTTATCTCCTTTACGGTATTCATTCCCACAAATAATACAAAATTTTGCTTGATTACGAGGGGGCGGAGCATTAAATGTGTATTGTCTTTCTGCGGCTTGATTCTGGGCAATAAAAACCAAAGGGGTATTATGCGAGATTACGAGTTCGACCGAAGAGGCTGTTCTTAAATCAATGACTTTCCCAGAATGTATAAGCTTAAGTTCATCAACGTTATGGTTTATCCACGATACCAATGCTGGTTCTCCCTCAAAATAAGACCCACACGCAATATTGTCTACAACAGGTGAAATCGAGTTGCAGACTACGCAGACGTCATCAGTGTCTTCGTTTACAGTTTCACAAACTTTACAAAACCAGGACATTGACTATTTCTTTTTTGCGATATCAAGACCTTTTCCTCGTAGTCCTGTTTTTGGCGACTCTATGGGAGGATCCTCAGATTTAATCTCAGGGGAAGTAGCAGGCTTTCTCAAGCCTTTCCCTCTTAATCCACCACCTGCTACAATAGGTGGTTCTTTAGGTTTTCCCCCCGGCACGACGATTGGAGGTTCTTTATCTATATTTCTGAGTTTTTCAAAGACTTGCTTAATATCAGGCCTTTCATCTGGAGATAGTGATAACATTTCGCGAAGTAACCCTTCTATATTAGGAGAAAGTTTCTTGGCAAAAGAAACACTCTCCCCACGATTGATTGCAGACCATACTGAACCTTTACTAACAATCGGTTTCTCGCCAGTGAAATACTCTGACATAATAATACCTAACGTAAAAATGTCAGATTTACAAGTCAAAGTAGAACCATCAATCTCCTCATCCTCATCCATAATATAGAGCGCCTGTTCAGGAGAATAATAGTCAGGTGTACCTACAACACTTTCCCTATCTACAGGCGGTTTCCTGGAAAAATAGCTGTCATCAAAGTCAATCAACTTTCCCGAATAGCCCGCAAGAGTCTTTTTGATAAGAATATTGTCTGGCTTTAAATCGCCGTGAACAATATCTAAATCATGCAATATCCTGACGCTATGGCACACTGACTTTGCTATTAACAAAATCTTCTCGATAGGAAGTTTTGAAATCTCCTCGCATGAGATTGATGATGTGTCAATTTTTTCTGTAATCTTATAATAACAGGGGCCAACACGAAAAAAATCGACGGCAAAAACCAGATTTCCTCCAGGAGCACACTTTTTACTTATCTGATTGTTAAGGTCACGATGATGTTTCTCAAAATCTTCGCAGGCTTTTTTTTTCTTGGCCTTTACAGCATCACTGCCAGGACTGTCCGGCGTCGGATATTTTGGAAATAAAAACTCCTTGATAAAATAATCCTTGTCACCCTTTCTCGCAAACGACACTTTACTCATACCTCCAGCTACCTTGAAATCCTCCAAGATAACATAGCCATTTATGTTTTCTCCAGCAAGCATAGAATATCAATTATGAGATATAAGACATATAGTTGGTTTTATACTGCTCCCAAGCTTCCTGTTTATACGTTTTAAACTCCTCTTCACACTTAGCTACAATCGCTTTTGCTTCTTCAATCCTTCTTTTATTATTATTATACTCTTCTATCAAATCCGATAATTTGGCATACCGTTCATTCATTTCAAACTTAAAATCATCGAAACTTTGGAAGCCACATATAATACACGAGAAAGAAGTATCATCTGCTGCGATATGAGCAAATTCAGTTTGTAACAAATTCTTCCAATCGGCTATTGTATTCGCATTAAAGAGATTTCGTAAAATAGCTTCCTCAAAATGCATAGGTGTGGGGTAGTACCCAAAACACCCATCCGAAGCCGAAAAGACGGCAAATCCAATATTGCCTAATTTGTATTTGCTTTGATTGATAGTGAACTCTCTGTCTGCGCAAACTTGATTCGATAGAGGAGAATCGGAAGTTAAATTATCATATGGATCGCCGTGTGCTTCTAAATCATCAACGGAAATTTGATACAATCCCTCTGGTGTGATTAAGTAGTTCCTGGAATCACCGGCCCAAAGACTGGTAACATCATACCCTTCAATATCCTTCTGAATAGACGTAATAGCTAATGTTGTCGGGAACTCTTTAATCATAGCACTCTTCAATCCAGATTTTGATTTTGGAGGACATTCTTCTCTAAGAAGGGTTAACGCATTGACTATTTCCTGCTTTAAAGCATTAGCATCAACATTAACAATCTCGGCAGTTTTATCACATGTTGAAATAAGACGGGTAAAATAAAGATCTGCGGCTTGCTCGACTCTGCGAGATGCAAAATATGCCCCCGTTTTTTCTATTTTATCGTAAATATGTATAGCTGATCCAGCGCCTCCCATTCCATCAAAAACTCCGACCACGGAAACTCTCTTATTAATAATTAAAAGTGGTTCCGAATCTTCACCATTATCTGGTTTCTTTTCACTCATAAAGGCAGTGGAAAACAAATTGTTTGGAGAAAGATACTGAATGAGCATCGTATTAGCTCCTTCATTATGTGATTCTGACTCATCGGGCATTGAATTATGCTCCTCACTCATTTGCTTAGATTCCAACCCATTCGTATCAGCGGCAATCGAAGGGGATTCATAAGGTTCTCTTTCCACACCGTCGTTATTTATGTCAGAAGCTCTTTTACTATCTGCGGCCAAATCAATGTTCGGATTGTCGTGCTCACTATCTTTAGCTCTCTCGTGCTCATCAAGAGACACTCTATCCAGAATGTTTTTATCACTATTCATACTTACACTTTTCACTAAACCATTATTTGGCGAATTCTTTTGGCCGCACCTTGAAAAAGGTTTGATTATTAACTTCACGATACTCATACGTACATAAGGAGTTAGGGAGGTCAAGCCCCCTAACTCCTTAGAACAAAAGATGACTAAATACTATTAGCAATAGTTGCCATTATAGTCTCGTAGTCAACATCAGTTAATCCTTCTCCTGCCCTTGCCGGATGATGAATAGTGTTTCCCCAATTCAGACCAATCTCAGTCCAAGCAGAAGCATCTGGAGCAAAAATAATGAGCCTCTTTGCTGTTCTGCTCGGCATTACACCTGACTGTTCATCCTCCCACCAATTAGTGAGTTCGTCCAAATTCGCAGGCATATCCTGAGGATAGAATTCATTCTTCGTAATGGAAGCCTCAAGAGGGTGAGTTGAAGCATCCGTCCAGACAACAATAACATGGCGCCGCTTGTCACCACCTTTAGTCCAATCAGACTTCATGGCCAAGGCAAGAGCCTCTAATCCATTTTCAGGCTCGTCACCACCGCCCGTAGGGGTCAGTTTTGAGATAAAACTCTTAAACTCACCTTCTTCCTCAGGGATAGTAAAAAATTCGGTAGATTCAATCGCTTGTGCTCTATCGGCGTTAAAATCTCTAAAGGCAATGACTTTAATCCTTAGTTCAGAGATTTCCTTGTCCTTCTTTGCGCATGCATCTTTCAAATCGGGATAAAATTTCAAGGCGTTAGCCTTCACATTTTCGAGCAAACCGCCCATACTACCGGTGCAATCAATGCACATTACAATGTCAACATTGTAATTTAAACCTTGTCCTGGCATAATAGTTAAATTTTAAAATTATACATATTTGTTCTTTATCTACTTCTTATCCTTATCGGGGAAGTTAATACGCAGATTCCCACTTTGTTTTACAGTTGTGGTAGTAGCTTTATTAACGGCATCTTTACTATTCAAAACAGTATGTTTGCCAATATTGTGTTCCCTATATAAACTATAGAGGAGGTACCCTGCAGTAGCAATATCAACAACAATCCAAATGGACCTTCCAAGTCCGATTTTCATCAGCGGCTGGAAGACTATCAGTAAACACAGATAAATGATAGCGTTTGTCTTATCTCCGGATTGGTAATACCTATATGTAAGAAATGCCAAACCAAATGAAATGAGGGTTCGCATCGCTTGATAGAACCCGTAATCCGCGTCAATCAGGCACAGCAAAAGAAGGGCGGCAAGAATACCCTTGACGATTGTTGTAGTGTTATTCTTCAGAGTCATAGAATCCAATAATTGACAAAGATAATAAAAGTACGTCAAATTTTGGGTAACAGAGTTTATGAAACTGCATATTTAAGCGTGGATTACGAGCCGAATGGTGTCTACCGATACTTGTACGAAAGCACCCTCCAGAACTCTTCGGGGAGGTAAACATTAGGCAGGCTGTAAGCCCTGGCAAAGAGTGGCGCTATATCCTCATTGCGGTATCCAGCGATGCCGCAACCGATGCGAGTGACCAGAAATGTCATATCTGGATGACTGTCGGCGAACCAGATGAACTCATCCACTTCACGGGCAATGGCCGCTAGAGAACCGCTCATAGTGGGTATTGCGTAACTCTTTCCCTGGAGTCCTCGGCCCTGTCCATAGACGGCACCGAATTTTTCAAGGGCAATCCTCGCGGCCCCTCCGTCATGGTGTCCCATCTCATTGCTGCCGAATACAAAGATCTGGCCCTCCTGGAGGTCCTCAATCCAATTGGGGGTTACTCTGGTGAGTGCCTGTTTCTCGGCAAAAAAGTCTTCGTCAAAGTCGATGGCCTCGCCGGTCAGTTTCTGCCGACGTACTTTCTTGTAATACTCCCTGCTGCTGGATCGCATCTTGCCGAACATCATGGCAGAGCCCTGTATGGAAGCTTGGAAATCCATCGTGCTTCGAATGCCCAGACCGCTTGCAGTCTGCTCGGAATCCTGATTCGCGCCGATGTAAGTGAATACCCAGCCTTGGGTAGTTAACGACTCAACAAGTTCTTTAATCATCTCGGCCGAGAAAATGTGAGAACTGTTCTCGAAGCCATCTGTAATAACGGTGACGAGAACATGGTCTCCTTCTTTCACCAATTCCTTCAACGCCGTGATGGAGAGTCCCATCGCATCATACAAAGGCGTGCCTCCATTAGGCTGGTACTGGTCGAGAGTCAGGTCTTGCACATTATCAATCTTCTCTGTGTCGATAATGGTACGGACAAAAGGCTTGCGAGCACCGGTATCAAACGTCACGAAGGAAATCATCTGATGGTCATCCGGATTTTCCTGCTGTGCTGCGCGAATGGTCTGCAGGGTCTCATTGGCCCCACTGAGCGCCTGTTCACGAATGGAAGACATAGATCCGCTCTCATCCAAAATAATCAGATTGTAGATACGAGTTTCGCCATCCTCGCGCGTGTATTTATCAGAGAACTGAAAGCCCAATTTGTGCTCTCCCTTTGTCTCTTTCCGCTCTTCCGCTCCCTTCTTTTGGAAGCCAAGGTAGTTCATAATGTTCATACGAGTAAATTCAATTTGGTTTGTCCGTGTAAATTTTACGCAAAGATAACACCTTTATTTTGAAAAAAACAATAGTTCGACGTAAAATTTACGCAGAATCTATAAACAAATCCAAAAATCGGGATGCGGAAACTGTATTATGCGGTGATTAAATTCGCCATATATGGCACGATACACCCTCATTTCCCCCATATCCCTCACTTCCCCCATTCGGCAGAAGTGAGGTTTCATTATTGCCGGTATCCGGGCCGATAGAGACGTCCACCTCGCGGCCGATCAGGAAAAAAGCGGTCACAGTCAGTTCGCTCCGCTGAAGCTGCGCTCACTCACTGTGGTTCCGTCCTCCGTGGCACAGAGCGCCCCTTCGAACTCCACTTGTGGCAGCTCCACTGCGAGACTCTTCCTTACGGGCTAACGCCACTCCAGGGAGAGACTCGCGGCCGTTCCGCGCCCCGGCTTCGCCGGAATGAGTGCCTGCTCGACCGGCATCCCCAAGCAGGAACGTACTGACTGTGGATAGGTCAGTGAGAGAAAGCGGTCAGCCTTCGGCTGGTTCATCCCCACTCGGCGCCTCTGGCGCCTTCCCGCCCAATAAGGGAAAAGCGGTTGCGAGACTCTCCACGGCCCCGCGCAGCGGCTGCTTGCCGCTGCCCTTGCCCCCGCACACCCGAAGCCGTGGAGAGACTCGCCCTGTAATCCCCCCTGCCCCCCAGGGGAACACAATCGCCCGGGCTCCGTCGTGCCCCGCTCGACCGTAAGGTACTGGAAATCCGTTAGTTAACATAATCTATCGAGATTGTGTCACTCCTCGCAACACCGGCATCCCACGCATCAAAGGAGGAAGTATTCGAGGGACAGAAGCCCGCCCGGACTCCCTGCCTGCTGCGGGTGAACACAATCTAGATTATGTTAACTAACTGCCTGATTACCACGCTCTTACGAAAGTGCAAGTACACGCCCGGGCGAGGCGGCGGCAGGAGAGGGACTGGCGGCAGTGGCCGGCTTGCACCCGGCCCTTTGCCAGCCCCGCGCCGGGCAGAGGAATCGGGGCCCCAATTTCCCCAATTCCTCTACCTCGGCGCAGCCACGCACAGCGTCTGTGTTTCTCGACCGTCATCTCCCGCTCTCAAGTCAAGTGCCAGCGCGAGCATCCTGCCGCCTTATGCAGCGAAGCTGCGGGTCGGCCCAGTCCCAAACACCTCCAGTGCAGACAAGCTGCCCAGGAAGTGTTTGTGCCTGTTCCTCCAAGGTAAGGCCGGGCAAGCCCGTCCTTGGTTATCTCCGGCTCGCTATTCCTCAGCAACTTTGCCGGGACGGAGCCCGTCAAAGATGCTTCGGGCGGCCGGAGTGCGGCCCCTGAAGGGCCGCTGGCGCAGACAGTGTCGGGACAAGCCCGCCACAGACTGCGCCGGTACGCCCGCGTCAGCGATGTAGCGTCGTGCTTCTATTCGTGGGCCGGTGCCTGTGAGCGTGGGCCGTCATCTCCCGCATCCACGTCCGTTCCGCGCTCACGCCCTTTGGGCCGTTCCGGCCCAGGCCCGGGAGGCCGTCTGCTCTCCCATGGCGCCGGTCTCTTCCGCTGCTCCAGAGAGCCCGAGGTCTCCCTTCCGCCGCGCTCCAGAGCCCGCCGCCCCCACGCTGCCAGACCGCCTCCCGGGCCAACACTCCGCTGCGCTCCGTGTCCTTGGTCATTGGCAGACTTGCAGGCAGCGCCCGCATCAAGGACAGCTACAATGCCGGCGACATCTCCCGCGCCAACGTCCCTGCCTGCAAGACTGCCAACAACCAAGGCTGATCGGGGAACCTACGCCCCCAGGGCAGTGCGTATTCGAGCGCCCTACCACGCTCGAAGGACAGTGCAAGGGGTTATATATATACAACAAGGAGCAGCGGCTGGAGCCGCTGCCGCTTCGCTTCAGGAGTATGGTATCCGGCATCTTCGGAGGGGGTTCCACAGTGTGGAAATAACCTTCAAAAAACTACATAACTGCTTGTAAATAAATTTGTTATTCTCGCATAAAATGGTTATCTTGTATACTGAAATAATAAAAGTTTACGCTATGGAATCTTATACTATCGACAAGTACTTCAGCGGCCCCGACCGGATGATTGGCGGACTGTATCCCAACGTGGATGCAGTAGAATCTTACTACGACCGCCTCCTGGACCTACAGGATGAAGAGGAACTCCGGGGAATGGAACTCCGCGGTTTCACTGGCCGGGATGACCAGTTCAGTCCCTTCTCCTTTGATGTTCACAAGGTGATGGAAATCGCAGAGACCATTGTGGGCTATTTCGTGGCCACGGACAGCATCTCCAAGGCTGGGCGCTATGAAGATGTCCACTCGCTTTTGGAAACGCTCCTGTCCGCTCCGGAATCCCGCTGCCAGGGGAAGATTTACCCGGGAGAGCTGGCCTTCGCCTTCAAGTTGGCGATGCGTGACATCAAATTCTTTGGCTTCAAGCCGGAGAACTGGACCTTCATGATTGACTACAAGCAGGCTATCGATGCGAACAACTACATTGACAACGAGCACGGCTTTGAAAATCTGCTCCGGCCATCGCCGTGGATGGCGAAAAAACAGTGACCTTGGTATCCTATAGGGAGCCAAGGCCCTGCTTAAGACTTGTAACCCGCCCTCCCGGGAGGGCCTCAAACCTTCACTTGAACTATGCCGCGTTTCTATCCCAATATCCTTCTCTCAGACTGCTGGGGCTCCATCGGTGACAAGACCTTCTACCACCGCAAGGGGCGCTGCTATTACCGGGCAAAATCCTCCTCGGCCTTTCCAGGCACGGATGGACAGTTGGACCAGGCGTCCCTGCACCATCGCGCTCTGGAGGCGTGGCGGCAGCAGGAGCCGGAGGTGCAGCGCCTCTGGAACAAGTACGCACTGTCCGTGCCCAGTCAGCGGCCGCCTTATGACCCGAGGACCAGCATATCCGGCTACAATCTCTTTGTGTCTGCTTATCACGGATTTGCACAGCTGGGGAACGAGCATGTTCCGGTTCCCAGAAGGAAGGGCCGCTTCCCGGTCTTTGCCCTGGATTTCCTGTCGGCATCCGTCCTGGACGGGACGCATCTATTGCTGCGCTTCCGCTCCACCTTCAGCCCGGACGAGGACGGCAACCGCTACCGTTATCTCCTGAAACTCCAGCTGGAGAGACCCGGCAGAGGGAGGAATCCCGGCCTTATGCGGAACTTCCTTGCACTGCCCGGCTCGTCCGCCAACGGAGAGGTCATCGAGTTTTTCGTGCGGGATTACCGCAAGGTATGGGGCTTCGACCTTCCGGAATTCCAGGCCCACTGCCGGTACCTGCTTCTCGACTCAGAGACTGGTTTCCGGTGCAGATTTGTTGAAAAATCCTTCCGTTTTTCTTACGGATATTTATAGTTGTCTATCGTTATTTACACTTTAAATAAAAAGTCGTAATTGCTTGTAAATCATTAAAAAAGTTTTAGTATATTTGTTACAGGAAGAATGTGAATTCGACCTGAAACTTAACCTATACTTAAACTTTTATGCAAGCTCTTCCTTCCATCGCTTTCGGGGGCTTTTCTGGGTCGGCAAAGGGTGTTACGGCTCGCCAGGTAGGCGGCCGTACCATCCTTTCCGTTAAATCCTTCCCGACCGGTCAGGCAACGGCTGCCCAGGTGGCTCGAAGAGCATCGCTGACCAAAATCACCAAATCTTACAAGCTTCTTTCTGATTCCCAGATGCAGGAATGGGAGCGCCTCGCAGAACATTGTTCAGGCGCGTCTGTATTTGGGCAGAAAGCCCAGATCTCCGGAATCAATCTGTACGTCCGGCTCAATGCCAACCGCGTGATGGCTGGTGAAGCGATTATCAGTGAGGCCCCGGTCTCCCAGGTAGCAGTCCCCAACGTGTCTTATGATAATATAGTGGTAACCCCGCAGCTCATCGTCTTCGGTGGCATCAAACACGAACCCGCTCCATATAAGATGGTGGTCAAGATGTCCGGGAGCCAGTCTGCTGGTATCTCCAACGGCTGGTCCAAGACGGTCATCATCTCCTCCGAGGTGGAGGATGACT
>ERZ842401.3296-NODE-3296-length-20258-cov-14.038410_pt1 | contig 20258 bp, 13 predicted proteins | sample MGYA00521270_ERZ842401 | MGnify/ENA primary metagenome ERZ842401 (study PRJEB31892, sample SAMEA3878208) | bioreactor metagenome | biome: Moose rumen | place: Sweden | collected 2011-10 | study: EMG produced TPA metagenomics assembly of the PRJEB12797 data set... | reverse complement strand
GGGCGAAAATTGAAATTAGGGAATCGAACAGTGACTCTGAAGCATGGGGCACCTAAGAACTTTGCATTCCGAGGACGTTTGATGCCAGAATTGGTACAGGCATTACGCAGCATTGGTGAGCATAACATCACTCAGGATGTTGAAGCGAGGATTGGACAACTGTTCTCAGAAACTCCTGAGACTGACACCATAGAATATGATTTATTGTTGGCTCCTGTATGGATGCGACAAGTTATAAAGAAAGGAATAAAGCAATGAGTAAATGGATTGATTTCTCGCTCGACGAGCGAAAGGCGATGATACAAGGTGTGGTCGAGGCACGGCAAATTGATGAAGCTGCTGCCGAGAAGGACTGGTGGGTAACGGCAGTGTTGTATGCCCTTTTTCACACCAGTGTATCAGAATATCTGTTGTTCAAGGGTGGCACAAGTCTCAGTAAAGGCTGGGATATTATCAACCGATTCAGTGAAGATATAGTTCTTCCACACGTTAAGCTGAAATACACGCCAGCATCATTCGTTGTGTAAAATTCTTTCTCATATCTTTCTGTTTTAAAGTTTATTTTCTAAATTATGCTGCATATATAAGTCTTTTTTCAAATACAACCAAATATTATAGTAGTTTTTTCCGTTTTTTTATTTTTTTTATTTTCTAAAAGCAAATAAATGGCGCAATTGTTGGGAGTTTGGAAAAAAGGCCGTAACTTTACACCCAAATTTGTATAACTCAAAACAAAAGAAGCAATGAAACACATCATGACTATGATTGCAGGCGCAACAATGGCAGCCCTATTCTGCACCGCCTGCGACAGCAAACAGGAAGCAACGTTAACCGCATCAGGCCTGAACCCAACGGCTTTCGACACCATTATCAACGAGAAGCCCGTGAAGCTCTTCACCCTGAAGAATAAAAATGGTATGGAGGTATGTATCACCAACTTCGGTGGTCGTGTGGTGTCGCTGATGGTGCCCGACAAGAATGCCCAGTTGCAAGACGTTGTCTTAGGATTCGACAACATCCGGCAATATGCCGACACCGTGAATTCGCCCAGCGACTTCGGTGCCAGCATCGGACGCTATGCCAACCGCATCAAGGACGGCAAAATCAAAATCGACGATACTGAGTATCAGCTGCCCCGCAATAACTTCGGACATTGTCTGCACGGCGGTTTTAGCGGATGGCAATACCAGGTGTATGAAGGAACGCAAGAGAACGACTCAACGCTGCTGCTCACCATCTTGTCGCCCGATGGAGATAATGGTTTCCCCGGTATGGTGAAAGCCACAGTAACCTATATTGTCAGAAATGATAACAGTCTGGATATCAGCTATACAGGCGAAACGGATAAAGCAACCGTTCTAAACATGACCAATCACTCTTACTTCAATCTGAATGGCGATCCTACAAAGAATATCGAGAACCACCTGCTCTATCTCAACGCCTACAACTATACGCCGACCGACGAAACCTTCATGACCAGCGGCAAGATAGAATGGGTGAAAGACACGCCGTTAGACTTCTCGAAGCCGAAGGAGGTGGGAAGCATCGTCAACGACTTCTCGATTGCAGCCATCAAGAACGGCAACGGCATCGACCACAACTGGTGTTTGGAGAGCTATCGCGACGGCAAGGGCAACGACAAGCAGCTGGCTGCCAGCGTCTTTTCGCCGCTGACGGGCATCATGCTTGAGGTGTACACCAGCGAACCGGGCATTCAGATTTATACGGGCAACTTCCTCGATGGTTCGGTTACGGGCAAGAAAGGCATCAAATATGAGAAGCATGCCGCCATTTGCCTTGAGACACAGAAGTATCCCGACACGCCCAACAAGCCCGAATGGCCCAGTGCTCTGCTGAAACCAGGTCAGCGCTATACTTCGCATTGCATCTACAAGTTTGGCGTGGTTAAGGAGTAATCATGCACAAAGACAGAATCGTTTTCTTGGATTGGTTGCGAGTGGCAGCTTGCCTGATGGTGATGGGCGTGCACAGCATAGAGCCGTTCTATCTGGGCGAGGGTGGCACGCTGATTCTGAACGAAGCCAATGGCGTTTGGTCGACGGTGCTCGACTCTGCTCTTCGCGCAGCTGTTCCATTGTTCATTCTGACCTCCAGCTATCTGCTTTTCCCCGTGAAGTCATCGACTGAGACGTTTCTCCGTCGAAGACTTTCACGCGTGGGATGGCCGTTGCTCGTATGGGTGATGCTCTACGCACTCATCCCGCAATATGGAACCCAATGGAACGACTATGACTTCATTGGCAATTTCAAACATGCCTTACTAAATTTCCCTGATGCCGCCGGTCATCTGTGGTTCATGTTCATGCTCATCGGCGTATATCTGGCTATGCCCATCTTCTCACCTTGGATAGAAAAAGTATCGAAACGAGGTGAGCAAGCCTTCCTGTTGCTCTGGCTCTTCACCACGACGATTGTATTCTGGCGCGAACTGGCTATGCATGTATTTGGTCAGCATAGGGTTTGGGGAGAAGCTTTCTGGAACGAATTCGGTTCGTTCTACTATGTCAGCGGCTTCATGGGATATGTCGTTCTGGGGCACTATCTGAAAAAATATGTGCCAGACATGAACTGGAAGCGTACGCTCAGCATCGCTCTGCCCCTATGGATTGTGGGCTATTGCATCACGGCTGGATGGTTCTGGGCAGCTATGCCCAAATCGTTTCCCGTGCGAGATGACATTCTTTTAGCGGTATATATGGAGGACAGCTGGTGCTTCTGCACCATAGGAGTGGTGCTCACCACCATTGCCTACTTCCTGGTTGCCCGGAAGTTTGTGGCCAATGGCCGGTTCTATCGGCATCTGATTGTTCCCCTGTCGCGACTGAGTTTTGGTATGTATCTCATCCATATCTTTGTGCTGACCGCCGTATTCAGTGTTCTGAGCCAGAGGCTCTCGGACCTGAATACCTGGGTGGGCACGCCGCTCATCATCGCACTGACGGCCACCATCACGTTCGTCATCTCTGCCTTACTGTCCAAACTTATCTCCTACCTGCCGTTCAGCCGATATATCATCGGCGAATGAATATTTATCATCAAGTAAGTCCTAACTTTAAATATCAGCGAAGGAAAGAAAGTATGAAGAAGTTTTTTCGAGCAATAGTCACTTATTTCTATGTGCCTTTGGTGCTGGCCATCCTTTTTAGTTTTGGTAGTTGTGCATCCATCATGTACGATTTTGAGGATTACTTCGGCATTGCCCTTTTCCTGCTGTTTGCCTCTGTGGCCGTTCAGCCAATCATCGTGATTGCTGCTATGCTGCAAAGGCGATGGCTCATCGCAGGATTGGCTTTTCTGGGATTTGCAGTATCGGCTGTTCTTACGCTGTTCACTATAGTCGCTATTGCCGCAGGACAGCATCATCCTCCCGTGTATAACGATTTAGACGATATCGTTGATACGCTTGCCGTAGATGACTCCCTTTACGTAGACACCCTTGAGGTAGTAGAGGATACGCCGTAAACGATACCGAAATACGAAAACGCCAAGACGCAAAGCTTTGATGATGTATCAAATAAACCTTGCGTCTTGGCGTCTTTGTATTATTTTATGTTTCTATTCCTTGGGGTTACCCAGCAGATGCTCTGGCACCACAGCAAAGAAAGTGAGATCTTCTGTGCCTTTGTTCATGAGTGTGTGTTCCTTATCCATCGGGCAGTAGTGCACATCGCCGGGGCGGAGTATCTCCTGTTCTCCCTCGTAGATACAAGTGCCTTCACCACTTAAGATGTAAAACACTTCGCTGTTTCCCTCATGACGGTGCAATCCAATAGAACATCCGGGGCGCAACTTACCCATCATGATCTTCACTTTTCCGTCAGAATAATTCTTCATGATGTACATCCCCGCACCTCCCTTGAAGTTGGGAATGATACCTTCTGCTATGCGATTAAAATCTATTTTCATTTCCTATTTAACTTGTCAATTAAACTAAATCAGAATGTGTACTTCAGCGAGAGCTGTCCGCGCCAACGGCTGTAGTAGTCGCTTGGTGTGCGCAGGCTGTAGTCGCCAGCATGCAAGAACTGGAACTTGCCTTCGCCACTATAGGTGACGGGCGAAATGAACTGGCTGTCGTAGCTGGAACCGTAGGTACGCCCCCAATCCTTGTTCAGGAGGTTAGCCACATTCATGATATCGAGCGAAAGCTCCAAGGCATGCATCTGCTGCCCCACGCGGAACTGGAACTTTTCGGCTACATGCAAGTCAAAATGACTCTCAAAGGGCAGGTTGTCGGCATAGCGCTTGTAGTATTCGCCGCGATGGTCGCGGATATACCGTGTGCTGCCCAGCCACTGCTTGAAGTTGGCGAGCTGCTCTTCAGCCGAATACTGGCTGTTGGCCACGAACGTCATCTGGTCGGCCTGTTCGTCGGTAGGAATAAACATCAGGTCGTTACCGCGACCATTGTCGCCGTTCACATCGTTATAATAGATGAGTGAATAGGGCGAACCACTTCTACCTTCGTAGATGATACCGATGGTTGTACGCAGGCACTTCGCATGACCGTAGTCGAGGTGATAGAAAGCTGATGCTTTCACCATGTGTGGGATGTTGAATGCACTGTTGCCCATCTCCGGATGGCTTGAGTTCTGATATGTGTGCGTATTGTTCCAGTTGCTCGATGCAACCGATGAGGTGATGCTGGCCATTGAGCGCGAACGCGTATAGGTATAGCTGGCCATCAGGTCGAGGCCGAAGTCAAAGCGCTTCTCTGCCTTCAGCGAGAGGTTGTAGGTGTAGCCCTTCGATGTATTCTTTATCAAGTAGATAGCGTTGAAGGGGGTGCCGTTGGTACTGCGCTGATACATGGGGCGCGTGTCCCAAGGCATTCCGTAAGTCTCACCGAAGGTCTTGCCCGTCATCTCGTATGCCAGGTTCTCATAGTAGACATCGTTCAGATTCTTCGAGTAGATAGCTTCAGCAGTCCAGTCGATACCGAGCAGGCGGAAGTCAACAGCAAGATTGGCACGCAAGTTCTGCGCGAACTTGAAGTCCTTGTCGAAGATGTTCACTTCCTGCGAGCCGCTGCTGGCGAGCCGCTGTCCGTTCTCCCACTGACGGTCGGGGTCGAGAATCAGTTCAACATTCTTCGAATTGCTGGTCTGGTACTTCGACAACTGGATACCGGTGTTAGAGAAACTGTTGCTCAACCAGACGAAGGGGATGCGGCCCGTGAAAATACCCACACCACCGCGAACAATCAGCTGATTGTTGTTCAAAGCATTCCAACGGAAGCCCACGCGCGGACTGATGAGCGGATTCTTCGACAGGCGACGGTTGGTCTGCACATCCCATCCACGCTGTGCGGCATAGCCGTTGAACTCGACGTTAGCCACAGGTGAGTCGAAGAAGAGGGGCACCTCAACACGTGCGCCGTACGTAAGTTGCAGATTGTTGGCCACATTCCACTTGTCCTGCAAATAGAAGCCTAACTGTCCAGCACCGAACTTTGCTGCCCAGCGCGGGTCGCCCGTCACGTCAACATTAGCCTGGTTGAAGTAATAAGTGGCAATCTTCGTGCCGTCGGGTGTTCCAGCCATATAGCCGTCGTAATACGTATTGAAGTCGTCGGGACTGTTGAAGTAATAACAGCCATAGAGGTTCTGGATGAAGAGGTTGCGGAACTTGTAGAACTCGTTGTGCGTACCCAACGTGATGGTATGGTCGCCAGCGAGCAGCGTCAGGTTGTCTTCAAAGGTGTAAATGTCCTGGTCGAGGGCATTAGCCATTGAACTATACTCATTACCGATGTTGACCGTAGCCGACGACTTGGGGTCTGTGGCAGGCACATTGCGAACGGTGACACCCGGGAAGGCTGCCCCCGACGTACGCTTGTCGCGAACACGCACATAAGAAGCGCGGAACTCATTGCTCAGCGTCTGCGACAGACGACTTTGCAACTCGGCAATAAAGGTATTGGTCTGCGATGCAAACTCATAGGGATGGTCGTTGGTGTTGGCAGTCAGTCGGCCACCGATACCCAACAGCTGTTTGGCGTCGACGATGCTCCAACGGGCTGTCAGTTTGTTAGCCTCATTGATGTTCCAGTCGAGCTTCAGTCCGGCTTTGTCGTTCTCGATGTACTTATCGGGAGCGGTATAAATGCCATTGTATTCAAAGCCCTGCTTAGCAGCCATCTCCTTCACCTTATCAAGGATATCGTAAGCCACGTCGGCATTCACGAGCGAGCCTTCCGTACCCATACCATACTGGCTGGGATACTGTTTCTTCGACTTCTCGTAGTTGGCAAAGAAGAAGAGCTTGTCCTTCACGATAGGACCGCCGAGGGTGAATCCATAACGATATTCCTCCTCATCGTCGTAGGGCTGCGCGTATGTGCCGTCGAGGTTCTTGTAGTGTCGGCCGATGAGGTGTTCGTTCATGCCGTGACCGTAGACTGAACCGTGGAACTGGTTGGTACCACTCTTGGTAATGGCATTGATGGCACCACCTGTGAAACCACCCTGCCGAACGTCGAAGGGTGCAATATTGATGTGAATCTGCTCAATGGTCTCCATCGAAACAGGTTGTGTTCCGGCCTGTCCGCCGTTCGAACCATTGCTGGTCAGACCAAACACATCGTTGTTCATAGCACCGTCGATTTGGAAAGAGTTGTAGCGGTTGCTCGTACCGGCGAACGACATCGAACCACTCTGCGCGTTGGTTGAGATGTAAGAGTTCATACGAGCAATGTCGGCAATGCTCTGCGACATCGTCGGCATGTTGTTGATCATGTCGGCATTGATACTCTGCGCAGCACCCATTTTGGTAGCATCGAGCCCTGCACGTGCTGTCACAACCACTTCCTGCAGCAGCTCAGCACTTTCGTGCATCTTGCATGACAAGTCTTGCGTTTCGCCCAGTTGCAGGTTGATGTTCTCGAACATCACCGGCTCGTAAGCGATGTAGGTGATTTCCACTGTGTACGGTCCGCCCACGCGCATACCCTGCATATTGAAGCGTCCGTCGTGATTCGTTACGGCACGATAAACTGTTCCCGACGGCTCGTGCTTAGCCGTGATGGTTGCTCCGATGACGGCATCCTTCTCGAAGGTCACCTTACCGGCCATACCCGAGGTCGTAATCTGGGCTTGCGCCAACCCTGTTGCCATCAATAGCATGGCAAACAGGAAGAAAACTTTGTTTCTCATACTTGATTCTTTAAATGAATTAATTTTGTGCAAAGGTACGAATAAGTAAGAACAATACAAAACAAAAATCCATTTTTTTGTTTTTATTGTCGAACGAAAGTACCTTCGGCAATAGCCAAAGGTACGAATAAGTAAGAACAATACAAAACAAAAAAGGTATTTTTTTGTGGTTTTCAAACGAGAATACAAAAAAAGATGCTATCTTTGCAACGAGAATAAAGGATAAGGACGAATAGAAGAATACGACAAAACTATGCAGACTTCTTATAAACACTTCCGATGCATCTTGCTGTGCCTGCTTTTGGGTATAGTCGTACAGGCTTATGCCCAAACCAACAAACAAAACCATTGTCCCTTTGTGAAACTACAAGTGGACCGACTGCCCGACCTGAACACACCGCGTGCCGACCACGGTACATTCTGCTTCAAAGATGAGATTGTCGTCATTGGGGGACATACCGACGGTTTCGTTTCTACGGCCACAGCTGAGTATTTCAGCGATGGGATATGGCATCTAATTCCCACAGTCTACACACACGACGTTGGCTTTTTCATGACGATGAAATCAGGAAAGGTCCTGATAACCGGAGGTTGCAGCGAACCTCTGGGCATCGGCCAGACCTTCACAGCTGAACTCTACGACCCTGCTACACATAGCTTTGACGGTTTTGGATGTATGGACCGAAAACGAACAATGTCCAGCGGTGTGGAGATAGACAGCGGACACGTGGTCATAACAGGCAACTGGTACCACGACGACGACATAGAAATGTTCGACGGCAAGCGAAGTTTCACCCATGTCAAACATGTTGCGGTGCATCGTTCTTCTCCTTATGTATTCCGCTCGGCTAAGGACAATGCCATCATCTTTAGTTCTCATGACACAAAAGGTAAGCCTCTGCCCGACATTGTGGTTGATAGACTGAGAGGTGATTCCTCGCGCGTACCTTTATTTAATAAATGGATGCCCCTTCCCACCTCTCATCGCAGCGAGGATTGTTTCATCGGCGACGAGGAAAGCAATGTGTTCCAATCTCTCTTCCCCGTTGTCAACGAACAGGGACAGATAGCTATTGCTCTTGTCGATGGGGAGCATTTCTCGCTATTGTCTACCGACTATCCTGTGCCGATGAAAGGTGTGAAACCTGAAAACAGTAAGATTACCTATTTCACCTCCATCATCGCCGACCGCAAGGCCAACTGTGCCTATATGTTGGGGGCTGACAAGGCGAAACGGCTCTACGTGCTACGCATTGACTACATCGGGCATAAGCTTACTCTTTATTATACCAATCCACTCACCGATGTTGGTTTCAGCATTCCTGCCCTGACGAGCGATGGCGACCTGGTGATGGCTGGCGGTATCACGGACAATAATTTTAAGCCGTTTTCTTCGGTCTTGCTGCTGAAAGTAGGAACGGGAACCTCTGCTTCATCTCCCATCTCTTCCATCCATCCATCTCTTCTAATAATCATTCTTCTGACAGTCGTAATCATTGCCCTGTTGCTCTGGCACATCAGACGAAATAGAAAAACTCAGTCAGTAGATTCCTTAACAGATACTGAAACTGAAAAGGAATCTACAGAAGACTTTGATGAAACCCATCAAGAACCATCTATCGACGAAAGTGAAGCGGAAAAGACCAACCTCCAAGCCAGCGACAAACTGGAAAGTATCCGGCGACTGATGGAAGACCAAAAGCTCTTCCTCAACAGCGACCTGAAGCTGAGCAATATTGCTGCTGAGCTGAACACCAACAGCCGCTACATTTCTGATTGCATTCGAACGCAATGCGACTGCACCTTCACCCAGCTTGTCAACAACTACCGCATCGACTATGCTAAGCAACTCATGGACAACCACCCCGATATGAAGATTGCCGAGGTGGCACTCTCGTCAGGATTCTCCAATGAAACGACTTTCTTCCGAGCTTTCAAAAAAATCACAGGCCTCTCGCCGAAGGAATGGATAAGCACCCAACACCCCAATTAACACCCATCACCCAACGCCCAACACCCCCTATAATCCTACAATCGACTTACGTTTTGCGCAAAAGGTAAGTCGATTTTCCGATTTTGTAAGTGATTGTACAGCCTTTCCGTCGTATCTTTGCACCATCATTTAAACGATCACAAATTATGAAGAAAGCATTACTTACCAGCGCACTCATCCTGGCAGCCATGACTGCAGGGGCGCAAGAGAATCAAATTGAAATCGTAGAAGACCCCGCCACGCACACCGCAATGGCTACCTTCATGGTGGACAAGAATGGCAACCGCATCTCGGGCAGCTATTCGGGCAACGTCGTCGTTCCCGACTATTCGTCGAGCGGCTACCCCGTGACGACTATCAATCATTACACCTTCGAGGGATGCAAGCAGCTGACATCCGTCAAGATTGGCAACAACGTGAAGTTCATCGACCACGATGCCTTCTCTAATTGCTCCATCACGGACATCAACATCCCTGCTTCCGTAGACACCATTGGAAGCTTTGCATTCCACAATATGCCCAACCTGAAGAAGGTGACGCTGGCAGACGGACCAAACGTTCTCCACTTTGACTATGGTGAGCTCTACGGTGGCCGCGGCATGTTCGGCTACAACCAGCAGCCCAACTTAGAGGAAGCCTACGTGGGACGCAGCTTCACTTGCCCAGATGGCGTGGGCCTCTTCTTTTGGAGCGAGAGCCTGAAGCGGGTGACCATCGGCGACGCCGTGACGGCTATCCACCCGCACGACTTCGGCTATTGCGAAGTTCTGGAGTCTGTAACCTTCGGCAAGGGCATCAAGACCATCGGCGAGAAAGCTTTCAGGGAGAGTCCGCTCCTGCAGAGCATCCGCTTGAACAACGGCCTTACCGAGATAGGCAACGAGGCTTTCAGTGGCTGCAAGGGGGCAACGACACTCACGCTGCCTGCCACGCTGAAGCTGATAGGCCAAAGTGCTTTCTATAATTGCGACAAGGTGCGCGAAGTGACCATCCCCGCATCGGTAGACAGCATTGCCGACGGAGCATTCAGCGAGATGGATGGTCTGAAGAAAGTGACCATTGCCGATGGCACGGGAATTCTCCGCTTCGCTTACGGCCAGCAATACGGCGGCCGCGGCATGTTCGGCTACAACCAGCAGGTCAACTTGGAGGAAGCCTACGTGGGGCGTAGCTTCACCTGCCCGGATGGCGTAGGACTCTTCTTTTCAAGTGAGAGCCTGAAGCGGGTGACCATCGGCGACGCCGTGACGGCTATCCACCCGCACGACTTCGGCTATTGCGAAGTTCTGGAGTCTGTAACCTTCGGCAAGGGCATCAAGACCATCGGCGAGAAAGCTTTCAGGGAGAGTCCGCTCCTGCAGAGCATCCGCTTGAACAACGGCCTTACCGAGATAGGCAACGAGGCTTTCAGTGGCTGCAAGGGGGCAACGACACTCACGCTGCCTGCCACGCTGAAGCTGATAGGCCAATGGGCTTTCTATAATTGTGCCAGCGTGCGCGAGGTGACCATCCCGGAGTCGGTAGACAGCATAGCCGACGGAGCATTCAGCGCGATGGAGGCACTCAAGAGGGTGACGATAGCCGACGGCACGACGACGCTCCGCTTCGCCATCGGCGAGAGTTACGGTGGCCGCGGCATGTTCGGCTACAACCAGCAGACTGCTCTCGAAACGGCCTACGTGGGCCGCAACTTCAAGAGTCCTGTAGGGCTCTTCCGAGGAAGCGAGAGCCTGAAGACGGTGTTCATCGGCAAGAATATCAACCAGTTGCACGAGCAGGACTTTGCCTATTGCGACAACCTCACATCAATCTACGCCAAGCCCTCAACGCCTCCGGTGTGCGCTGCCAACACCTTCGACGGTGTGGACAAAGAGGCCTGCACAGTCTTTACGTCGCAGTCCTCATTGAATGCTTACAAGCAGGCTGACGTCTGGAAAGAATTCTTCAACAACATCGTTGTCGCACCGACAAGCATTCAGGCTATCGACAGCGAAAGCAGTACGCCTGCACAGGACATCTGGTTCACCACCGACGGGCGTCGCCTCCAAGCTGCACCCGCTCAGCCCGGTCTCTACATCGTGAATGGCTACAAGGTCATGATTAAGTGAGTGAAGAGCAGAATATCATTGATCAACACATTTTTTATATATTCAAAAATCCCCTGCACTCGTCTCTGAGGCAGGGGATTTTTTTAGGTTCATCCGATCTACTAATACACTTCGCCGTGCTGCATCTCTTGCTTGTCTATTTTCTTCTTGTCGAGCGAATACCAGCAGTAGGCGATATAGGCAAGTACGAAGGGGATGAGCAGCGAGACGACAGCCATTGTGCGCAGCGTGAACTCGCTGGAGCAGCTGTTCTGAATGGTCAGCGACGATTGCAAGTCGGCGTTCGAGGGATAGTAGGCCGTGTTGTTCCAACCGGCAAGGAGGAGCAGCACCAGTACGGTGAGCACCACTCCGATGCCCGTGGGCCAGATGCCGCGGATGTAAGTCTTGCTGACGATGGTCTTCACGATGCCATAGAGCACCAGCACTACACCTATTAATAATATAATAAGGAGGGGCCACATCGCGATGAGGTTGTGCAGATACTTCATCGGTTCCATGAAGATGGTGCCGTCGTCGGGGTTCACGGCATAGCCATCTTTCAGCAACGTGCGGATGAGGAAGGCCAGGAAGAGGATGAGGAACACCACGGTGCAACCCACCAGGCGCACTGAGGCGCGCGAACGGATGTTCTCGTCGTTGACGTTGTTCATCACGTAGAGGATGCCCAGGATACGTGCCAGGAAGAACACGGCAAAGCCGAGGATGAGGTTCCACGGGTCGAGCAGCGCATCCAGTCCGTTGGAAGCATTGGCCCAACGGCTGATGATGGGCACCCCCTCTAACTCCCCCTCAAGGGGGAGAACAAGTGAGAGGTTGGACTTCTCTATCAGGAAGTTGCTTCCGTCGAAGAAGGTGGCCACGGCGCCGCCAATGAGCAGCGGGCCGATGATGCCATTGAGCACGAGGCACCACTGGAAGGTCTTCGGACCGAGGAAGTTGCCGAGCTTGTTCTGAAACTCGTAGCTGACGGCCTGCAAGACGAAGGTGAAGAGGATGATCATCCACAGCCAGTAGGCTCCACCGAAGGAGGTGCTATAGAACAGGGGGAAGGAGGCGAAGAAGGCACCGCCGAAGGTGACAAGCGTGGTGAACGTCAGTTCCCACTTGCGCCCCGTGGAGTTGAGAATCATGCGCCGTTCATCGGGTGTTCTACCCAAACTTAATATCAACGAATTGGCTCCCTGCACGAACATGAGGAACACGAGGAGTGCCCCGAGCAGGCTGACGAGGAACCACCAATAATGTTGCAAAAACGAATAGGTTATCATGACTTCGGTCCTTTCTTTATTTGTTTAAACATGATGTTGAGTTCTACGGCGAGCATGGTGGTGAACAGCACGAGGAAGATGAAGAACGTCAGGGCAACGCTGCCGGATGGAATGTCGCTGACCGACGCGCTGACGGGCAGCATGTCCTGAATGGTCCACGGCTGACGACCGAACTCGGCCACGAGCCATCCGCTCTCACTGGCGATGTAGGCCAGGGGAATCATCAAGATGGCGAGCATGTAGTGCCACTTGCCAAGGGCGGAGATGTCCTTCTTGCAGCTCATGAACAGCACAACGGCGAAGAACAGGATGAACAGACAGCCCAAGCCCACCATGATGCGGAAGGCCCAGAAGTTGACGGGCACGTAGGGCACCAGCTCGGCCTTGTCCTTGATGTAGCCATAGCCGAAATACTGGAAGTTGTCGTCGATGATCTTTCCTTGCACCTGCGCCTCCTGTTCGTTGCCTTCGGCCTTCGCCTTGCGATAGGCGGCAAGGGCGGTGATGGCCTTTCGTCCGCTCTCTATCTTCTCGTCGAACGATGGTTCACGCGTGCCGTCCGGACGGGTATAGCCGTTCCAGAGGTCGTTGATGCCCGGCACGAAGCCATGTATGTCGCGCGTTGCCATGAAAGAGAGAGCATAAGGCATAGCGATACGAAGTGGCGGTTCTTCTTCTGTGGTATAGTCTGGTTGCTTGAAGGGATTGACCCAAGCCACAGCAGTGAGGCCCTGGTCGGTGCCTCCGTTGTAGAGAGCCTCCATCGCTGCGAGCTTCATGGGTTGCTTCTCTGCCACCTGCTCGCCAGAGAGGTGACCGGTGGCTCCTGCCAGCAAAGCGGCAATGAGTCCGACGGCTGCTCCAATCTTGATGCTCTTCACAGCCATTTCTGTTTCGCGCTTCTTCATCAGATACCAGCAGGATACGCCAACGACGAAGATGGCGCCGATGATCCAGGCTGAGATGACGGTATGGCAGAACTTCATCACGGCGAAGGGCGAGAGGGCCACGTCGAAGAACGATACCATCTCGTTGCGGACGGTGTCGGCGTTGAACTCGCAGCCCACGGGACATTGCATCCAGGCATTGGCCACGAGAATCCACCAGGCAGAGATGGTGGCACCCAGGCCGGTGAGCCACGTTGAGGCCAGGTGGAAGCCGCGCGACACTTTGTTCCAACCGAAATACATCACAGCTACGAAGGTGGACTCCATGAAGAAGGCCACGATGCCTTCGATGGCCAGCGGTGCGCCGAAGATGTCGCCGACGAACCAGGAGTAGTTGGACCAGTTGGTGCCGAACTCAAACTCCAGGATGATGCCCGTGGCCACACCCATCGCGAAATTGATGCCGAAGAGCTTCTGCCAGAACTTGGCTGTGTCTTTCCAGAAGCGCTTCTTCGTACGGTAATAGCATGTTTCCATGATGCCCATGATGACGGCCAGACCGAGCGTCAGGGGCACAAACAACCAGTGATAGATGGCGGTCAGGGCGAATTGCGCTCTCGACCAGTCAATGGTTCCGGCGTCGATGTTCATTAATAATTCATTCATTGGCTATAGATATTAGTTTGTTAGTAAATTAGTCTTGAACATCACTTGACGACGACCTTGCGGCCATTCTGGATGAAGATGCCCTTCTGGGGTGTTCCGCTGACGCGACGGCCTTGCAGGTCGTAGACGGGTGTTGGGTGTTGGGTGATGGGTGATGAGGGATACTGCGAGATGCCGGTGGGCTTTTCGTCGGAGACTATCACGATGGTGCCCTTATAGACGGGGTCTCCATAGAAGGTTTCGTCGCAGATGCACTTGCTGCCCTCGTCGAAGAAGTATCTGTTGTCGGCAAACTGGCAGTTTTCAAGTTCCATGTAGTCAAGGTTTTTGGTGACCTGGTAGTTGCCGTTGCTCGACAGCTTGACATCGGCATAGCTGAACGTCACGCCTTGTGCTTCGCTTGCCGCATCGCCATAGATGGCACCGCCCACGCCATTCAGCGTGAAATCGGCATTGCTGCAATAGAGCCATGCATAGTTTCTGTCCAACTTCACGGCCACGCCCATGTCGGCATCGGCCTTGAGTTTGCCGTTGCCTTCGATGAACATATCGTCGAGCAGCCAGATGCAGTCCTCGGTGGTATTGATGTAGTTGTCGCCCACCACCTTGACGGTCAACCCGTCGCGATCGCTCAAGAGGAAACTGTTGTTGGAGAAATGTTTAATGTTATTGAGCGTCAGTTCGTTGTTGTCAGGATCGTAGGAAATGGTTCCCTCGCTGAGTCCTTCTGGCACGATGCTCGTATAGTTACGGTCTGTAACGGCATCGCTCTCGATATAGAATCCAAACGAGTTGCCCGGCTTCACGACGACATAGCCGTAAGATGGGTCGCCCTTCCAGTTGCAGATATTCTTCTCGTTGAGCATACCGAAGACGGGCTGATCGATGTAACAGTCGTTGACATAAAACTGGGCAATGCCGTTCACGGTGGCCACGCCTGTAGCATAAGTAGGCGTCATGAAGAGATAGGAGTTCGTCACGTTGACGTATGGGTAGCCGTCGCCCGAGATGGCCCCCCCACGACTATCGAGATAGAGCGAAGTGTTGTTGATGTAGAGGTCCCAGTATTCCAGTCGGATGGCTTCCTCGTAGTTGGATGTGATATTCAGTGAACCAGGGCCTTCGATGTGCGTATTTTCGCTGGCATAGATACCCGCGCTGTTGCAGTTGAACTCGTTTTCGCCGATGAGCTTGATGATGAGTCCACGGATGCCGTTGTTGCCCACACCCCAGTCATCGTTTAGGCTGGTCTGAATGACCGCATCTTCGAGGGTGAGTGTCTTGGTGGCGAGGTCGTAAGACACGCGTCCATCCTTGATTTCCGGGAAGGAGATGTTCTTCACCTTTGTGCGCTGCACAGGCCATCCAGCCACGCGAAGTCCGTCGACGTTGCCCACGGTGTAGGAACTCATATTGTCAAACCAATCGTTCCAGATGCTGTTCTGGTAAGTCTGTGCGATGTCCGACGAGCTGGCGTTGTAGCCTTCGTTCGGGATGTAGAGCGTGCGGTAGGGTGCTTCACCTTGACACCAGAAAGGTAATATGCCTGTGGGAATTTCTTCTGGCTGGATCCATTCTGTGTAGACGGAGACGAGATTTAAATTATCGACGAAAGCATTCTTGCCGATGCTCTTCACCGTTGAAGGGATAGTGACCGCCGTGATTGGAGTGCAGTCGAAGCAGTAATCGCCAAGACTGGCGCAGATGTCAGGAATGACATACTCGCCACCGCGCCCACCTGGGAAGGCTGCGAGTTCGCACTTACCATCGTCGAGATAGCGGAAGAGTACGCCGTCCTCGGAGAACGTCTTGGTGTCACCTCCACTATATCTTGAACTGATGTCAGTTACATGGGTGCAATAAGCGAACACGCCGCCGTAGACATCAACGCTACTGGGCAGTTCCACATTGCTCAGCTTCGTGCAACCGGCGAAGCCCCAGCGGCCGATATACTCCAGCCCATCATTGAAATACACGTCATCCAAGGCCAGACATCTCTGGAAGGCCTGACTTTCTATCCGACGGAGTGTGGAGGGCAGATTCATATAGGAGTCGTAGCTGCCGTTGTCGTTGGTGCAATAGAGCGCCACGCAGTTGCGGAAGGCTTGCGCCCCGATGGTCTTCAGTCCTTCGGGCAGATGGACGGAAGCGAGCTTCTCGCAGCCCATGAAAGCCTCGTCCTCGATAAACTCGATGTAGTCGCCTAAGTAGACAATCTCGTTGCAGACGGCCATATCCCGGAAGGCATTCTTGCCGATGCCTATGATGCGGTAGGTCTTGCCGGTGGCTGCATTTGTAGCCTCGTTTCTGATCCAGAAACTCTGAACTTCATTTGCAACCCCGGCGAGGGTATTGACAAAGCCTTTCCCCTCATCCTCGCGGCTGACGATTTTGACCGTTGCATCGGCTTCGCTGACCACTTCCAAGCGACACCAATACTCGCCATTGGGCGACACGATGACACTTTGACCATTGAACCGATCGCCGTTGGCGGCGTGGGCTGGCACGGCAAAGAGCAGTGCCAGCAGCATCAGCGATGCCTGCATCACTGAGCTTTTCATGCTTAAAGTTCTCTTCATATTCATTGTAATTTTGAGGTTATTGCTTTACTTTTCTTTCCTGCCTGATGACGATGCCTCGATAGTTGTCGCCCACTCGCTGGCCCTGCAGATTGTAGAGCTGTTGATGCGGCTGAGCCACATCACACCCGACTGACTGAACGGCGGTGGGGTTGGTAGCGCCTTTGGCTATGGTCTCGATGGTCTCGTAGCACTCCAAGTTTCCTTCGTCCCAGTAGTTGCAGATGCCGCGATAGTCATTGTCGTAGTATTGATCGTGATTGTCGAAGTAGCAGTCGTAGAGGTCGAAGCCATCAATACGACTGACCACAGGCTCGCCCCATTCGGCATTCATCACGATGTTGGCGTTGTGAACCTCCACCATCTGCTCCTGGCCGTCATCCGTGCCGATGATAGCCCCATCGCGGCCATAGATATTCATCGTGGTGTTCTTGAAGATGAGCTTTGTGTGATTGCTCTCTATCCGGATGGCCTGGGCTGCATCCGTGATGATCTGAAGCGAGCCGCTGCCCGTGAAGGTCATGTCGCAGAGCAGACGGACGGCCTGTTCGGTAGACACGAGCTTGTTGGTTCCCACGAGGTTCACGGTCAGGCCTTTGATGTTGCTGCAGAGAATGGAAGCGTTGTCGTAGATGCTGACATTGTCGAGCGTCACCACATTCGTCTCCGGGTCATACGACACGTGGCCACTCTGCAGTCCGTCGCAGGTCACGTTGTCCTTGTTCTCCTCCGTCACCTGTGTTCCCACATAGAGTTCGTAGGCATTGGCGGGCAGGATGTTGACATAGCCGTACCACACCTCTCCCTTTCGGTCGACCACGGTGCCTCGCTCGCTGTCGAAGCGTGCGAACAACGGCGACGCAAAGTGGCTGCGATCCAGGTTGAGCGTCGTGAGCTTGTTGATCGTTGCTACGCCGGTTGCTCCTGTCGGACGGAGAACAAGGCTTGCATGGATGACATCGACATTTGCCTCATCCTCGCCCGAGAGATCGCCGCCGCGACTGCTGATGTCGAGTGTGGCATCCTCGATGGTCAGCGAGGCATTCGAGAGCTTGATGCCCTCTTCCTGGTCGGAGTCGATCTTCAGCGAACCGGGTCCCTTGATGGTATTGCTGGCGGTGAGCCGTATGCCGGCGGCTGATGTGTTGATGGCATTCACGCCATAGAGTTCGATGGTCAGCCCGTCCACATCGTAGTTCTCGATGCCGTATTCCCGGTCGAGTGAGCCCGTGATGGTGGCATCGCTGAGCACGAGTGTGTGGCTGAACATGTCATAGCTCACCGTTCCCGACGTCACGCCCTTGTTGATGCCCGTGATGCAGGTGCGTGGAATGCTGTAGCCACCAATGCGCAGGCCCGGCACAAAGCCGGGAGAATAAGTCTCTATACTTTTGAAAGCATGACTGAAGTTCTTGGACTGGTAGAGGCTGAGAAGGTCGCTGGCGGTCATTCCCGACGCTTCCGATGGAATGCAGAGCACGGTGTTCTGGGCGGTATATTCGTCGAAAGCCCCACTATGTACCGTAGGGAAAGACTCCGTCCATTCCACGTAGAACTTCGTCAGGCTCTTGCAACCGTCGAAGGCCTCGTCTTCTATGTCCGTCACCGTCATGGGAACAAACACCTCCGAGAGCAGCACACCGTAGAAGGCATCATACAAGACGACGTTGGTGCGGTCGTCGATGTCGTGCCGTCCGGTTCGTCCGCCGGGGAACTCCAGCAGACAGGTCTGCTTGCCCGACTCCCCTTCGCGGTCGAAATAGAGCACACCATCGATGTCGTAGAAATAGGGATTGTCCTTGTGGACGTAGATGTTCTGCATGTTCTTACACCAGACGAAGGGGGCGGGGTCTATCTTCTTGACCGTTGCCGGAAGCGTGACCTCTGTGAGTTTGGCGCAGTTCTGGAAAGCATACATCCCGATGCTCTCAAGGCCTTGGTTGAGTTTTATCAAAGCCTTACTGCAGTTTCTGAAGGCACACTCGCCGATTGTTCTAAGGCTGTTGGGCAGAGAGAACGAACCGTCGTCAACGGCATGGTTGTTTGTGGTGGTCAGTTCGCCGCACATGTCGAAGGCGTATGTGCCGATTTCGGTCACCTTGTTCGAGAAGTTGAACGATCTCAGCTTGCTGCAATTCTTAAAGGCACCATTGCCGATGCGTCGGAGGTTGTAGCTCATGAAGGTCACCTTCTCGAGGCTTTCTATGTCGGCAAAGGCATTGTTGCCTATTTCCACGATGGTATAGAGTATGCCGTCGTGCCTCACACGATCTTCGAACGACAGCCCTACGGGACTCTTGCCATTGATGGTGTTCTTGTCGCTGCTGCGTGGCACGAAGCGAACCTCGCGGTTGTCCTCGCTGATCACTTCAAACATGCAGCTCAGGTACACGTCGTTGTTTGTTATCACACCGTCGGCTTCCCAGCGGTCGCCCACATTAGCTTGCGCCGACAAGCCCATGAAGAGCATAGCTATCGTGAACACATGGCGCCAAGCGCATTTCTCACCAAGATTGTCGTAGAGATTCTTCATATCTTTTATGGGTTGTTTAGGTTATTGTCTATGGTTGTCAGTTGCTCCGACACGAAGTCGGCCTCATGGCCTTTCTCGGCGTGCTGCTTCAGGAAGTTGGGGAAGAAGAACACCTTCAGAATGGCAAACATGATGATGAGCTTGATGGCGATGATGGCCCAGAGCGTCTTGCCCAGGGTCATGTGGCGGAAACCGTCGTAGTAGAGGTCGAAAGCCCGATACCAGAATCCATCCTTTTTCATAAGCCAAATAATTTGTGCAAATTTAATAAAAACATTTGAAACTACCAACAAATTTCACAACTTTTAGCATAACCTCCTTTTATATTTCATTTCAGTCCCCATTTCATACAAGCATATATCATCTTTGCCCTAAGTACTTCGGACTTTGCCATGTTGATAAAAAATGTATATTCCGCCGCCTCTTCAAGTAATGCACGTATTTTTCACAATTTATGTAAATATACACGTTTTATAGATAGTATTAAACAGAAACTCGTTTTTGCGTTATTTTTCTGAACGAATATCTATCAATAATAGGCAAACCTACACTAAATGCTTTTAAACGACTGACCTACAAATAGTTAAACCCATGAAGGTTTGTTTTAAACCTGCACAAACCTGCACAAACCTTCATTCATGTTTTTTGTGTGTTGCAGCTGGGCTAAGTAAGGTGTTTAGACTATCCCTTTGCGTAACGGGTTAGTGTAGGATAGTGTAGGTTTGTGTAGGTTTTAAATAAACCTACACAGGGTTAAACTGTTGACACAGAACGAGTTATCACGATTTAGTGTAGGATGTAGGTTTAATGAAGTTTTTTTGTGTGGTGATGTGAAAAATGAGTAGCTTTCACCAATATTATAAATAATGACAATCATGATTTCAACAAGTCATTTAGGTAATCTAAACACGTCACTTAGATAGTCAAAACACGTCATTTAGATAGTCTAAACACGTCATTTAGATAGTCTAAACACGTCACTTAGATAGTCTAACCTGAATATTTCATACTCTGCTTAACCCGTCCTTCGACGACCGAATTATTCT
>ERZ842401.3295-NODE-3295-length-20261-cov-16.685489_pt1 | contig 20261 bp, 13 predicted proteins | sample MGYA00521270_ERZ842401 | MGnify/ENA primary metagenome ERZ842401 (study PRJEB31892, sample SAMEA3878208) | bioreactor metagenome | biome: Moose rumen | place: Sweden | collected 2011-10 | study: EMG produced TPA metagenomics assembly of the PRJEB12797 data set... | reverse complement strand
CCCCTCTAACTCCCCCTCAAGGGGGAGGAGCGAGGAGCGGGGAGCGAGGACCCCCCCTCTAACTCCCCCTCAAGGGGGAGGAGCGAGGAGCGAGGAGCGGGGACACCCCCTCTAACTCCCCCTCAAGGGGGAGGGGCGAGGAAATATAGTGGTATATAGAATGAAGAATATAATATGAACTACGACATCAACGATTTTGAAATAATGGCTCCCGTGGGATCACGTGAGAGCTTAGCAGCAGCTATTCAGGCTGGAGCCAACTCCATCTATTTTGGTATTGGCCAACTCAATATGAGGTCGCATTCGGCCAATCCCTTTACCATCGACGACTTGCACGAGATAGCTGCTACTTGTCAGGAGCATCGCATCAAGACGTATCTGACGGTGAACACCATTATTTATGGAGAAGACATACCGATGATGCACCAGATCATAGATGCTGCCCGCGAGGCTCATATCACAGCCGTGATTGCCAGCGATGTGGCCGTCATGACCTATTGCAACCAAGTTGGGGTAGAAGTTCATCTGTCTACTCAGCTGAATATCTCGAACATCGAGGCCCTTCGTTTCTATGCCCAGTTTGCCGATGTGGTGGTGTTGGCCCGTGAACTCAATATGGACCAAGTGGCTGAAATCTACCGGCAGATTGTAGAGCAGCATATTTGTGGACCACGTGGAAAACTCATCCGGATAGAGATGTTCTGTCACGGAGCCTTGTGTATGGCTATTTCGGGCAAGTGCTACCTGTCGTTGCAAAACACAGGCCGCTCGGCTAATCGGGGGGCTTGCATGCAGATTTGCCGTCGTTCGTATACCGTCACCGACAACGAGACAGGCACTCAGTTGGAGATAGACAACAAATATATCATGAGTCCGAAGGACTTGAAGACCATCCGCTTTATCGACCGCATGATGAAAGCAGGCGTTCGTGTGTACAAGATAGAGGGAAGAGCCCGCGGACCAGAGTATGTCTACAACGTTATTCAATGCTATAAGGAAGCCATCCAGAGCGTCATCGACGACAGCTTCACAGAAGAGAAGAAGGATGAGTGGGACGAACGCTTGGCTCGTGTATTCAATCGTGGTTTCTGGGATGGCTATTATCAAGGCCAGACCTTGGGCGAGTGGAACAAAAACTATGGTTCGAATGCCACAGAGCGCAAGGTTTATGTTGGCAAAGGCAGGAAATATTTCTCGAAGATAGGCGTTGCAGAGTTCCAGGTGGAGGCCACCACTTTCGAGCCTGGCGACAAACTGCTGATTACCGGGCCTACTACAGGCGTTATTTACGTCACTCCTACAGAGATACACGGTAGTCACGGTCCTATTCCACGAGCGGAACAAGGCATGCGTGTATCTATCGCCGTACCCGAAAAGGTACGCGAGAGCGATAAACTCTTCAAACTGGTACCTGCTTCAAGGGGAGCGAGGATCACCCCCTCTAACTCCCCCTCAAGGGGGAGGAGCGAGGAGCGGGGAGCGAGAAATGATGGGTGATGGGTTGACACCCCCTCTAACTCCCCCTCAAGGGGGAGGAGCGAGGGGCGGGGAAATATAGTGGTATGCGCTGTTGATGATTACACCGTTGTTTGAGTGAATTCGTAGTTGCGACAAGGATTCGCATACATTGTTAGCAGTCGTTCGCGGAGGAAAGCCTCATCCTTGTTGGGTAAGTCGATCTTGCCCAACTGCTGTTTCACGTAGTGTTCAAACTGTTGCTCATCAGCTTCCGTATAGTTCGAACTCCGTTGTCGTGAATTCTCCAGCCAGTCAGCAGCGATAGAGTTGCAGGGATAGAGCCGATAATGACTGTGAATCTCACGATCGATGTGTGCAGCTATCGCATCGAACATCTTGTTGCGTGGCATCTGAGCATCCATTTTGCCCAACCATTCATCGATGCACGGAGCACAATGATAATGGATTCTGCCCTTATAGCCCATGATTCCCGTTCGCATGCTCTTCACATCATCCATTGCCGACTTTTTCCATTCAGGGTTGTCGCGCTTCAGCTGATACTCCCGAGCCTTCAGATAGTCGCACGGGTCGAATTCATACGAGATACTCAGCGGAACGATATGCAGCTGACAGAGCCTTTCCACAATGCTTCCCTCTCCGCCCATAGCCATCATCTTCAGGATAGCCGGCTGAGTTCGGTCGTCAGAATCCTTCGCCCTACCCTCTCGTTGAGCTATCCAGATGTTGTCGTGCTTATGCGCAATCACGTAGTGCATGTATTCAGCCATCCGCTTGCTGGCTCTCATCATCTCCATAGGAGGCAGAGAACGCTCCACGATGAACGACTTATTGATTCTGACCAGGTCTTTCACCCAAGGCAGAGAGAGCAGATTGTCGCCAATAGCTATCTCGCAAGTGGTATCAAAGCCAGCATCCACGATCAACACATCGAGCAGAGCCGAATCGAGAACAATATCGCGATGGTTGCTCACAAACGTATAGCGACGATGAATATCAATGGCCTCCACATCCATATCGCATCCCTTGCTGGCTTTCGACAAGAGATTATTCAGAAAATGATAAGGGAAAGTCCGCTGAAACTCCAAATTGGTCTTGCAACTGCGCATTTTCTGTGCCAACAGTTCAAAGGGCACATCAGGATAAATCATTGTCACCACTTTCTGAAACTGCTCATCGGCTATCAGCCGTTCGTACACCTGTGGCAATTCTTCTGGCTCAAAAGGCCTGATGGGGTCAAACTCTTGTGGAATCATATCGTTTACTTTTAATCTGTTTACATTTCATTTTTGGGGGATGATGCTATCTCAGAGATGCTCGTTCAGAAACCGAAGAATGCGCTCTTGTACAGGTTGGTCGCATTGATGTGGCATATCCCATAGTTCAGTTTCCAAGAGATGGTCGGCTTTCTGACTCTTCCAGACTTCGTGCATCGTCTGAAAAGCCTTTTCTACTCCCTCAACAGGGAAGAGCTTATCTTGTCTGCCGTTGATGAAAAGCATGGGTTTCGGACAAGCTAACGAGGCTATATGTGGATAGTCGAGATATCGCCGAAGACCCGGAATACAGTTGGCAAAGCCCCCATTCTCCTTTCTTCCGTATTTCCAAGTCATCTGTACATCGGTGGTTACCATCCAGCATACGGCAGCGCCAGCCTTCACTTCATCGCTCAAAGCCGACAGCATCCATGAGCGATAGCCACCCATTGAGAAACCCACACAACCTATCCGCTGGGAGTCTACCATTGGCAATGAAGCCAGAAAACGGGCAGAGGCCATATCATCGAAAGTCATCTGTGCACAGATATTCAAACCATACATCATCATATTGCCTGCGATGACATCATACTGACTACGATCGGCTCCCTCGGCACGCCCTCTTTCGCCCCACATCGGAGCATCTATGGCCAGCACCACATAGCCTTGTCGGGCGAGAAAGTCGCCCAGATACTGACCGCCATAAAGTTGGTTCACCCACTGGTCAGCATCGCTAAGCACCTCCTGAGTATCGTTGACGGGTCGTATCATCTTCTCCTTTCCGATAAAAAGATGTGCCCCGTGATCGTGTAACAATACAACAGCCGGGAAAGGTCCATCGCCTTCGGGAACCATCAGCAAGGCAGGAATGGTAAAACCATCACCTCCCCAGGGAGCATCAGCCGGAATACGAATAGAAAGAGGCTGTAAAGGGTGAGAGGTGAGAGTCGTGGATTGCAAATTCCCTCCAACGTGAGAGTTTTTTGTAGCACCCATACATTCCAGAACCTTCTCTTTGGCCTGACGCTTCCATTTCTTAAAACTCTTGGTTTTGGCGTTTCCCCAAGCTAAAGGATAATCCAGATGGGCAATCAACGAATCGGCATAGACGGGAAAATTGTGTTGAAACTCATAGTTGTCACGTTTCTGAGCCTGTGACGACAGCGAAAACAGCAGCAGAAAAGCTAACAACACCTCTTCCACATGATAACGGGGACGCTGTTTGGTTTCAATATAGATTTTCCCAATATACTCGCCTATCACACCCAAGCTCATCAGGATGCAACCACCAATGAACCAGATGGAAACAATGAGCGAAGACCAACCGGGAACCACCGTCTTATTGATCCACGAATACAGCACATACAGCAGCATCAGCAAAGAGATGATGACGAACATCATGCCCAATACGAACACCATACGCAGCGGTTTCACGGAGAAGGAAGTAATGCCATCTACCGCAAAGTTGATCATCTTGGAAAGTGGATACTTACTTTCGCCGGCAAAACGACTCACACGATCGTAGTAAACCTGAGCAGAGGGGTAACCCAACAAGGGAACTACCCCACGCAGAAACAGATTGCGCTCTGGGTATCGGCAGAGTTCTTCCACAGCCCGCCGACTCATCAGCCGATAATCAGCATGATTATAAACAGTCTTGACCCCCAAACGCTGCATCAGTCGATAGAACATCTTGGCCGTATTCCGCTTGAAGAAAGAGTCTTCGCGACGCATACGTCGCACGCCAAACACCACTTCCTTGCCCTCACGGTTATACAAATCCACCATCTCTTCTATCACTTGCGGATCGTCCTGCAGGTCTGCATCGATGGTAACCAGCATATCCGCTGAAACCTTGGCTGCTTCCAGTCCAGCCATCAGCGCATTCTGATGACCCGCATTATGGGCCAGGCGAATGCCTCCCATGCGTTGATCATCCGTATGAAACTGCATGATGAGTTTCCAAGTGTTGTCGGTGGAGCCGTCGTCAACGTAGACTATTCCGCTATCAGCAGAGATTTTCCCCTTCTCCGCCATCACCTGCAGCAACTCGCTCAGTCGGCGATGAGTTTCAGGCAATACCGCCTCTTCGTTCAGACAAGGCACTATGATGCATAATCTATTCATACGCTGCTTTGCTTTTCTAATAAATGATTCTTATGAAGTAGATAGATGGCCGTCATGAAGACGATTTCTGCCAAGATAGCCACCCAGTAGACCTGATGACTCTGCCAAGGACCGATAAAGGCAAACAGTCGTTGGGCTGGATATTCATACAGAAAGAAATTGCTATAGGCCTCTTCGATGCCTTGTACATGGATGGGAACATAAAAGCAGGACAGCAACAACTGCACAAAAACAAACGCCACAGGAACCCATCGACGCAGATTCTGCCGATTGATAACACCCATCAGCAACAACAAGACAAAGGGATAGAAAGAAATGAGCTTGCGTGTCTCGATGTCGGCCAAGAAGACAATGGCCAACAAAACAACAGCATATAACGGCAAATCGTATGCTTTGAACAGTTCGCTACAGAGCGAAGACCAACACAGAATAACCAACACAAAGAAAATACCCAGATAAGCAAACGGTGTCTCCAAGAAGACAAGGATATCGGTCAGCGGCAACTGGCACATCTGGATGAGTTCATCGAAAAACGAGAACGAGGCTGCTGAGCCCTTACAATCAATAACCTTGTAAACCAAGACAAAGAGAATACAGCAAACAATCCATCTAATCAGATTCTGCTTGTTCAGGAATAATGCCTGTAAGACTGGCTTCCACTGAATTGTTAAGTTCCTTGTGGCTCGCCAAACCACAAACATCCAGGCTGCTAACGATAAGCATGCCATGAGCAAACTATTGGGCTGACGGGCAAAAAACAAGTCTTCGAACGACGAACAACCCCTGAACTGAAACCTGTAAACCGCATAGGCAGCGAACATTATCGGCAACCAGCCCACCATGATGCAGCGAAGTGCAAGATTAACAAGTCGGTCAGTTCTGTTCAATCCACTCCCCTCCTCCACCTGCACACGTACTTTCGGCAGCATCAACAGCAACAATACCACCAGACTCAACAAGGGCCAGGAGAGCATTCCTAACAGACAGACCACAGCCAAGCCCCACTTACACGCGCGTATATAATAATAGGTAGCCATGATACTGAGTGTAAGGGCTGTCAAATCGGTGAGCAAGGGATAATAGCCGCAGTATTTCAAGACGCCGAAATTCAGGAACAGGCAGCCAAAGGCAATGATTTCTGTAGCTGGTTTCCATCTTCGCAACGAAGAAATCCGAAAGAAATAGAGCACACCTATACAGAGAATCACCACATTCACCACGCCACTCAACTGGAAAATATAATTGTTCTCCATAGGCAGTCCCAGCCATCTGAGCAGATAGTGGGTCAGGATGAAGGGCAGGATGCGGTGCATATAATACTGATTGATGCCCCCATCCATCCACAACTGACCACCTCCTACCACAATCTCACGATAGGCAACAGCATCCCAAATGACTTCTCCCTTGACAGAAATCACTTCGCCAAAATAATTCAAGGCTACAATCAGACCCAGAATCAGACACAACAGGATACGCCGCCGCATACTTCGCTCTTCAGTTATTGATTATCAACGGCACAAAAAAGCCGCTTTCTTCTACGACAACTCCAACATCCGGTTGATGGGCTTCACGGCTTCGCGGGCTGTTTCTTCGTCTACTTCCACACTCGGCCATTCATAGTTCAACGCGTTATAGAGTTTCAAGAGGGTGTTCATCTTCATGAAATTGCACTCATTGCAACTGCATCCTACACCGCCCTCACTGATTTCTGGTGGAACAGGATAGAATATCTTGTCCTTACATTGGCGCTCTATCTCGTGCAAGATGCCTGCTTCGGTAGCTATAATGAATTCTTTCTTTTCGCTTTCGATACAGTGCTTCAGAATAACTGCCGTAGAGCCCACCACATCAGCAATAGCCAGCACGGGTCCCTTACACTCCGGATGAGCCAGAACCACTGCTTCAGGATGCTCTTCCTTTAGTTTCAAGATGGCATCAACCGAGAAACGCTCATGAACATGACAGCCACCATTCCACAAAAGCATGTTGCGACCCGTAATGCTGTTGATATAACTGCCCAGATTGTAGTCTGGACCAAAGATAATCTTGGCATCCTCGGGGAAGGTATCAATGATTTTCTTGGCATTTCCGCTGGTCACCACTACGTCGGTAAGTGCTTTCACGGCAGCAGTGGTATTCACATAGCTCACCACCTGATAGCCCGGATGCTCCTCTTTATATTTCTTCAGGTCTTCAGCCTTACAGCTGTCGGCCAGCGAACAACCTGCATTGAGGTCAGGACAAAGCACAAGTTTGTCGGGACAGAGAATCTTGCAAGTCTCAGCCATGAAGTGAACACCGCACATCACGATGATTTTCGCATCGGTCTTGGCAGCTTGTTGAGCCAGAGCCAACGAGTCGCCGATGAAGTCGGCTACTTGTTGTATGTCGCCAATGGTGTAGTAGTGAGCCAAAATCACGGCATTTTTCTCTCTGCAAAGATCTCTAATCAACTTGGGTAAGTCGGTGCCTACCTTCACTGGTTCACTAATGTAACCCTGCTTTTTCCACAAATTCTTAATCTTCATAATCATTATATTTTTTGTTTTATTATTTCTGAAAGAAAAAGAAATGAATATGATGATACGCCGTTGATAAGTTGAAAACTTCTTCTGTTTTTTCTTGGTTATTTGGTTATCAACCTATAGAAACGCCTTATCCACAGCCCTTCGTCATTGTTTATTTATCATTTTTAAATGGTTAGATGATTTATCCACAATTCCAAATTTCAGTGCAAATATAATAAGTTTATATCTTTTTTCCTATTTTTTTCGTGGAAAACTTCATTTATCAGCGTGAATTTCTGGTTATTTTTCAACAATCAGCTGTTTTCTTTCGCCATTGGAGTGGATAATGAAAAAGTTTTCCACATGGTTTTCCACAGTATTTTGTGGATAACTAACACCACTTTTTTTTCAATATTTCTGGATATATTTTTTTATTCAAATCCTTTTTATTACCTTTGTACCATCAATCAAATTTGTTCTGAATGGCTCATCACCCATCACCTATCACCCGTTACCCAAATGCAACAGTGCTGTTCATTGTTGTGGTGAGTATGCTTTTGGCTACCCAAGGACTCAACATGACCGACGATGGTTTTCTGTTGACCACCTATCAACAGGTGTTTAGCGACCCTTCGTCGGTGAGCTATTTCTTTCTTTACTATTGGGTGGATGTGTTGGGAGGCCTCTGGAACAGTCTGTTCAGCAGTTGGGGCATCTATGGATTTAGGTTATTGGAATGCCTTGTGATGGGACTTACCGTCTTTGGGGCTATTCGTTTGCTGAGGCATTATTTTCATTTGCGTATAATATGTATAGGAATACTCCTGGTATTCTTGCTGACCAAGGAAGTGGGCGTTCTGCACTACAATACGCTGTCTGCACTGTTGACGCTCGTCGTCGTAGCTTTTCTGATGAAAGCACTCACTATGCATCGTTGGTTATATATGCTGTTGGCAGGCATAGCGATGGGCATGAATATCTTTGTCCGACTGCCCAATGCGGCCTTGTCGGTATTGATTCTGGTGCTTATACCTTATTATATATATAGCCATCATGGAAAACGGACGCTGATTTTCCTGGTTACAGCCATCATGGGAACCTGTTTGGGAATAGGAGTCACGTGGCTATCGATGCTGCTTTTCGGTCATACCGACAGTTTTCTGTTTGCTTTGCAGTCAGGATTTTCCATATTCGGTCATGCTGACAGCTCACATAGTTCGCACCATCTGCTGAGTGTCATCGCCAACGACGTATGGATGATGGCGAAGCAGTTCCTGCTTTTTGGGTTTATTCTTTTGCCGATGACTCGTTGGTTCTCACCGCTCAGCTCAGCTTTTCAGAACAAATGGACTGCTCGAGTGGTTGGAATTGTATTTATCCTGATCGCATTGATTTTGTTTAAACACTTTCTTTATCCAGTCTATGCACTCAATATGTTGGTGGTGGTTGCTTGCATCTATACGGCTGTTCATCGGAAAGACGAACCGGCAGTTGTCTACTTGGCAGTGCTCAGTTTGTTGACCACGCTGTTCATGCCTTTTGGTTGCGATTTCGGATTGCTCAATATGCAGCAGTGCAGTCTTTGGTTGGGAGGAGCCTTCGTTGTGTATATGTTCTTCAACCTACTGTCCGAATCAACCAATAATCGAAGCGAAGCCAAGCGAATGGGTTCTTATCTGTTGGGGATTTATGCCGTTGTATTGGTGGGAAAGATGCTTTATGGCTATGCGTATCCGGTATTCTATGAGAATGGCAACAGACTGCAAACGCGGTATTCTGTGAGTTGGCCGCATTGCAACGTTCTGACTACTCAGGAGAATGCCCAGGAATTGGTGACCGTTTTGCAACAGATGAGCCAGGTGGTGAAGGCGGATGAAGAGGTGTTGGTTTATCCTTATTCCCCCATGTTGTATTATCTCACCTCTACCCGACCCTATTTGCGCAACCCCCTGCCTTGGATTTACAACGATCAGCTCTTTCAAGAACAGTTGCTTGAGTCGGAGAAACGAGCCACAAAGCTGCCCGTTGTTGTTTGGCAAAAGTCGAGACTGAATGCCTGGACAACACCAGATGCCGACTGGAACAATCCGAATTCACCAGAAACCTACGACAGTCATACGCAGCAGAAGCGCTATTTGCTCGATTTTCTTCAGCGAAACCATTATCAAGTGGTCTGGCAGAACCAGCTTTTCCAGATTCTTTCGCCTCAGTAAGAAAAATGTTCAAAATTTGGTATATAATTATCTGCGAACCGTATTAATAATAATTATGGTTCGCAGATAAAATATTGGCGATTTATAAATGACGTGTTTAGCACCCGTAAAAGCGTCATTTACGAGTGCTAAATGACGCTTTTAGACAGCGCAAACAACATGCTTTTTCGGTTCAGAGAAGTTGGTTGAGCAGTTGCAGTTGCTCTTCTGTGGTAGCCCAACTGCTGACAAAGCGACACACGGTGTGCTGTTCGTCGTAGGGTTCCCAGTGAGTGAAAATCACTTTCTGCTCCAGTTCGCGCACCTTTTCGTTGGGAATCACCACAAACTGCTGGTTGGTGGGCGAGTCAAGATAGAGCTGATAGCCTTTCTCTTGGAGCATCTGCTTCATGCGCATAGCCATCGTGATGGCATGTTTCGATATGTTGAAATACAGATTATCCGTGAAAAGAGCATCAAACTGAAGGCCTATCAGTCGGCCTTTTGCCATCAATGCCCCGTGCCGCTTGATAATACTGAAGAAGGCTTTGGGCGCATTGCCTCGCGGAAAGACGAGGGCTTCGCCACAGAGCGCACCCACCTTGGTGCCGCCAATATAGAAAGCATCGCAATGACTGGCTAAGAAAGGCAGACTCACATCATTGGTTTCCGCCATCAGTCCATATCCCATGCGAGCTCCATCCACAAAGAGCTTCAGCTGGTATTGTCGGCAAACGGCTTCTATTTCTTCTATCTCCTGGGCAGTATAGAGCGTACCGTACTCTGTGGGAAAGGTGATATACACCATTCCAGGCTGGGCCATGTGGTCGCGACTTTCGTCGTTTATGAATACTTCCATAAATCGACGTAACTCAGAAACCCACAGTTTTCCTTCGTGCGAAGGCAGTCCTATCACCTTATGGCCAGAAGCTTCCACAGCCGTTGCCTCGTGTACGTTGATATGACCGGTATCAGCTGTGACGACGGCTTCATAGCTCAGCAGCATTCCATCAATGGCTGTAGCATTGGTTTGTGTGCCGCCCACCAGAAAGAAAATGTCGGCCTTGGGTGCACCGCAGGCCTCTCTGATTTTCTCTTTGGCGCTGTCGCTGTATTGATCGAATCCGTAAGTCAGCGTCTGCTGGTCGTTGGTTTCCAGCAGATGCTGCAATACTTGGGGATGAGCCCCATTGTTGTAGTCGCATTCAAATGATATCATCTTCTTCAGTTTTTATTTCTGTGCAAAAAAAACACATCACATTTTCGGTTGCAAAGATACAGAAAAATCACATTTCTGATGATAACAATAATGAAAAAAACATATTTTCGGTCATTATTTTTTGAAATAGCGTAAACGATTACTTGCAACTATTGAGAAAAAAATTTGCGTATGTCGGTTAATTTCATTTACTTTGCAGCAAATAATGCAACAATCTATTTATTCACTATTAAAATTAAGACTTATGAAGAAATTATTTACTCTTGCTTTATTGGCCATGATGGCATTTGCAGCACAGGCAGAGACCGTTGCCGACTATGTGCGCAATATGGGAACATTCACTGCTGGCGGCACCTGCAACCTCTCTGGCTCGGTAAAAATTCATGAAAACAAGGATGTTGTCAAAGGCATTCAGTTTGCCAATGGCTATACTACAGAAGGCGTGCTCAATGAGAACTACGTCACCGTGACCTGCGAAGGTGGCTTCAAGGCTGGCGACGTTATCACCATTGCCGGTGCGTTCAACAACGACGACGACACGAAAGTCTCGATGATTGACATCTTTACCATCAATGAAGACCAGACGCCCAATGTGCTGTTCACCACACAACAGTTTATCAACGGCAAGCACGTTGCCGACGATCCCGTAGAGGAAACCTTCACGCTCGAAGAGGATGTAGAGGTACTCTATCTGGGACGTAACGGAAAGACGGGCACATTCATCACCGTATTCAAGGTGGTTCGCGACGGCGAAGAGACTCCCGAGGAGCCTGAAGTGATTCCCGAGGTGGAGGAAGGCGTGATCTTCGACGGTGCCATGATTGCTGGAAACAAGGACAAAGAGTGGGTCGACAAGTTCGGTACCATCGAGTTCTTCGGCACTTGCTCCTACGACGGTGTGCTGGTACACAAGAATACGGAAAACCTGCCCTGCATCATATTCGAGAAGAGTTATAAGAGTGATAACGTGCTGAACACTTACATCATCGTTCATCCCAACGTGGAGGGAGGCTTCAAGCAGGGCGACAAGATCACCATTGCCGGTGCATTCAACAACTCTGACGACTCAAAGACGGCTGCTATCATCGCTTTCACCACTTCTACTGATGAGGAAGGCGCAACTGTTATCAATGAAATCTTCACCACCGATCCGTTCATCAACGGACGTACTTCGGAAGATGATCCCGTGGAAGAAGTACACGAGCTGGAAGCAGATGCAGACGTTATCTATTTTGGTCGTAACGGCAACACCAAGACTTGTCTAACCACACTGAAGATTGAACGCGGCGATGAGCCCATCATGGAAGATCCTTCGAGCATTCAGTTCGTCAGCACAGAGAGCAACGGTGTGGCTTACAACCTCGCCGGACAGCAGGTGGAAGCTTCGTTCAAGGGCATTGTGATCCAGAACGGTCAGAAGTTCATCCGCAAATAGTTTCACCCCTGTGGTTCAGTAAGTCGCTGTATCACAGCGATTCCAACAATCCCTAATACTGAAAAATGAAGAAGAAAATATTCCTAACGATAGCCGTAGCTGCCCTCATGCAGGGAGCTACGGCTACTGTGCGCTATGCCTCTCCTACGGGGACGGATGCCAACGGCACATCCATCGAAGCACCTGGAAGCCTGACGGCCATGATCAACAAGCTGCAGGCTGGTGACGAACTCTATTTGCTCGACGGGCAGTATGACTTCACGTCGCAGGTTTCCATCAACCGTAAAGGCAAGGCCGACAGCTATATCCTCATCGCAGCCTACCCGGGAGCGAAGCCTATCCTCGACTTCCGCAATGCTGCCCTCAATACAAATGGCGTGAAAGTGGGCGGACAGTATCTGCATCTGCGCGGTTTCACGGTGCGCTATTCTGGATATAAGGGCATCTGGGTGGAAGGTGGAACCTACAATATCCTGGAGAATCTGGAGGTCTACGGTTGCTGCAATGCGGGCATCCAACTGCGCAGTGGGGGCTATAACATGGTAATCAACTGCGATGCGCACGACAATTTCGACTATCAAGACAATGGTGGCAACGCCGATGGCTTTGCCGATAAGCAGGGAAACACCTGTCCGGGTAATATCTATATCGGTTGTCGCGCGTGGAACAACAGCGACGACGGATGGGATTCGTTTGAGCGCGTCAGCAAGGAAACACCTACTGTTTATATCAACTGCATCGCTTACGGCAACGGTCCTGCTACGTTCGACCTGTCCAACCATCCGCGTGTCAACGGTGTAGATGCCGATTTCTTTGAGGGAAAAGACCTCTCGAAATATGCCAACGGCGGCAATCCCAACGGCTTCAAACTGGGCGGAAAAGGCTCGTTGCACAATACGGAACTCTATCGTTGTCTGGCAGTAGGCCATCGCTCGAAGGGATTCGACCAGAACAACAACGCTGGCGAGATGACCATCGTCAACTGCACTTCGTATAAGAACAAAACCAACTATGGTTTTGGCAACGACTATGCCTATACGCTCGCTATCTATAATTGCATCAGTCTGAGTCCTACGGGCGGAAGTGGTTCCAACTATCATCTTTCTACATCGAAGAAGGGTACTGTGGTGCAGAGCAACAACACCTGGCTGAGCGGGTTCTCTGCTGCAGAGTCCGACTTTGAGAGTCTTGATGCCGATTTAATCCTGACTCCTCGCAACGAAGACGGTTCGCTGCCAGAGATATTGCTCCTGCATCTGAAGAAGACGGCCGCGAATCTGATTGACAAAGGCATCGAGTTCAATGATTTCAATGGTCAGGAAATCGGCAACTACGTGTCGTTCAATGGCGGTGCGCCCGACCTGGGTTGCTATGAAACGTCTACGGCCGACGGTATTCTCAGCATAGAGTCGTACGACAAGACCGCTTCTCTGCCTGCTTCGGCTCCCCGCTTCGACCTGCAAGGCCATCGCGTAGACAGCAGTTATCGCGGAATCGTGGTGTGCAACGGAAGGAAATACCTACAGCAATAAGCCGTAGGAGGCGATGTGTCTCACGTCGCAGCATTGCTTACTAAGACCCATAGGAGGCGACGTGTCTCACGTCGCAGCATCGCTTACTAAGACCCATAGGAGGCGACGTGTCTCACGTCGCAAATTCAGAAAAATCGAAATACATTTGGTTTTTCATTCATTTAGTCGTACCTTTGCACCATCTATCAATAAATGTAAATTGTAAATAACAAATAAGATGGCACTAAAATGTGGTATTGTAGGACTGCCCAACGTCGGCAAGTCCACACTGTTTAATTGTTTATCGAGTGCAAAGGCGCAAGCCGCCAATTTCCCTTTCTGCACCATTGAGCCGAACGTGGGGGTGATTACCGTTCCCGACGACCGACTGACTCGGCTGGCCGAACTGGTTCATCCTGGGCGCATCGTGCCTGCTACTTGCGAGATTGTGGATATTGCCGGACTGGTGAAGGGTGCTTCCAAAGGCGAAGGCTTAGGTAATAAGTTCTTGGGAAACATCCGCGAGACGGATGCCATCATCCATGTGCTGCGCTGTTTCGAGGATGATAACATCACGCATGTCGACGGTACGATTGATCCTATCCGCGATAAGGAGATTATCGACACGGAGTTGCAGTTGAAAGACTTAGAAACCATCGACGGCCGACTGGCCAAAACGGAGAAGGCAGCTGCCGCAGGCAACAAGGATGCGAAGGTGGAAGTGGCTGTGCTGAAAGCCTATAAGGAGGTGCTGCAACAAGGAAAGAATGCGCGCATCGTCAGCTTCGACACGAAGGATGAAGAGGAGGCAGCCCGCAACTTGTTCCTGCTCACGGCCAAACCGGTGCTCTATGTGTGCAATGTCGGTGAGGCTGATGCCAAGACGGGCAACGATTTCACCCGCCGGGTGGAGCAGTTGGCTCAGGAAGAGGGAGCTGAGGCAATGGTGATTGCCGCCAAGACAGAGGAGGATATCGCTGAACTGGAGAGCTACGAAGACAAGCAGATGTTCCTTGAGGAACTGGGTTTGGAGGAGAGTGGCGTCAACCGCCTCATCAAGAAGGCATACGCCCTGCTCAACCTACAGACGTTTATCACCGCTGGTCCGATGGAGGTGAAGGCCTGGACCTATAAGAAAGGATGGAAGGCCCCGCAGTGTGCCGGTGTCATCCACACCGACTTCGAAAAGGGTTTCATCCGCGCCGAGGTCATCAAGTACGCCGACTATCTCCAGTATGGCTCTGAAGCTGCTGTCCGCGAAGCTGGCAAGATGGGCGTAGAAGGCAAGGACTATGTCGTCCAGGATGGCGACATCATGCACTTCCGCTTCAACGTTTAATGTGTGTTTTACCCATCACCCAACACCCATCACCCAACACCCATCACCCATCACCCAACAAGAAATAAAAACCAATGATTATGTTACTAATAAGCTTTCATCCTTCATCCTTCATCCTTCACCCGTTGTTCATCACATGGAACCCCAGCCTGACTCTGGGACCCATTCGGTGGTACTCCCTTTGCTGGCTAATCGGCCTGGCATTGGCGTATATAATCGTGAGAAAACTGTTCTATGAGCAGGGCATCGCTGTGAGAACCGTGATGAAGAATGGAAAGAAAGAAGAGGAAAACGTCTTTGACCCCCTCTTCATCTATTGCTTCCTGGGCATCCTCATCGGAGCTCGACTGGGCCACTGCCTGTTTTACCAGCCCGACTATTTCCTCTCTTCGGGCAAACACATCGCGGAGATGTTCCTGCCTATCCACTTCATGCAGGACGGCTCGTGGAAGTTCACGGGCTATGAAGGCCTCGCCTCTCACGGAGGAACCATCGGTATCATTATCGCCCTGCTGCTCTATGTGCGCTGGTCGAAGCTGAAGACGTGGACGGTGCTCGACAATATTGCTATCGCAACGCCACTCACCGCCTGTTTCATCCGATTGGGCAACCTGATGAACTCAGAGATTATCGGTAAACCCACCGATGTGCCTTGGGCCTTCATCTTCGAGCGCGTCGATAGCGTACCGCGCCATCCGGGACAACTCTACGAGGCCATCGCCTATGCCATCTTCTTCTTCATCGGCTGGGCCATCTATCGCAATAGCCGTAACACCCACCACCTATCACCCACCACCCATCACCCATCACCCAGTCTGGTGGGCACTGGCTTCTTCTTCGGACTCTGTCTGACGCTCATCTTCACCTTCCGCTTCTTCATTGAGTATACGAAGGACATCCAGGAAGACTTCGAAGCAGGCATGCTCTTCAACATGGGGCAGCTGCTCTCCGTCCCCTTCATCATCATCGGCATCGTCTGTATGGTGCGCGGCCTTCACCCAACACCCAACACCCAACACCCCTAACTGTTCTATTTCCCAGTGACTATCTTTTTGATTTCGTTCAGTTTGTTGAGCGCATCAACGGGCGTCAGGTTATTGATGTCGAGACCTAAGATTTCGTCGCGTACCTGACAGAGCACCGGATCGTCGAGTTGGAAGAAGGAAAGTTGTGTACCCTCGCTCCCCGCTCCTCCCCCTTGAGGGGGTGTTAGAGGGGGTGATCCCCCGCTCCTCGATTTGTTTGTTGGGTCCTCACCTTCCAACTGACGAAGAATCTCGTTGGCACGCTTCACGATGCTTTTGGGCATTCCGGCCATCTGTGCCACATGAATACCGAAGGAGTGTTCAGAGCCACCGCGCACCAGCTTTCGCATGAAGATGACCCGGTTGTCGGCTTCGCGCACGCTGACATGATAATTCCTGATGCGCGAGAAGCTTTGCTCCATATCATTGAGTTCATGATAGTGAGTGGCAAAGAGCGTTCGCGCCCGCGCCTTCGGATGTTCGTGCAGATACTCCACGATGGCCCAAGCAATAGAGATGCCATCATAGGTAGAGGTGCCGCGACCCAGTTCATCGAAGAGTACCAGCGAACGGGGAGTGACGTTGTTCAGAATGTTTGACGCCTCCGTCATTTCCACCATAAACGTTGATTCGCCCAACGAGATGTTGTCACTGGCTCCCACGCGCGTGAAAATCTTGTCCACCATACCGATGCGCGCACTCTCAGCTGGCACGAAGCTGCCTATCTGCGCCATCAGAACGATGAGAGCCGTCTGTCGGAGCAGGGCCGACTTACCTGCCATGTTGGGACCCGTAATCATCATGATTTGCTGTTGTGTGGTGTCCAGCTTGATATCGTTGGGAACATAATGTTCGCCAAAGCCCATCTGGTCTTCGATTACCGGATGTCGCCCCTGACGAATATCAATGACGTCACTATCGTCGATGATGGGGCGCACATAGTGATGCTCCTCAGCCGACTTGGCGAAGGAGAGCAGACAGTCCATCTCGGCAATGAGCGTGGCATTCCGCTGCACGGCAGGGATAATCTGCTGTAAGTCGGTCAACAGCTGGTTGAACAGTCGGTTTTCAATAGAGAGAATCTTATCCTCCGCTCCCAGTATCTTCTCCTCGTATTCTTTCAGTTCCTGCGTGATATATCGCTCCGCCTGTGCCAAGGTCTGCTTTCTGACCCATTCAGCCGGCACGTGGTCTTTATACGTGTTGCGCACCTCGAGGTAGTAGCCGAACACGTTGTTATAGCCTATCTTCAGCGAGCTGATTCCCGTCTGCTGCGCTTCCCGTTCCTGTATCTTCAGCAGATAGTCCTTACCGCTAAAAGCTATCTGTCGCAGTTCGTCGAGTTCCGGGTCTACCCCATCGCGGATGACGCCGCCCTTGCTGACCAGCAGCGGAGGGTCGTTGCTTATCTCGTGGGCGATGCGTTCGCTCATTGCTTCGCAAAGTTCCATGCGTTCGCCAATGCTTTGCATTGCCGGATTGTCAGTTACTGTGCAGGCTTCCTTCACGGGTTTCAACGCCTGCAGAGCCATCTTCAGCTGGTTGAGGTCGCGGGGCGTAGCCCTGCCCACGGCCACTTTCGAGATGATGCGTTCCAAGTCGCCTACCAGCGAAAACTGCCTGTCGACCAAGTCGCGGAAGGCTGGTTCGCGGAAGTAGTATTCCGCCATATCCAGTCGATGGGTGATGGTCTTCTGGTCCTTCAGCGGGAAAACTACCCAGCGCTTCAGCATGCGTACGCCCATCGGCGTCACCGTTCGGTCCAGCACGTCGAGCAGCGACCGTCCGCCCTCCTGCATAGGGAAGAGCAGTTCGAGCGAGCGAACAGTGAACTTATCCAGACGGACGTATCGCTCTTCCTCAATTCTCCTCAGCGCCGTGATGTGGGCTATCTGCGTGTGCATCGTGTTCTTCAGATATTGAAGAATGGCTCCTGCTGCCACCAGCCCACTATGCAGATCGTCGACTCCGAATCCCTTCATCGACTTCACCTTAAAGTGGCTCAGCAGATTTTCCTTTGCCGTCTGCTCCGTGAACACCCAGTCGTCCATTTCGTAGGTGTTGGGAGTTCCCCGCTCCCCGCTCCTCCCCCTTGAGGGGGAGTTAGAGGGGGTGTCCTCCCTCCCCGCTCCTCCCCCTTGAGGGGGAGTTAGAGGGGGTGATCCCCGCACCTCACTTGCAAGGTGTAAGTATCTGTCGGCCAAATCATGCTTGCCCCTTTCCAGCAGAATCTCCTTGGGTGTGAAGTTGGTGAGCAGTTTTTCTACATAGTCGTACGTGCCCTGCCCCACGAGGAACTCGCCCGTAGAGATGTCCAAGAAGGCTACGCCACAAGCCCGTTTGCCGAAGTTGACAGCCGAGAGGAAGTTGTTCTCCTTATAGTTGAGCACGTTGTCGCCCATCGCCACACCGGGTGTGACCAGTTCCGTGATGCCCCGCTTCACCAGTTTCTTTGTCAGCTTCGGATCTTCCAGCTGGTCGCAGATGGCCACGCGTCTGCCCGACCTGATGAGTTTGGGCAGATACGTATCGAGCGCATGATAGGGAAATCCGGCCATTGCGTCCTTGCCCTTGTTGCCCGCCCCGTTGTTACGGCGGGTCAGCGTGATACCCAGTATCCTGCTTGCGTCGACGGCATCGTCGCAGTAGGTCTCGTAGAAGTCGCCACATCTGAAGAGCAGCAGAGCGTCGGGGTGTTTCTCTTTGAGGGAGAAAAACTGCTGCATCATGGGCGTGAGCGTTTTGTCTTTATTTGCCATTGATTGAGGAAATTTGATTTTGCAAAAGTACGGAAAATTGCTCAATTATCCAAATTTTATTCCTTCATCCTTCATCCTTCAACAAAAAAAGTTGTATCTTTGTGGCCAGAAATCACGTATAACAAATGAAATCTACGATGAAACATCATTCAGCAACACAAAATCTCAGCCGTTTTCTTTCGGTTGTTTTTCTGCTTTTACCCTTTGTAGCGGGCAATAGTTCAGCGCATGAGCGTGTATCGAAGTATGTGAACCCCAATATCGGCAGCATTCACAGTCGTTGGTTTTTCTATACCCCAGCAGCCGTTCCGTTCGGGATGGCGAAGTTGGGGCCATCGACCAATGGGACAGCTCGGAGCCTGGTATGTGATGGCTGCTATGGGACTCTTCGATGTAAAGGGAGGAGCAGAACTTCAGCCCACCTTCCAGTTAGGCAGTCCACTGTTCGACCGTATAGAGATACGGCTCAGTACGGTCAATGCCGTCGGTCGTCGATTTGTCATCGAGACCCAAAACAACGGTTCAGATGCCTACTATATACAAGAGGCCACCCTGAATGGGCAGCCTCCCTCCTCCCCTATCATTCCACGCGAGGAGGTTTATCGTGGCGGTCGCTTACGACTTGTTATGGGCAACACGCCTATGGAACAATGACTTTCCTGCCGTTAATGATATAGATGCCCTTCTTTTGAGGAGCGAGGACCGAGGAGCGGGGAGTGAGATTACCGTCATTACTGTTTTCGTACCCACGAGACACCTGTCGGCCCTGCAGGTCGTACACCTGATTCTTTAATTCTTGAATCTTTAATTCTTGCATGTCTTCAATGCCCGTAGGAACTTCCGTGCTGATGGAGTAGAACTCCTTCCAGTGTTCGGCGTTCTGATAGGCCGATACAGCCCCTTGTGGCACATAGAGCTTCATCTCGCCGTTGCGAGCTTTGTCGGTATAGTAGAACGGGAAGCCCTCGCAAACAGGCGGCGTGCTGCCCAAGCAGACGATGCTCTTCAGCGGCCCGTCGGTGCCGAAGCTGTTCCTGCCGAGCAGGGTGACGCTGGCCGGCAGGGTGATATTCTTCAGCGTGCAGTTGTAGAAGGCATTCTCGTGGATGGTCGTCAGCCTGCCGGGCAGCGCTACGGAGCTGAACTTACAGTTGTAGAAGGCACTCTCGCCGATGGTCGTCAGCTGCTCGGGCAAGGAGATGGCGGTAATCTGCTTGTCGTTGCGGAATGCTTCTTTGCCAATCACTTTGATGGCGTCGTTGAGCTTCACTTCTTTCAGGCTTTCGCAGTTCATGAAAGCCTGTTCGGGAATTTCCGTGACCAACGGACTGCTGATGACTACCTTCTGCAGACCGCTGCAGTTGTATGCCTCTTTCGCCACCATGCCGCTGTAGGAACCGCCGTAGGTAATCTCG
>ERZ842401.3294-NODE-3294-length-20262-cov-3.462018_pt1 | contig 20262 bp, 30 predicted proteins | sample MGYA00521270_ERZ842401 | MGnify/ENA primary metagenome ERZ842401 (study PRJEB31892, sample SAMEA3878208) | bioreactor metagenome | biome: Moose rumen | place: Sweden | collected 2011-10 | study: EMG produced TPA metagenomics assembly of the PRJEB12797 data set... | reverse complement strand
AAGTCGTACAGTTCGGTTCTTGCGCCCACCTCACATCTGTCTGATTACTCATTTTCGTCTCGTTGTTATAAGTTTCTGTAAAGTGGAAAAGTCTGGCATGATAGCCCACAAACTATTCCTCTGGTCATAGAAAGTCCTGCGTATCACACTGATCGCCGTACTCTTTCTTGTTCCGAAGATACCAGATGGAAATACTTTGTTGACTTCTTCTGCCATCTTTTGCGCCCATGTCTTCTTCAACTGCTTCATTTCATCCTCCGCATAACCATTCATGCGCTCTTGAACGGCATGAACTTTCTGGTGGCAGTCACGACAAAGCGTTATCAAGTCCCTGTCGTTCATTTCCGAAAGAGGGCGTATGTAGCAGATGTGGTGAACATTCATTTCTCCATCGCTCTTTCCGCATATCTGGCAGGTATGGCTATCCCTTGTCAAGACCCTGTTACGCTGCGCACTCCATTCAGGAGTTTCCAAATAGTCATACATAAGCGAAACTATCTGTTCAAAAACTTCAACTGCAAGTCCATCACAATCATGCGAGACACATTCTTGTCACGCATGTAATTTTCAATATCCTTGCAGTTCACATTGTCCTTAAATGCGGGCAGTACGGCATACAGGAAGTTCTTGTTGTGCGTCTTCAGAAACTCCCACATCTGGATTGCGTTCTCGTAGTTGAACTTCGTAGCCGCCTCCGATGTGCTGACAAGGCGCAGGCGGTTTCCGTCAAGTTTGCGGAAATACTTTGTCAGGTCATTGCCCTTGCTCGTACAGGTAATAATCAGCACAGGAGTCAGCAACTCATTCACAAGGTTCAGATACACGGTACGGGTGTAAACCCTGTCTCTTGTAGTCTGTTGGATGGTACGCAAAGTCTCATTGGCAGAACTTTCAGCAAACATCATGCGTACTTCAGGAATGTTCTCGGAATAGGTAGGCTTGTTGAACTGGTCATTGCCTGTGTAGAACTCTTCCCTGCCATGATCATTCCAACGACCAATTACCCAGAACTTCTGCACTTGGTATTTGGTCATAAACTTCTGATATTCCTCGCAGTGAATAACAGCCTTCGGATAGTCTTTCTTTACTTTCGTAATAACCAAGGCTATCGTCTCTTCATCAACAAAGGGCAAGCCGTCAACAACTGAATACGAATACCAAATTTTTTCTCTCAAGAACCAACGTCCACGACGGTAGCCCTTCACGAAACGAATAATACACTTCTGATTTTCGTTCTCTTCAAAATAAACTATCTTTGCCATATCTTTTATTGGTTATAATGTTTCGTCCTTTACGTTGTGATTGTATCACAACAATCATTTCATTGTTACCTTGAATTTCTCGCTAAGTTTCTCTATGCCTTATTTAGAGTTAGAATAATGTTGGTTGTCGAAGTCTGTCTGAAATCCGTTGCTGACAGATTTCAAAGTATTTGTCTGATAGTTCGATGCCAATCCAGTCTCGCTTTTCCTCGATGGCAGCAATAAGCGTACTGCCACTGCCAGCGAAGTTATCCAGTACCAAGTCACCCTCGTTGCTGTATGTCCGTATCAACCACCGCAGCAGGTTCACAGGCTTTGCCGTCGAGTGTAACCAATCAGCCTTGCTGTGACCTTTCGGGCATTTCACAATCGTACCCGGGTATTTGAAATCAGAAACTATAGTTTCGGCTGCTCCGAACTTCCCATAACAGGTATTTGTAATAGGTTTATTGAGTTTTCCCCTACTGTGATTACGTTGGTGTAGTTCACATCGAACCATCTGAGGGTTATAGGTCGGTGGTTTGTCGTAGAACACCAATACTTGCTCATGCTGACGCATTGGCATCTTCTTACAATTCAGGAAATTCGACTTGCGCACTTTATCCCACACAAAATCAAACTTAAACCACTTCTGATTGCTCATTATGAGTTTTGCCGCAAACACACCTTGACCAAAAAGCAGTATCGCACCATTGGGCTTGATGATACGCTTGTATTGGTTCCATAATGAAGGTAATGAAACCTCTTTATCCCATTGAGCATCGGGATTGCTCTTGTTTAACGTGCCGTATGGTGGATCTGCAAGAATTAAATCGACCGAATGACTTGGTATCTCCCGCATGAGTTGAAGGCAGACACCATGATAGAGTTTGTTTCTTTCCATTACCATTCAAATAATTCACCTTGTCTGAAGGTGCTTTTGATACGTTTGTCGCACACTTCCCAATAGCATTTGTCTATCTCAAAACCAATATATTTTCGCTCTGTGTTAATGCAAGCAATGGCAGTAGTTCCACTCCCCATGAACGGATCAAGAACGACATCGCCTTTGTTTGTGCTGTTCTTGATAAGCAACTGGAAGAGTGCTACAGGCTTTGCGGAGTCATGTAGGTTGTTGCCGTTCTTGTCTTTGGGTTTTACATTTGGAACGGTGAGAATATCTGGAGTGCCACAGTCATTGATGGGTCTGTCCTTACCTTTCCTCAACAGGAAAATGTGTTCCAATCTCCCCATGTAGTATTTGCCGCAAATGGCTTGCACCTTATCCCATACCAGCAACTTCACGAAGTGAAACTTGCTTTTACCGATTACTTCAAAGAAGTGTGGCAGGTTTAGGTTGTTGCACATGATGTAACAATGAGATTCTGATTTCAGTACGCGGTAGAACTCTGGCAGATATTCTTCAATCTCAATGTCGTTATGCTCGAAAACCTTACCTTTCCTTGCAACGTCTGTAGTCCAATAACCAGACATCGTACCAGATGAGCCACGACTCGTCAGACGATATGGAGGGTCGGTAACAATGCAGTCAACACTCTCGTCTGGAATATCTCTCATCCCTGCAAGGCAATCAATGTTTAGAATTTGGTTATATTCCATTGTTATAGCGTAAACAGCCGTTCCGTTGGCTTGTAAGTATTCTTCTGATTCATGGCATTGGTGACTTGCTTTTCCCAAATGCACATGAAATCTTTTGGCATCTGGTATTCGCTTACAAACACCCTATGCCCGTTGTCTTTCATCGCCCTGCACCAATCATAGAACCTGGCATAATCAAAACTCTTTGATGTCGAGTATTGTTTGGTGTCCTTATAGGGAATGTCGCAGTAGATGGTGGAGTGTTCCGACAATGGAATGTTATAGTAGTCTGAATGATACCAGTCAATGTCTCTGAGCTTTGGAACTTGCGCCAATGTGTTTCTTATCTGCTCACTGATATAGTCTCGCCCATTCACATCGTGACCGCTGTAACCACCATCAAAGAAACGACCGTTGAAACTACCCATGAAACCATACCAGCCTACTTCTGCATCGTAGAATGATATTGATGTGTCATTACCGAATTTCTTTTCATTGAAATACTCACGATAATGGTTATAAAGGTTCCGGCTTATCTCGGTAGGTGGATTCCAGCCGTAGTGAGTGAGCCTTACCCACATCGCCACCAGATATTTGTTCTTGTCATTGGCTATCCTGTGAAACGTCGGAGGCACTTTATCCAACAGGTTACAACCACCACAAAAGGCATCTACGAATGTGTCACCTGCTTTCATTCCAGAAAGCATAATCGGCAGAATGTCCTTGGCTATTCTGCCTTTACTTCCAAGATATTTCATACGTTATTCGTGTAATGTGACAATGGAAACAATAAGTGAGGTTTTCAATACCGATTGTTTAGCCTACATGAAAACAGTTCCAGATAAGTTCTTTGACATTGCAATCGTTGATCCACCTTACCAACTGAAGAAATCATCCGTTACAGGTAGTGGAAAATTGAAAAACCGCACTCTCAACAAGCATGATATGAGTTGGGATATAGCACCTACACAGGAGTATTGGGATGAACTTTACAGAATCAGCAAAAATCAGATTGTATGGGGTGGTAATTACTTTCCTCTTCCGCCATGTCGCTGTTTCGTCTGTTGGGATAAACAGCAGGTCTGGGAAAACTTTTCGCAATGTGAGTTTGCCTGGACTTCCTTTGATAAACCCGCAAAGTTGGTGGCAATATCAAACAGAGGTGGCAATGCAGATAAGGTGAATTGGCACCCTACAAGCAAACCAATAGAACTGTACCACTATCTACTAAGAACCTTTGCTAAACAAGGCGATAAAATCTTTGACTCCCATTTGGGTAGTGGCTCAAGTAGAATAGCCGCATACAAGATGGGATTTGATTTCTGGTCATGCGAAATCAACAAGGAGTTTTACGATAAACAGGAAGAGCGTTTCCGCAGCGAATGTCTTGGAGAAACAAAGACAAAGGACGGAAGAACATTGATTCAGCTCAGTCTCTTCTAATCAGCAACATTACACGAATAATGGTGCTACTACGTCACATTACCTTCATAATGTAGCGAGTTTCATTATCATTCTAATGTTTCTATTCTTCGCCAAAGTCAATTTTTTGCTGAAGGAATTTCTCTGAATACCACTTGTTATATGATTTTCCAGAAATCCACCAATCAAATATATTCTCGGCTATAATATCTTCTACGTCTTCCCCCTCTGCAACGCCATTTACAGAGGGGTTATCTAAAAACACCCGCCCATATTCCTTTGTTGGTCTTTCTGTTCCAATGCCCCATGCCGCATTGTCTGGGTTGGCAATCCACCCTCCCAATTTCTGAGCTTTCCGCTGACATGTCTCGCAAGTCCTTTCGCTGGAATGTTCCACCAGATATATCCTTCGGTGAAGCCCCCCCCCTACGGATGGCTTTAATTGCCTTGATCCAATTTCGCTTCACATGAGGGAAGTCTTGCATTTCTCGGATTTTCTGCTTGTATTGCGACATCGGACATAAGATGCAGCCTATTCGAGAATACCCCATATCGTATAGTTCACAATGTGGCACATTCACGACGTAGTTTAGGAAATACCATACGTCTTGCACAGACCATTCAAAGATTGGAGAGACAAGTATGCTGTCTTTCCCGTTGATACATCTTACTTCATTGTCTTTTTGGAGAGAAAATTCATCTTCATTGACTTTCTTTCCCTCACGTTTCATTTTCCGAATGAGTTTTGCCGCACGTTTCTCAAGTTCCTGTGCTTGCCATTCACCAAATTCTTCCAAACTACCAGAGAACTTTCTGCTTTGCACCTCAACTTCATGGCGTTTTGCCCTTCTTGCACTCTCGGCTTTTCTTATTCCTATAAGTGTTACTTTCCCTGCCCCTGCTGTTTCTTTGAGGTCAGCACAACACCAACGAATACGCATTGAAGGCAAAATACCTCTATCAATGGCTAACTGATAAATGCTTTTATGGGGCGCATGAGTTATAACATCTGGGTATTGCTTGCGCACAAACCGAATGACTTGTGGGGGATCTACACTCGTAAAGTTCATGTGCGCCCGAAATTTAACACCTGCAAGTTTTGCCACATGATATAATGCTTGCGAATCCTTGCCGCCAGAAAACGCTAAGAAATATCCGTTTTCGGCATCATATTTTAGAGCTATTTTCTCTGCCTTTCGCAATAATTCAATGGAATGTTGTAGGCGTTCATCGAAACCAGATGGTTTTTCTTTAAGCGTATATTTCATTAGAATGATAATGTTACTTATTTGCTATTCAATTTTGCGGATGATGTCAATACTACGAATACCATTGTAACCTATGAGCCGTGAGTATGGATAATTCTTCACTTTTTCATATTCTGGCTGCGGGTCAAACACTATATTGAAATCAATATCGCATAAAACACTGTGAAGATGGTTAATTGGATGCTCATTCGGATTGGTGTACTTCGGAGAATACACACCTGCCATGAACAAACCGTTAATGCCATATTCAGGCTTTATGGACTTGAAAGTACATTCCTCGTATGCAAATTTGTTTTCCCATACATTATTTGTCGGGTTTTCAAGATACATGACATTCGGATTGTGTAATTCCTTGCCTGAATAGTCGTAGCCATGTTCACGAAAGAACTTCTGAGCCTCCAAAAGCCAATCCTCGCCCATATCGACAAAATGAGGAACGTCCTCATACTCCAAATCAAGTATGCTTGCTATTACACACTTATAACAATCACCATGTTTAGGATCGTCTATTCTTTGGTATATCTTTTTCATTTTTATATTTCATTATAGCGATAATGTGACACAATGAACATTGGGCTTATTGACGTTGACGGTCATGGTTTCCCCAACTTAGCCTTAATGAAGATTGCTGCTTACCACAAACGAAATGGCGATACAGTTGATTGGTACACCATCTTCGACCACTACGACATTGTGTATATGAGCAAGGTGTTTACACACAAGCCAGACTACATGCAGGTGATACCCAATGCAGACATGATTGAGAAAGGTGGCACGGGATATTCAATCACAAAACAACTGCCTCCAGAGATTGATATGTTACAGCCTGACTACTCAATCTATCCAGAAATAGACAGCAAGACGGCATACGGCTTTCTCACGCGAGGCTGTCCGAACAAATGTGCTTGGTGTGTAGTGCCAAAGAAAGAAGGTCTCATACGTCCTTACATGGACGTTGATGAGATTGCCATTGACGGAAGAAACCGCCTTATTCTCATGGATAACAATATCGTTGCAAGCGACTACGGATTGGGGCAGATTGAAAAGATAATATCACGCCGTTATCGTGTGGACTTCAATCAGGCATTGGATGCCCGCTTAATCACAGACGATATAGCCAAGATGCTCGTTAATGTCCGATGGCTTGATGGATATATCCGTTTGGGCTGTGACACTCCTAAACAGGTTGAGGTATGCGAAGATGTCATACAACGACTGTTCTCATTTGGTTATACTGGCGGTTTCCTACTATATACGATGTTACATGGCTCGTTGGAAGAGTGTTATCATCGCGTGTCGCATTGGCGAACAAAGTACGCTTCAAAGGTTCGGTGCCAGGCACAGCCAATGTTGGACTTCACAAAGCAGAAACAGGACATACCAAAGTGGCAGCAAGACATGGCTCGATGGGGTAACAAACGGCAAATCTACGGCTCATGCGACTTCAAAGACTATGAGCCAAGAAAAGGGTTCCGCTGTGAGAAATACTTTGATGAGGTCACATTATCGCTATATTGTAACTATTTACCTCGCGTCGTTACCTCGTATTTACGAATAATCGTATTGATTTCGTCGGCTGCTTCAAGCAAGGTGGTTCTGCCACCAAACATGGTTATCAAGTCTTCAGTAACAATGGCTTGCATCGCCTTGAAATGGATGAAGTCTGCCGCAGTCAAATCAACAATTTCCCATTCTTGATTTCGTTTCCTGAAACCCGTGTTGCAGTTGTGGGCGCACTTCTCGTTGAAGGTACGCCCACAATGTTTGCATTGATACTTCATTTGAGCTTGTCTTTTAACTCAAACCTAAAACATGCCCTGCAATGTGGGTCTATCAGACAACCTACATTGGGGTGATTGCACTCACCACGCGCAAACACATCGTATGAGTGGAACTTGCATTCCTTGCAATAGAATTGAGTGTAGTCCATTTCTTTAGCCAAGATTGTTGGGTTTCCAAGAGTCCTTTTCGTACTTCACTTCAATGCCACAACTCGTAGCAACGTCATGTTCAAGTTTACAACCGTGCGACCACTGCCAGTCTTGACACATGTAGATCGCATCGCATTGTAGCAGGTCTTGAATGTCTTTTCTCATGTGTATGCTCCAATGCGCTTCTGCGTCTATGCCGTTCTTGAGGGGATTGACAACTTCATCATAGAAACATTTGAGCATGTCTTCTACTTTCTGTGCGTATGCCCTGCGCTCTTCCAAGTCGTAGTGCGCAATAGGAAGTGATATATAAACTTTCTTTGCCATTGTTTTACCATTTGTCTTTAGTCCATAATTCTGATACCCTACGGAAGTCTTCGCCATCTGGCAAAGGACAGTTTTCTATCCATTCAGCATGGTCAACCTTCCAACACTTCAAGTTCTCTGGCAATGCGTCTCTGACTTCTGGAAATACTTTCAGTCGGAGGCTGCACTCCAGATACTTTCCATACCGATACTTCAACAGATTGTTGTTCGTCTGCCGAAAAATTTTCACATCGTCTGAGCTGTGAGGCGCAACAACGATTCCGTCTGCATAGTATCTGATTGCTCTGTCTATGTCACTCCACCAACAGCGAGACGTGTAGAGATAGATTTTTGGTCTCAACCCCATCTGCTCTGTAACCTCTCGAATACCCTTGCAGAGTCTTTCAAGTCGGTCTGGATAAAGCATAGGTTCGCCACCCGTTATCATTATCTCTTCGTAATCCCATCGGTCAACAACAGGAATGTCATTCACATTGAACTGCTTGTTGCAGCACATCGGACACCAATTAGGACAATTGGCTGTCACCAACAGGCGAAGTTTCTTGTTCTTTCCCATGTTCGTCTGATTGCTTTTCATCAAAGATGTGGTGCGGGTCATAGCCAGTCATGTCAATAATTAACTGACGAATACGCTCAGCGAACTTCGCTGTATTTTCCAAATCGACACGACCAGCCTTGATACCAATGTTTGAACAAATGTGCATAAACAGATAACACACGTTCATTAAATCACGCGGAAAGTAGTTTAGATCTACCGCCCACTGCTTATCTTCTGCTTCAAGAGCAATGTCAGCCCATTGGTTCAGACCATCACGGATAGCCTGATTGATTTCTTTGATAGCTTCTTGTTTTTCCATTTTTGAATAGTTTTACCTATCTTCTCTGTATTGTATAGGCACAGTTATCGCTTTGGTGCATTCCGAAAATGTAAGCCATTACGCGCATTTCCACTATTGATGGCATTCCAAAGTGACTTATGCGATAACCCTAAACGCTCGCAACATTCACGGATAGAACTGAAGACTTGACCAGTCTCTACGCAAAGCACAGGACGTTCCCAATACTTCTTCCGCTTTTCTTTCTTTGGTTTCACCTTCGGAGGTTGAGGAATTGTCTCTACAACCTCTGGCTTCTCCAAAGATTTCTTCCAGCGTTTACCAGACTTGATAATCTCTCGCTCAACCTGTTCTGGTGAGAAACGTACAAAGTTGTCAAAATCAAAAATCTGAATTTCGCAATCTTTGTGAAGAGCCTTAATAGTTATGAGATCGTCAAGATTTTCTGAGAAATACGAATTGACGCTTTTGCCGTCAACAAATACAGAGACAAGATAGTTATGTTTCATAAGCCAATGTAAGTTTTAGTTCTACTGGCTCGTCAGACCACGTTATCTTCGGTAGGACGAAACCTAATGACTCCATACGGGCAACTACCATTGTCACGCTGCCGTTGTATAGACCAACCCACACTTCAAGTATGGTGTCACGACTCGGCTTCTCTTCAAAGATACAGCCTTGACCGCTCTTGTTTACGGCATATTAAATTTTCAATGTGTTCATACCTTTACTTGTTTTATGGTGTACTAATCATCGGCGTATGGGTCTTGCGTCCTATCTACAACATAGTACATAACCCCATTCTCGCCCATCTTCGACTTGGAATCAAGTTCTGCAAGTTCCTCTTTCAACCGTCGCTCGAAACTTTCCTCTCCATCGTCACCGCATATCAGGTAGTCAACCCTCTGTGCGTAGATGGCAGCACGACGCAGAGCATATACTGCCTCTTCCATCCTACGCAACGTGGTTTCTGGAAAAGCATAGTTCATTGGCTGCTGGCGGGTTTCTTCAAACTCCTGCTGTTCGCTGTAACTCCATCTTTGTCTTGGAATGGGCTTACCGCTCAAAATAACCTCTTGTTCGGTCTGGTCTGCAATGTTTTCAATATGCCATTGCTTGTAGTCAAAATGTCCTCCGCTCATGGTTATGCTGTTTTTTGACGTTCAACATGTGGATGCTTGCGCTTATAGTTCGGGTCTCTTTCTCTCCCAATCACCTTATCAGCGGCCATTGATAGCAATTCGTCCTGGGTTAAACCAAGAATACCAGCAATATGGAAGACAACGGCATTGACATCGGCTAATTCGTCTATGAAATCGTCCAGATTTTCTTTGCTCTGATAGATGTCTTTTCCAGACGCTTCCATCAATTCGCCAAACTCTTCGCGCAGTTTTACTAATCGTAGATCAACGCTGGTTCCAAACTTTGCGTTGAACTTCTCCAATACTTGTTCCTTTTCCATTTTCAATATCTGAATGATGTGAAATGTATTATGACCAAAGGTTTTGATAAGTCGTAGCCTTTGAACCAATTGTACCAGTCGGCAAAAGCCAAACCGTCGTTCCGTGCCAACTTCTCGAAAAACTCATTGTGATTCTGTGTATGACCGTCAACAAATCCGTACCAAGATTCAAAGTCTTCAGATGGAAACTTGTCTATCTTCAACTGCTGAATACCAATACCATCCTCATGTGTAAGCCGTGCCAGTTCCACCTGTTTGCTACGATATGGCTTACCACTCCATTGCCGGATAGCAAGACATGCCTTGCCTTCTTCGATTTCCTTAAAGCGTTTCTGCCACAATTCATAGTTTGCTCGAATGGTGTGGAGTTTTTGCCACTTACCTTCTTCGTGCATAAAGGCAGCGAGGAATTTGTCTTTGAAGCCCGTCGGTTCACCAGCCCTTGCATGTGTCACAGGGAAGATCTGCGAAAGTGTGATAACGTATGTTTTCATACCAGTTCATATAGAAATAGCCCTGCATCGCATTTCAACAACACAGGGCTATTGCGGTTCGTTCTGTATGTTGCAATGTCATTGCAACTATTCCGTCTTCTCTTTGTTTGTAAGCGTCTGAAGGTGCTTGTCATTCTCCAGCACATCAAGAATGCGCGTCTTCACAACGTCGGCAATCTCATAGTCTGCATTGGAGTTCTTATAGACCTCTTCGACAACTGCCTTTCGTGCGGCCTCGTTGCTTGCAGCCTGTACCAGATGGAAGTGACTGACAGCCTTGGTCTTGGTGCGGACACCGCCTTTGCGGGTCTTGACTTCAACCTCTTCCGTAATGACAACCTTGACTTTGTAGTAACTTTCAGCCAAGGCATCGTCACTGAAACAGATTGTGCCGTACTTCGGTCGTACCATACCTGCAACGCTCTTGATGGGGCGATTGGCATAGTTCAGTTCGTCGCGGAGTTTCTTTTCGCCGTCAATGAATGATGCAGCCTCAACGACGTAGCGTTCTTTCACCTCTTTGGTGATTCCTTTTTCATTGGTTTCACTGAAAGCGAGTGTTGCTTCCATCCAGAAACCGCTTCTGTTTCTTAAATTTGCCATTGTTCTTTTGTTTTTTGAAATGAATTGTTAGTTTTACTTCTGGTTTCTCGCTTTGATACGAGCTTTGCGTTTACGCTTCATGCGGGCATGAGTGCGGTTATGTTTCTTGCCTTTCTTTGGCAAAAAGTCACGCTGTTCATGTTGGCAAGGGAAAACGGCATTTGGCATTACCATCGGTGGGATGGGAACACCGCGAGCCTGTAACGCCCTGATATACTTAGGAGAATTGACGTGAAGCACATCGCGCTTCTCCAACTTACCATTCTTTCCCTCAACATAATAATGTTCTGTGTAACGTCTTGATAAATGTGACATAGTTCATTCGTTTTACTTGTTTATATTCCTGTCTTTGATGTTCAAGCAATGATTACCATGCTCCTGATAGCAACGCAACAACTACGACCAGCAGAAGTAGTGTTGTGTATGTTGCGATATCATCGCAACTCAAACGATGTTTCCTGTGCCTTATATCCCCTCTGGCGTAGGTGATAACCTTTCCGTGAATACCAGGACACAACGCATTCAGCACATCGTACTTGTCAGCTCCGTATGCGTAACCAAGAATAAGAATACCTAAATCGTCCGAACGAAATGCCTCCCACCATCCAGAATGATCACGGGCGTAGGCTAATGCCTTTTTGATGGCATTTGCAAGCCTTGGACTGTTGCTTTTCTTGTATTTCTGTTTCATTTTAGTTTCCAGCCGTTAAGTTCATAAACAACCTTTCTCGCTTCTTCTTTCGTAGGATAGTCGTTGTAATGGGTTCCAGAACCACAACCATTACCATGATCGTGATACTGCCAAACACCCCACGACCTGCGATGTGGGGCATAGTAGTATTGTCCGTCTATCCTATTCATCGCTATCCCAGTGATTGACAACAAACGGTTCTTGAACGTAGGCGTTCTGCTTTGCGCTGTCAAGTTTAAGCGAAAGACTGTCACGCTGATATTCTGCCGAAACTCTCATGGCTCGTTCATTGACGAAATTCATAATCCACCCAAAGAAAACACAGGTGAAAAGAATGATGATTACAAGCATTGCCTTCGGTTCGCGTCTGGAGAATGCACCGATTGAACGGAATATACCTGCGACCAAACTAACAACACCGATGACGATTGACCAAACTATTCGCAATAAACCTACGAATACGCTTCGGATGGCAGAAAGAATGTATTTCTTCCAATCCTTGAATGAATTAAAAAGTTTCATTGTCGATAATATTAAGGGGTTGAACTTATTTCCACTATTAAACCATCGTCTTGGACGATGTAACGCTTTCCCCACTCAAGACCCAACTCTTTAAGAAGTTCGTCAACCTCAATAAGTGTTTTCTTACCGCAGTTGCGCATCTTTAGCAAATCGGTCTTGTGAAGTCTTGTTAGGTCGCCTATGGTCTCGATGGGGCTATCTACAATTTTGCCGTCAATTATTTCATGGTATGAATGAAGACAATTCAGTGCGCGTACAGAAAGATTGCAGTCAACAAGTCTCTTCGTGAGGATGCTGTCAGGCACTCCTTCCACTGTTCGCTCAACGGGTAGCGATGCCAAATTCTTTGCATTAAGTTCGAGTGTGGCATTCCTCGCTCTCAAACTTTCGTTTTCTTCTCTGAGTGTGTAGAATGGGGTGGCATTCTGCCGAATCATGCGCAACTCCTTTTCAAGTATCTGGCGTACACGCTCAAAAGTCACACCAAACTCATGCGCAATCGACCTCACATCTGCACCCTCGACTACCCGTTGGATAATCAAGCCTCCACGCTCCGTTGTCTGCACTCCATCACGCAACAGCCCATACACAATCGGAATGAAACGGGCAATCGTAAATCTGCTCTTTGCCAGAACTTTGTTTTCTGAAATGGAATTGCGATACTCTTCAACCGACTGCTTGTAATCTTCCGTCAACGTGCGAAGGCTTTTGAGGTAAGCATCGGCTGCTCCCGCTTCTACAACAATATCTGCATACTTGTCTTCAATCGCCTTGACACTTGACATCGTTACATAGTGGCAACCATCAAGTTTCTCTGCCTTCAGTAGTCCTTTGTCTATCCAGTTTCGGATAGTTTGCCTGGTCACGCCAAACATGGCAGCAACTTCAGACGCTTTTATATATTTCTGTTCCATAATTCTTCGTTATTTGCGTTGTGATTGAATCACAACTAAAACAAGCTCAACTGCATTCCAACTTCTTTCTTCGGTTCTGTGTTGATAAACAACGTGTCAAACATTGCCGTCATAACATCTACGACAATGCTGTTCCCTGCCAACTTATAACAGGCACTATTTGATATGCCGCTGCTCAATACAACATCAATGTCTGTTTCTGACATTCCCATAAGCCGGAAACACTCTCTCGGCGTGAGTTTCCTTATTCGCATGACTACGGGCATAATATCCTCATAGAATTGCATAAGGTCTTCCCTGTTCCAGTCAACTGGAAATTGCAGCGTACCTATGACGTATGCAACAAGTTCTGCCAACTTACCATGAGGATTCCAGTCGTGAGTTGCAACAAGTAACTTAGTCGAGACAATAAGAGGAACTTGTATCTTCTCTTCCACGCAGTTTCTCAACTTATACAACTCTGGAAAGATAACCTTAAACACCTTCAGACATTCGTCCTGTGTCTTTTCCTTTCCGTAGAGTTTCCTGCAAGCCCGATACACAACCCTCACATACCTGTGAAAGTCTCGCTGCTTGCGGTTTCCACGCAAGTTTTCATTATCTTGTTTCATATATTTCTGCTAATAAGCAATCCTTTGAAATGAAAGTTGTTATTGTTCCCATGATATGACCGCCAAGTGTCATGTACTTTCCTTTGGAGAATGTAGCACCTGTTTCGCCGTAGAGGTGTCGGCGCAATCTCTCGTCAGCTGTTCTTACACGGGCAATGTAACGTGCATCAATCCGTTTCATAGACCACCTTAATCTTTGGCTCTACGCCAGAATGTTGACCAACGACAAAACAAGGTGACAAACCTCTTACGTCATATACAGCACCATTCTGGTGACTGTTCCAGACAAAGCCTACAACGACTATCTTATCAGTCGGTTTCATAGGTAACAATGACTTTGGGCTGTTTGTGACCGCCACCGTTGCAAACGATCGTTGGTGACAGACCTTTTGCATCATAGACACGACCAGCCTGTGAATTGCTTTCCGTAAAGAACAAATAGCCTATCTGAATAACTTTGTCAATAGGTTTCATAAAGCATACCGACAAACTGATCTGTGTTACCACCGCTACCAGTAGAAGTATGGACGGTATTACTGACAAGAACCTTGTGATAGTTGATGATTTTACCTTTATGGTCTCTTGAATAACCATAAAGATACTTGTCACTCGGTTTCATAGACAACTTTTGCACCTGTTGTTCCCCAAACATTGTGGTACTGAAAATTGATTCTGCCTGTTTTATAGTAATTCGCTTTCAAAGTCCTGCAAACACCATCAGGCATTTCGTTCAACGGAAGGACATTACTCGGTTTCGATAACTTGTGTAACCCACCAATATCCTCCATCATTTATTCTTGTGTGTATCGTGCCAGCAATTCCAGCCTTATTATACATCTGATTATAGATGTCTATGAATACCCCCCCCTATTTGGGAGGTCGCCCTTCTCTATCCACTTCCGAAATCGCTTACCGCCTGTTAGTTCACGTTGTTTCATAGATAACTCCTACGCCCATACGAGGGTAATGTTTTGTGTTCAACATGTTTGCCACGCTACAATGTTCGTATGTCGCTGTAATAGCAGGAACACAACCGTCTGCCGTTGTCGGCAATCCAACTTGTCTGACAGGGGGGGGGGCTACGGTTTTAATACGTCTCATACACATAGCATACAGCCGTCTTAGGGAAATGTTTAAGTGTGGTATAGTCTTTGATTGCCGCATTTTCGTATCGTGTGTTGATGGTGCAAGCAACACCGCCGCTACACACGTTCTGTGGCTTTATCCTACTGAGCGACAAAGAAGTTTTCAAAGTCTGTATCTTCATCTTCTTCATCTGGTACTGCGCCTTGCTGATTTTCTGCAAAGTCTTCTTCAAGACTCTTCTCACAGAACCGCGCAAGCATTTCGTCTGATAGGAAATACCTTTCATCAACATCCTCTTCAAGTACATCTGCAAGGCAGATTGTCAACGGCTGTGGCTTCGGGAAATGATACTTGACTATTCCATCATCGTCATTCCGAACACTTATCAGGAATATCCTCTCCCTATTTTGTGGTACTCCGAAATCTTTTGCGTTGAGTACATGGGCGAAATTATCATAACCCAACCTTGCAAGTTCATTCTGCCAAAGATTGAACACGCCGATAAACTTTCCGCTTACCATGGCCTTGACATTCTCCAGCATCAGATATTTGGGTCGCTTTGCTTTAACACAATCTCTGACATTCCAGATAATACTCGACCTCGTACCGCTACCTTCAGTAAATCCATGCTGCAAACCTGCCTGTGAAACACTTTGGCATGGTGTGCTGTAAGTCAGCAAATCGAAGTCTGGCAGATCTTCCCACGTTATCTTTGTAATGTCGCCCCAATTCTTTCCTTTTCCCTCTGGATGCAAGGAATTATGAGCGATTACGGCAGGTTGTTCGTCAATAGGACGATGTGATTCTGGGTCGTTTGGGTTTATTAGGTCTTCTGGGTCATATTCAGCCCATCCGACCAATTCATAGTCAAATTCAGGGTAAATCTCCCTCAAACGGCGTAATGCAAGGGCTTGTGAACCATATCCAGCACAGATTTCAAATAGTCTGAGCTTATTGTTTCTGTTATATTTCATGTCACATTACAAAGATAATGTGTCACGCAAACATATCTGGCGTGACGATGATTTTCTGCTGAATGATTTTGATGTATTCGGGGTTTAGTTCATAGCCGATGAAGTTCCTGTTATAAGTCCTGGCTACCCGGGCAGTAGTGCCACTTCCCATGAACGGATCGAGAACAACACCACCTTTCGGACAACCAGCGAGGATGCAAGGTCTTATCAGTTCCTCTGGATAGACGGCAAAGTGCGCATTGTGGTCTGGCTTGGTATTCACAAACCACACGTCTCGTTTGTTCCTTACAGGATATTGCTTATCTGGCAAACCTTCAGCACGTCGAAGGTGCATGGTGTTTGGCTGCTGACCATCTTCTTGCAGGTTCTTGAAACGCCATCGTTGGTGTTCGTGCTTTGCAAGATCTTGACGTTTTCCCTGCGGCATTACAGGAATAATGTATTTCTGTGAGCCGTGCATCATCGTGTCTTTTCTGCCATCATAACCAGTTGCAACTTCCTGTATCGCTTCGTGGTCAAAGTAATACTTGCTGCTTTTGCTCATAAGAAATATATACTCATGGCTCTTTGTAAGCCTGTCAGTAACGCTTTCTGGCATTGCATTGGGTTTCGCCCAAATAATATCGTTACGCAGGTAGAAACCAATTCTGTCACGGAGCGAAAACGCAGCCATCCAAGGAATCCCGATAAGGTCTTTGTCTTTGCAGTCCGTAATGTACTTGTAACCTGTCCGATTGCCTACACAGCCGCGATTTGTTCCTTGCTTTGTGCCAACAACACTCTCTGGGTAGTTGGCAGAACCTTTGCCGGAACCAGCATAACTGTCACCGAGGTTTAGCCAAAGTGTTCCCTCTGGTTTAAGAACCCGATACACTTCTGCAAACACCTCTGTTAGTCTGTCAATGTATTCCGTAGGCGACTTCTCCAAACCTATTTGACCTTCGCAGTTATAGTCGCGCAGTCCGTAATAAGGAGGTGAAGTAACACAACAATCTATGCAGTTGTCGGGAAGTTTCCGCAGTCCTGTAAGGCAATCTTCATTATAGACTTTGTTTACTTCCATTGCTACATTATTCCTGTAATGTGATGTTAGAATGGCACTTCATTGTCTGATAGTGGCGGACCAAACGGGTTGTCAGCATCTTCTTCCGTTGTCTGTGATGGCATTACAGAACTATCGGCAAACATATCGCCTTGCTTGGGTTGTTCCCGCCAGCCATATACCCGCTTTTCGTCATTGGAGTTCTTAAACCGTCGGCTTTCCTGTTCGTAGTACATGCCGCAAAGACTGTCTTGAACTCCCATCATCCTGTTCTTTGCCACCTCCAGAACATTGCCGAAATTGAAAAATGTCTGAATGTAGGAGGCTCCAAAGAAATCACCGCCAGTCTTTCGGAAATCGTTGTTGACGCGATGAATGATAAAGATGTTGTCTGCGGCATCGGTAATGTTTCCCGTACCGCTGATGTCATTCTTACGGATGAATGTCGTGGTCTTTCTTGGGTGGGCTACGAGGATGATATGCACTTTCTCTTTTTTGGCAAAGTCACATATTTGTTTGATCAGCTCCTTTTGTTTGTTGTTGCTGTCACCATTGAAGATGTCTATATCGAGCGAAAACAGATTGTCGAGGATGAAGATTCTGACACCTTGCGCCAGAAGTTCTTTCATGTCCGCGAAAATCTGCTCCCATTTGTTCGAGTATTCGTTATTATAGAGAAAAAACTTTCCGTCAGTCCAGTTGTCAATCTGCTTCGATATGTGGTCTGGAACGTACCAATACTGACCGTTGGGCGATTGACGCAGGAAGTCCTTACCTGCCGCAACCATCTGAATCCATGTCTTCAGTACGTCTGGACGTAACTCTCCGCTCCACAATGCGCACTTGTAGTTTTGCTCAATGGCATTGAGGATAAGAGTGTTCAACCATGAAGACTTACCAGAAGAGTTGGAGCCGCTGATAATGGTAAGCTCACAGAAGAATAAACCTTTAATGAGTTTATCCAACTCAGTGAAACCTGTCTTGAAGTGTTCAATGTCATTGATATTAACCTTTGCAATATCTTTCATCGAAAACCACTTCTTCCCCAATTCGGGAGTTTCTGGCTTAATAACGGGCTGTGTCGGTTGCTGTACTGCGCTTTGCGGTTTGCCAGAAAAGTTCTGTTGACGATACGGCTGCTGATATTGTTGCTGGTATGGCTGTTGTCTTTGCTCGTAGGCGTGAGGGTCAAGCATCTGCCTTACCTCTTGCCATGTATGCTGTTGACAGGTGTTGTGCAAACAAGTGTATTTGATAGCACCGCTTGCCATCTGAATAATGGCTGCATCCTTGCCTTTGTGTTCTGGATTGAAAAAGCAATGGTCAAGAACGTACTTCGTCCATTTCGCACACGTCTCTTTCCTGTATTGCACACCATGCTCATTCAAGAACTTCTCCAAGTCAAAAGGCTCGTTACTGCCACCACCTCTGTACGGATATGGTGACGTAGGCTTTGGCTCTTCCTTCGGCAATAGATTGGCGACTGCCTGGAATAACGAAATGTCATTGACCTTTATTTCGTCAGGCACATAGACAATCTCAGACATTCGCCACGGACGTTCTGGCAGGTTCGCACCTTTCTTCGCTGTCGTTCCGTAGAGTTTACAGATACGGGCTGCATTGAATACCGCCTCGTCAATATCTACCTTTTCATCGGTAAACATCAAAGCAACAGACTGAAGGAAGTTGGAAAGCATGTCTCGCACTTCCTCGGTGTTTGGCATGTCACATCTGTAGATAGTGTGCCAGCCATTACCAGACTTGCAGATTACGGGATCACTGAAACCTACGCTTCGGAGATAGCGGAATACCTGTTGGGCTTTCTTGTGAGCAAGTTCAAACTCTTCGTCGGTGGCATTGGTTCCGACTACTCTCACTGGATCGTAGTCTATCAATACCCATGACCGATGTGTGATGTTGTTGTCAGATGTTGTTGTCTTTGGCGACTTCAATATCTTCTCACACTGCGCACGACCATAACAACCATCGTCAATGTCATTGAGCGTAAAATATATTTGCTCTTCTGGCATTTCCTCATAAGGCTTAATATCTTCAATGAGTTTGTCGATATTCTTGTAGTAGCCGCTGTATTGGAATTTTCCAAGTATTCGGATTTCAACCAACTCGGAGTCATTCTTGAAGACGTGCCACCATTGCCTTAGAGTATTCTCGTTAATCATTGCTTAACCCATTCTTTTCTTTGGCTGCTCCATACCCATTCATACATATTCCATGCGACTTTTGCGCCGTCTGGTCTGGTGTCTGAAGTATAGCCGTCATTGAGTTGGTCGATAAAACCATTAAAGAGCAAACATTTCCTTTCTGGATTCCAAATTTGAAACACACCGTCGGTTATCGGACGGTATTCTTCTTTGTTTGTGAACTGTTCTGGGTCGTAGATGGTATCATTGCCCTTGACGATGATAGTCTTGAAGATTTTGTCTCGGAGGTAACGCTCAAAGTCTTTCTGATATACTCGTTCACGGGTGCTGACATAGACTTTTATATGAGGCAATACCAATGCTTTGTCTGCGTCGGAAAGTTTGTTCCAATATTCGAGAGCTTTTGCCTTTGACCCTTTTCGGTTGTAAGCAAGCCAACATTCTTCAAACTTTTCGTCTTTTTCTTTTTTATTATTTTTTTCTTTCTTCTTCTTTTTGGTATTATCTATATCTTCAGATTCTATAATATTATTTATTTCTTTATCTGTTGTCGTTTGTTTGTCTTTTGGCTTGTCGTTTTGTTTGTCGCTTTCATCGTCCGCAATGTTGTAACTATCATAATTACAAATAGTTATCATACTATATCTGTTTGTCGTTTTGATTGTCACTTCGCCTGTCGTTTTTAGCCTCGTCAAACAGGTGCGAACTTCTCTTGCAGATAGTTTTGTAGCCTTACTGATGCTGTCAATACTTGTAACGAAAGAGCCTCTTGGTACATCTATTCCATGCCACTTGGTGTCCTGGTAGTTTGCTTTCAAAAGAAAGTAAATCCAGATATGAACCATTTGAGAGTTGTCAAACCACTCCCAATCCAGCATTTGACGATGCAATTTCATATATCCGTTACTCATGTCGTTCTTTTGCGGTCTGTGGTGGCATCGAACCGCCAAATTCCCTATACGGCGTATAGTGCCAAGCATTAAACCTTCTATACGATGCGAAATCCGTCCGTTGTCAGACCATATTGTAGAGCCGTGCAATGTCACTTACACGGCTCAGTAGTGTGCAACGTGGTTT
>ERZ842401.3293-NODE-3293-length-20271-cov-5.259448_pt1 | contig 20271 bp, 20 predicted proteins | sample MGYA00521270_ERZ842401 | MGnify/ENA primary metagenome ERZ842401 (study PRJEB31892, sample SAMEA3878208) | bioreactor metagenome | biome: Moose rumen | place: Sweden | collected 2011-10 | study: EMG produced TPA metagenomics assembly of the PRJEB12797 data set... | reverse complement strand
ACTGGGTCAGCAAGGTGCGCATGCAGGGGGCCATACAGAAATGGGTGGACCACTCGATTTCGGTTACGGTCAATATACCGCGCGAGACCACCAAGGAGGTGGTGAGCCGGATCTACGAGACCGCGTGGGAAAGCGGCTGCAAGGGGTGCACCATCTACCGCGACGGCTCGCGCACGGGAGTGCTGGTGAGCAACAGCGAGACCAAGAAAGACACCCCCTGCTTCGGCGAGAGCAAGGCCCCGAAACGCCCCAAGAAGCTGGAAGCCGAGATTGTGCGCTTCAAGAACGAGAAGGAGGACTGGATTGCGGTGGTCGGCATGTACGAAGGCCGCCCCTACGAGATATTCACCGGGCGCGCCGAAAGCTTCCTCCTGCCCAAGTATGTGGAGAAGGGCTGGGTGATACGCGTCAAGGAAAAAGGACAGGAGCACGCCCGCTACGATTTCCAGTATCTCGACCAGGACGGCTACCACATCACGATGGAGGGCTTGTCGCGCATGTTCAGAAAAGAGTTCTGGAACTATGCCAAACTCATCTCCGGCATCCTGCGGCACGGCATGCCCATTCCCAACGTGGTGGAGCTGATCGGAAAACTCAACTTCGACACCGACAGCATCACCACCTGGAGCAACGGCGTGGCCCGCGCCCTGAAACGCTACATCAAAGACGGCACCGAGACCGACGAGGTCTGCCCCGACTGCGGGAGCAAACTGGTATACAACAACGGCTGCAAGAGCTGCCCCAACTGCGGCTGGAGCAAGTGCAGCTAAAACACCAAACACTCAACAACGGCTGATATACAAGCAAGCACAAATAAACCGGGAGGGGAGTCCCAGCGGGACTCCCTTTTTGAAAAAAAGAAAGATGATTCAGTCAATACTTCGGAAGGATTTTACAGACGCCACAAACTCTAGCATAGGAGCAATAATAGACAAGACTATACCTGCCGTTCCTATAGACATCTGCATTTGGGGTGACAGTCTGGAAGAGATGAAGAAAATCCCCACAAATTCTGTTGACCTTATCATTGCCGACCCCCCCTATTGGAAAGTTATTGGTGAAACCTGGGATTATGTATGGCGTACCGAGCAAGAATACGTTGAATGGTCCGTTAAATGGATACGCGAGGCAACACGTATACTACGATTCGGCGGCACTTTCTACTGTTTTGGATATTTCAGAACTTTAGCATTGCTTGTGCCTTGCTTTGAAGAGATTGGTCTTGATCTGCGCCAACAGATAATCATTGACAAGGGAATGAAGGCAGTGAGTGGTAGAGCCACAAAGAAGTATAAAATATTTCCAAATGTAACGGAAAGCATATTATTCGCGATAAAGGACAATAAGAAATTCATAAAGCCATTTCTGAAAGAGCGTCAAGAGGCTTTAGGTCTGTCGGCCAAAGAGATAAACGACGCTCTGGGTGTAAAGTCCAATGGTGGCGGTATGTGGTCTATATATACTGGTAAGAACGTTTGCGAGCAGTTCCCCACAAGAGAACTATGGGAGAAACTACAGGTCATCCTATCATTCGACCTTCCATACGAAAAAGTGTCACAGACATTCAATGCACAGATGGGCTTCACCGATGTATGGAACGACATTAACTTCTATTCAGAGAAGCGATACCATCCAACCCAAAAGCCAATAAAACTAATATCAAGACTTATCCACGCAAGTAGCAATGAGGGAGACATCGTTCTTGACCCGTTCAGCGGCGGTGGGTCTACCCAACTATCGGCAATAATGCTAGGTAGACATTATATTGCCATCGAAAAAGACAAAGGATACTACGATATTGCAAAAAAACGGATTAACGCCACATTGGGTGTACCATCCCTCTTTTGACCATCAACGTCTAAGATATTTTCTTTTCTGCGTAATTGAAACAATATTGCGCAAGGGTACTATATCCAGCGTTTCCGCATCAATATAAGGAATGATCTTTAATCTGTCTTTTCGCGGCATTCTCCTCAACTGGTCCCTTGTACACGGACTCTGCATTAAAACCTCCAATCTCGGGTAATTGACGTCCTTCATCAACAAATCCCATTCTTCGACTTGTAGTAAGTCTGATGGCATAGACAAGGCAGGCTCTCGTTCTGTACCAGGATCGATGTACTTATCCATATTCAATACCGGCTCTACATCAACGTTTTTTATCGTTGCTTGGAAAACAATATGCGGATGGCACTTATAGAACTGTATGCCAAAAGGATGTAGATTCATTGGATTGGCTTTGTTGTTCACTCGCGTTTTAGGGAGATAGATATTCCTGTAATGGTTTGTTATCAATGACCTAAACACCTCTCCTTCTTTCATGTAGGGGTAGATTTCGTATGCAGATATACGCATATCGGAGAAATCTGCCTGGTCAAAACCTGGATAATCAAACAATAGCAGCAATATGCGTTGCATCTTCAAATATTGATTAAGCTCTTCCTCACTGCGAACAGAAAATAACCATTTACTGTCGTCCTTCCTGTCAATATCTGTGCTACCGCATACTCCACACTTATTCTCATATCTCATAACACGACCACCACAACTGCGACATTTGTCCGATTGGTCTATTTTATTGCAAGACTTTACTTCTGTATGGTCAGCCAAATCATCGCCTCGAGCACCCGTACTCGTGCCCTGGACCCCAGTAATCAATGATGCAAGATGCTGACCAACATACCCTATCTTGAATGCTGGAGTTTGACGTGTAACTTCAGACCACTTTCTCAAAACACTCTTTGGCCTAATAATAACCTCCTCTATGAACCTTTTTATCCGATTGACATTATCGTCTATTGTGATAAGACTTGATTCTCTATTGCTCATATCTTACAATATTATTAATTATTTTATTTACAGACATTCGCTCCGTATCAGTGTCAGCAAACACCTTTTCGACAGGGTAGTCTATGTATTCACAGAAGTCAGATATCTGACGTAGCGTATATTTGTGGCTATATTTAGGGCTTTCTATATTTCCAAGTTGCCCAGATGACATGCCCAATATTCGACTCAACTCTGCTTGGGTAATTCCATGTAGCACACGTAGAGCCTTTATTTTTTCAATAATAGTTATCTGATATTCAGACTTATTTACATCCATTATATTCCTTTTTTATTTTTCAAAAATACGATTACATTTATACTCAAAATGAGAGTTATGTATCAGAAAAAAGTAGTAAATTTGCATTTCGAAGAATTTAGAAAAATGAGCGAACTTCTGGCACAACTCAACGAACCGCAGCGCGAAGCAGCCTCCTGCACCGAGGGACCGGTGATGATCATAGCGGGCGCGGGAAGCGGCAAGACCCACACACTCACCTGCCGCATTGCACACCTCATCGAGAAAGGAGCCGACCCATTCCACATATTGGCACTGACCTTCACCAACAAGGCCGCCGGCGAGATGAAGGAACGCATCATCAAACTGGTGGGTCCCGAAGCCCGCAACATCTGGATGGGCACTTTCCACTCGGTCTTTGCGCGCATGCTGCGGGCCGACGGCCACCTTCTGGGCTACACCAAGACCTTCACCATCTACGACACCGACGACCAAAAAGCCGCCATCAAGCAGATTGTGAAACAGCTCAACCTCGACCCAAAGACCTACAAGCCCTCCTATGTGCTCAACCGCATCTCGATGGCCAAAAGCAACCTGATTGGGCCGAAAGACTATATGGAGACCCCCGAAATCTACCAGACCGACATCGACTCCAAGCATCCCGCCACAGGCCAGATATACCAAATGTATGACCAAAGGCTGCACAACAGCAATGCCATGGACTTCGACGACCTGCTGTTCAACATGAACATACTGCTGCGCGACTTTCCCGAGGTGCTGCTGAAATACCAGCAACGCTTCGACTACATCATGGTGGACGAGTATCAGGACACCAACTACGCCCAATATCTGATTGTGAAAAAACTGGCAGCCCGACACCAGAACATCTGCGTGGTGGGCGACGATGCCCAAAGCATCTATGCCTTCCGCGGTGCCAACATACAGAACATCTTCAACTTCAAGCGCGACTACCCCCAGATGCAGCTCTTCAAGCTGGAGCAGAACTACCGCTCGACAAAAGCCATCGTCGGCGCGGCCAACAGCATCATCGACCACAACCGCGACCAAATCAAGAAAGAGCTCTGGAGCGACAATGCCGACGGACTGCCCATACACCTTATCCAGGCAATGGATGAGCGCGATGAGGGGGCACAGGTGGCCGATTCGATTCGCGCCACCCGCCTTGACCAAGATGCCGACTACCGCGACTTTGCCATCCTCTACCGCCAAAACTCCCTCTCGCGCGCCATCGAAGATGCGCTGCGCAAGGCCAGCATCCCCTATCATATCTACCAGGGCATTTCGTTCTACGGACGGCGCGAGGTGAAGGATGTGCTGGCCTATATGCGACTGGCGGTAAACCCCCACGACGACGAGAGCCTTGTGCGCATCATCAATTACCCGGCCCGCGGCATCGGACAGACCACCCTTGACAAGATACGGGTGGCCGCCGCCGACAACGACGTGAGCATCTGGACAGTGCTGGAGAACCTGGCCGCCTTCGACCTGGGCATCAACAGCGCACTGCTGCAGCGCATCACCGAGTTTGTCTACCTGATCAAGCGCTTCGAGGCTCAAGTGCCCGTTGCCGATGCTTTCACCCTTGGCCGACAGATTGTCTATGCCAGCGGAATTCTGAAAGCACTGCGCGAAGACGATGAGCCGGAAAACGCCGAGCGCATCGAGAACATCGAGGAACTTCTCAACGGCATACAGGAATTCTGCGAAAGCGACGACGAAGAGGCTGCACCCGAAGCCGATGCCGTGCCCGAAACCGGAAACACACAGCGGCTTCGCACCCTCGACGAGTTCCTGCAGCAAGTGCTGCTCTACACCAGCGAGGACAAGGACAAAGAGAAGGATGCCGACCGCGTCAGCCTGATGACCATCCATGCAGCCAAGGGGCTGGAGTTCCCCTACGTCTACGTCATCGGCATGGAGGAGCAGCTGTTTCCCTCGTTCCTCGCCTCGTCGCGGGCCGAACTTGAGGAGGAAAGGCGCCTGTTCTATGTGGCCGTTACCCGGGCCGAGCAGCGCGTAACCTTGAGCTATGCCAACTCGCGCTACCACAACGGCCAGCAGACCGGTGGCGAGGTGAGCCGCTTTGTGGAGGAGATAGACCCCGCCTACATTGAAAAGCCGCGCCGTTCGCCCCGCCCCATGCCGCGCGGCCTGTTCGGCATCGGCCGCCCCCAGCCCGCGCCCTCGGCCAAACCGGCCCCGAAGCCCGTGGTTCATCATGGACCTACCATACCCAACACCCCCGCAGCCATCAACGCCATCATGCCCGGCATGAAAGTGCAGCACGAGAAGTTCGGCAACGGCAAGGTGCTCGGCGTGGAAGGCGCAGGCGACAGCCGCAAGGCCACCGTCTTCTTCGAAGGTGTCGGGCAGAAGCAACTGATGCTGAAATTCGCCAAACTCACCATCATCGAGCCATGAGAATCGTCATCCAGCGCGTCAGCCGCGCATCGGTCAGCATCGGAGGTACTCCCTGCAGCTCTATCGGGCATGGGCTTCTGCTCTTGGTGGGCATCTGCGACGAAGACACAGACGAGGACATCGACTACCTCTGCCAGAAGGTTGTACACATGCGCCTGTTTCCCGACGCCGAGGGGGTGATGAACCTGCCCGTCACTGCGGTGGAGGGGAGCGACATCCTTGTGGTCAGCCAGTTCACCCTGATGGCCAGCACCCGCAAAGGCAACCGCCCCAGCTATATCCATGCCTCGAAGCCCCCCGTTGCACTGCCTCTCTACGAGAGGTTCGTCAGCCACCTCAGCAAAGCCTTCGGCAAGCCCGTGGCCACGGGGCGCTTCGGTGCCGACATGCAGGTAGAACTCATCAACGACGGCCCCGTTACCATCATCATGGACTCGCACCAGCGCGACCGCTTCTAAACCCCGGCGCTCACCCAGCGCGGCTTGCCGCGGAAATCGGAGTGTACCCGGGGGAGGAATCCGGCCTCGAGCATCAGCCCGGCCACCCCGTCGGCAAAAGCCTCGTTCACTTCAGCCACCACCAGGCCGCCCTCGGCCAGCCCGTCGTGGGCTATGCGCGCCAGTGCGCGGTAGAAGCACAGCGCATCGCCGTCGGGCACAAAAAGTGCTCCGTCTGGCTCATAGTCAAGCACATTGCGACGCATCCCCCGCCGCTCGCTCTCGCAGACATAGGGCGGGTTAGACACTATCAGGTCCCACTTCCCCTCGGAATGCCAGCGCAGCACATCGGCCTGCCGCCAGTCCACCTCGGCACCGTTGCGCACGCCATTGCGCCGTGCCACGTCCAGCGCTCTCGGCGACAGGTCCACCGCCGTCAGCTCTGCCGCGGGGAAGGCCCGCTTGAGCGCCAGTGCTATGCACCCGCTGCCGGTGCAGAGGTCGAGCACCCTCCGGCGGAAGCCCTGCCCCACCGTCCATTGCACCATCTCCTCGGTCTCGGGACGGGGTATCAGCACGTCGGGGTTCACCTCGATGCGGCAGCCGTAGAAATCGACATAGCCGATAATGTGCTGTATGGGCCGCCACCGCTTGAGGTCTTCCAGCGCCCAGTGGAAGCGCAGCAGGTCGCTCTGGTCTATGGTCAGTTCCTTGCCGGAAAGCAGCTTCACCCGGTTCCAGCCGAGAAAAGCCTCGAACAGCATCTCGCCAAAGGCCGACACCTCACTTGCATCATATAAGCCGTCGAGTTCGGCGTGGAAAAGCGCCAGTATGTCGCGCACACGGTTGCTGCGAAATCGGATGTTGCGGGTGTTCATGCTCGTTGTTTCTCCCGTCTGTCCCGTCATTTCCGCCCGAAATCGGCCGGGATTTCGCCCCAGCGGTCGGTGTCCCACTTGCGTATTTCGGTGGTATAGTCGTTGCTGCGGAGCCACTGCTCGGCGCGGTGCACATAGTCCCACAGGGGCTCGGTGCGGGTGTTGCAGGGCAGCTTGCTCTTGCACACGCGCTGCCTCACCCACGACATGGCCGTGGCCGAGTCGCTGTAGATAATCTGGTTCAGGCGGTGCTTCTTCATGTACGACAGCCCATGCACGATGGCCAGGAACTCGCCGATGTTGTTGGTGCCGAGGTCGGCCTTATAGGAGAAGACCCGCGTGCCGGTGCCTATATAGACGCCCTGGTACTCCATCACCCCCGGGTTGCCGCTGCACGCCGCATCCACCGCCAGGGCATCCAGCACCGGCGGGTCGGCAACGCCAGGCTTGACCGCCACCAACCCCGACGCGTCAATTGTCAGCACACTGCTGCGACCGCCTTTGGTCTGGCCTGCGGGGACTGCGGCGGCCACCACATTCCCATAGGGCAGGCGCAGAGCCTGCTCCGCCTCGCACAGGCTGCCGAACGACTTATACTGCGCCCCCGCCACACCGTCCACCTGCGCCTTGCAGTCCTCCCACGAGGCATACACCCCCGGCTTCCGGCCTTGCCACACAGCGTAGTATTTCTGCTTCTTTGCCATAGTTTCAGGCTGCAAAGTTACGAAAAAAAACATCAATTCCCCTTCCTTCCCCTGCGGTATCCGCAGGGAACCGAAAGGGAAAGGCAAAGAGAACACTGCCCTCAACATGGCGCCTGCCCATGTAGGCATAGGGAGACCTCCCTGCCGTCAGAGGCAGCCCATGCCGTCCGGGCAGGGGGCGGGTATCTCCCTCGGGAGCTTCACAAACCGGTAGACGCAGGGGTACTGCCTGTAGTCGGCCGTGTCGTCGCCCGTCAGCATCGGAATGTAGTTGTACATGAGCATCTCGGTCGAGTCGGGCACATACACCCTGACCCCGTGCACTCGGTAATCCCCCTCCAGCGAATACTCATACGCTCTCCTGTAGCGGTACTCCGTCCCCCTGTCTATCACCACCACCCCGTCCTCCTCAATGTCGTAGGGATTCCAGTAGCCGCCGCCCCGGCTGAAAAGCACGGTGCTGTCCGAGAAGGTAACCGTCTCCGGCTCGTCCGATACTGTGCACCTCTTGCATATACGGCTCGCAACGCGCCAGATATATTGTTCCTCAATCAGCAGGGGAAACTCTTCATAGTGCGTCGTGTCGGTGAAATAATAGAACCATCTTTCCTGCTGCAGCTCCCACGTGCCATACAGCCAGCGGTGGATGCGCTCGGCCTGCGTCTCGGGGTCGGGCGCAGGGATGGTGTCCACACCGGGACCCGGGTCGGGGATGGTGTCCGTACCGGGATTCGGGCCGGGCACAGGTGCAGGCACCGCTGCCTGCGGTTCGCTGTCCTTCTCTTTCTCGCATCCTGCCGCTAAAACCATGCAGGCCGCCATCAGCAACACCATGGCTGTCCTTTTCATAATACGATTCTCCTTTCCTGTTTATTTTCTGTTCGGTTACGTGTGCACACGGCCCGAATAGGGCAGCATCTGGCTCGAGAGAGACTACCCAAATTCCCCATTCCCACATTATATTTTATCGCATCATGAATACCATAGGGGAGGGAAATGCAGAGCGAGGCAGACCAGTATAATCCCCCACGTCTACCATAAGTGGAAGGCAAAAATATGTTGTTGCCATTGGCATTGCTGCTAAATCTGATGCCAACCACACCACCTACGGTTGCCCATTGCGCGGTGGTGTTGGCCATCAGTTCGCGCCACTCGCTGGCTGTCGGTATGTGGGCACTGCTGCCAAGATGCACCGTGGCGGCATCGTCTTCAGGCTGCAATACGGTCAGGGTGTCCGTATAGCCGTCGAGGCCGTATTGAGGGTCATAGCAGTATTTGGTCATCCGATAGTAACTGCCGTCGCAGTGGCAGTAAGTATTCCAGTTCTCGCCGTCTCCAGGAACCGTATCGCCCCAGGCATAGTAATCGCCATATTCTTCGGGGCTGTTGGCACCGAGGTTGCACGCAGCCCACAGCAAACCGCTCGGCAGGCAAAGATCCACCCAGAATTCCCTGGCCGGAAGCGCATTGCTACTTTGGATTGCCGTCTGTGCGCAATGTTCCAGAGTCCCCTCCATCCACATATGTGCAGAGGAATCCTCACCTGCTGCCGAGGCCGCTGCCTGCAACGCCAACTCCTCCTTGTCGCCGCAGGCGGCGAACACTGCCATAGCCAGCATGGCGGCCACCATTGCCAAAATTGATGGTTTCCTTTTCGTGATATTGTGGCTTTAAGGTTGATAATATTCACCCGAAAGGCGCAGCAGCAAAGAGACGGGGGGGGAGTGGCAGGGCGGGCGGCGGGCCAAGGAAGATTCTTGCTGCAAAGGTACGGCTGTCTTGCCGAAGATGCAAGCCCGCAGGCTAAATCTGATTCCTAAATAATGTTAATTGGCGCAATGGCGACCGTGCAGCCCCGTCCGGGCGCTGCGCTCCGCCGCGGCGGACCCCCTTTCAGGGGCAAAAACGCACCCCCCTGGCGCACAGCCCGTTGCAATTCGGCTAAAAACAGAATGCAACACGCTGGAAACCAGCCATGAAAAGGCATCATCTTCTGCCCAACTTCTGCCCAACTTCCTGCCGACTTTTTGCCGGCTTCCGCCCCACTTCCTGTCCACCTCGGCCCGGGCAGAAGATGGACGGAAGATGGAGGAAATACGACGGGAAAATGGGGAAGCCGTGGCGGCGGCACAATAAAGCGGCGGGGGGGAGCGTTGTTGTGGGGAACGAAGAAAGAAACCGTAGACTATGATTACCATCGGCATTACAGGCACCCTCGGCGCGGGCAAGGGCACGATTGTGGACTATCTGGTGCAGCGGCGCGGCTTTGTGCACTATTCGGTGAGGGCGTTTCTGACCGAAGAGATAGAGCGGCGCGGGCTCGAGGTGAACCGCGACAGCATGACCCTTGTGGGCAACGACCTGAGGGCGGCGCACTCGCCGTCGTGGATTGTGGAGCAGCTCTACGCCCGTGCGGCGGCTTCGGGCTGCAACTGCGTGATTGAGAGTGTGCGCACCCCGGGCGAGGTGGAGGCTCTGCGGGGCAAGGCCAATTTCTACCTCTTCGCCGTCGATGCCGACCCGAAGGTGAGGTTTGAGCGGGCGGTGATGCGGGGAAGCGAGACCGACCATGTGGACTATGCCACCTTTCTGGCCAACGAGCGGCGCGAGATGGACAATGCCGACCCCAACAAGCAGAACCTGTCCTACTGCATAGGCCATGCCGACTTCAGGTTCGACAACAACGGCAGCGTGGAGGAGCTGCACCGGCAGGTGGAGCGGGTGCTGGAGCAAATCACCTACCGCCGGCCGAGCTGGGACGAATACTTCATGGAGCTGGCCAACACCGCCAGCAAGCGCGCCACCTGCGACCGGGGCCGCTCGGGCTGCGTGGTGGTGAAGGACCGCCAGCTGCTGGTTACGGGCTATGTGGGTTCGCCCGCCGGGCTGCCGCACTGCGACGAGGTGGGGCACCTGTTCCGCCAGAGCATCGACGCCGAGGGGCACATCAGCACCCACTGCGTCCGCACCGTCCACGCCGAGCAGAACGCCATCTGCCAGGCCGCCCGCCGCGGCATAGCCCTCGAGGGAGCCACGCTCTACTGCCGCATGACCCCCTGCCGCACGTGCGCCATGCTGATAATCAACTGCGGCATCAGGCGGGTGGTGTGCGAACGCAAATACCACGCCGGAGCCGAGAGCGAGGAGCTGTTCCGCCAGGCAGGCGTGCAGCTGGAATTTTTCCACGACGAGGTGCAGCAATACGACAACCAGTAGCCGCACCTCACCAGGGCCTACCCCATTGCCACATCCATCACCATCATCAGCACAAAGCCCAGGGCGAAGCCGATGGTGGAGAGGTTGGTGTGCCGCCCTTGCGCCGCCTCGGGAATGAGTTCCTCCACCACCACATACATCATAGCCCCCGCCGCGAAGGCCAGCAGCCAGGGCAGCGCCCCGCCCAGGAGCGAGGCCAGCAGGAGGATGGCCACCGAGCCCAGGGGCTCGACCAGGCCGCTCAGGCTGCCTATGAGGAACGACCGCCAGCGCGAGTTGCCCTCGGCATGCATGGGCATGGAGACGATGGCCCCCTCGGGTATGTTCTGCAGGGCGATGCCTATGGCCACCGCCAGGGCCGCGCTCGTGGTCAGCCCCTGTCCTTCGCCGGCAAAGACCACGCCGACGGCCATGCCCTCGGGCAGGTTGTGGATGGTTACCGCCAAGGCCAGCATTGCCGTGCGCGGCAGGCGGCTATGCAAGCCTTCGGCCTTCTGCGCACCGAGGTGCAGGTGGGGGGTCAGCTCGTCGACCAGCAGCAGGAAGCCGATGCCGCACAGGAAACCGGCCGCTGCCGGCACAATGCCGCCCGAAGCCATCTCGATGCCCGGCAGCAGCAGCGACCACACCGACGCCGCCACCATCACCCCGCTGGCGAAGCCGAGCAGCGTCTTCTGCAGCCGGTCGGGGATTGCGCCCCGCATGAAAAACACAAACGCCGAGCCTGCCATAGTGCCCGCCAGCGGCAGCAGTATCCCTATAATCAGTGCTGTGTTCATTCCTGCAATCCGTTCGGTTTGAACCTAATGTGTCGCCGCCACCCGGCGTATGCTGTCGAGCATGGCCTGCGCCCAGACCTCGGAGCCGGGCATCTGATAGCGGCAGTTGCCTGCCTCCGAAGGGGTGAACAGGGTGGCGCCGCCGGGGGTCAGCTCCACGGTGCCTCGCTCCGACAGCGAGAAGCGGCTTCCGCCCTCGACGGCACACACCGCAGCCAGCACATCCCACATCTTCTGCCCCGTGCGGCAGTTGCAGGTGAGGTAGACCTGCTTGACGGGGTGGCGGTCGGTCCACGCGATGTCGGCTACCACCTGCTCCGGGGCGTACTCCACAAGGTTGCCGGCCTCCATCGGCGAAAAGACCATCTCCACCTCGCGGGGCCAGAGGTCGAAAAAGGTGCGCGCAAAGTCCATGCCCTGGAAGAAATTGAAGTCGGGCTCTTCCGATTCGCCGAACATCCCTCCCTGGATATAGATGCCCTTCACCTTGCGGCGCACAAGCTCGACTCCACTATAGGGCGAAATGGTGTCGCCCTGCGACTGCAGCAGCTGCGCCAGGCAGGCGAGGAAGCCCACCGAGACGATGCTCACCGAGTGGTCGGGCTGCGCGGAAAGCAGGCGGCGGTAGAGCTGCCAGCCGTCGGGCAAAGCCCCGCAGTCGGCAACGCTGCGGAGGAACATCGCGCTGCTGTCGGCCAACTTGTAGCGGGGCAAGCCCCGGTAGTCGATCCACACGCGGGGACTGTCGATTCCGTTGCGCACCAGTGCTATGGGCACTTCGCCGCGCCCGAAATAGGTGTTCATCACGTCGGCACAGGCCGCACAGTCCTCGCCCTCGCGGTCCACCACCACCCCGAGCAGCCGGCACATGCCGCGCCGCTCATAGTCGTAGAGCATCATCAGGCCGAACAGGTCGTCGGTCGACGAGCCGATGTCGGTGTCGTATATCACCAGAGGCACCTCGCTGCGGGATTCCGCCGGGGTATCTCCGCTTTTATCGCTTTTGCGGCACCCCGCAAGGCTCGCCACAATCGCTGCCGCCACAAAAAGGCATTTCCACATGGCTGCTGTCGGTTTCTTCATATCTGCGTTTTTCTGCTCCATCCGGCTGCGTGGTTAGGAGGGTTCGCTGCAACCAAACTTTCATTTCCTGCCCGAACCGCCCGCACTGCACTTCACATCACCCCGCTCTCGCGCAGGAAGTCGAGCAACTCGGCCGAGACCTTCTCATTCATCTCGCGCGGGTAGCGCTTGGTGGTGAATATCTCGCAATAGTTTCTGGTGCCGTTCTCCTCCACCATGCGCCGGTTGAAGGGGTCGAGGTCGCGCACGGCATGGGTGCGGACGATGTCGGCATCGGTGGGGTCGTGGTAGACCTCGCGGTGCATCACCGCATCCTGACCCAGCCGCTCGCTGCGGCGCCCCTCTTCGTCGGGATGGCCCATGGCGATGGCTACAACCGGAACGACGCCCCGGGGGCATTGCAGCAGCTCGGCAATGGCGCGGGTGTTGTACATCACCGTACCGAGGTAGCAAAAGCCCAGCCCCCGCGCCTCGGCTGCCACGCAGACGTTCTGGGCGCAGAGCGAGGCATCGACCAGGGCCGAGGCAAACCAAAGGAAGTTGCCATAGGGCTCGTCGCAGTCGTTGAGACGACAATAGTGGTGGTAGCGGTTGATATCGGTGCAGAGCGTAAGCCAAAGGGGAGCCGTGGCACACTGTCCGAAATGCAACTTGCACAGCTGGCTGCGCAGCGGTTCCTCCTGGGTGGCAATAATGGAGTAAAGCTGCATGTTGCCCGTGTTGGAGGCTCGCAGTCCGCAGTCCAGCACCTCGGACAGAAGTTCCGGGCTGACCGCCTCCGGGGTGAACTTCCGGATGGAACGGTGGTGCAACATGACTTCAAGGCAATGGTTTTCCATATCAGATGGGGGATTTATGGGATTTGCTTGATGATGAGTTTGCCGTCCTCATGGCTTACGCGCACGCGGAACTTGGCACCATTATCCGACGGGGGGAAATCGCCGTAGCCGAAAGTGTAGCCTGCAATGTGGTCCCCGTCAGGAATATCGCGGCCGAAGCGCAGGGTAAAGTCCACTGCGCCGCTGGAACCAGCCTTCAGTGTATCGGGCAAAGACCCTACCGCCGACAACGCCTTGTTGATCCTGACATGGAAGAACAGGCGCAGCAGCAATGGGTTCCCCGGTGGCGAAACAATATCGTAGGAATATGGATTGACCACCCGAAGGCGGAGCGTAAAGGGAGCCAGACTGTCGGCAGGGGTGTCCATACCCGCCCGCTGCAAATACGGAAGTTCAAGGTCGAGCATTCCTTCATGACTCATCTGCACCTCACGCAGAGGCATATAGTCGGGGACAACCACATATCCGAAAGTACGCCCGTCAGGCAAAGGGACTGATTGCCCATGTATCTCACCATAGTCGCCCACCACGGTCTCGCGATGGGCAAACGTGTGGTCGAGCGTGTCAAATTGCCACTGGCTATGGCGAGTGAAATAATAGGGGGCGCTATAAGCCGGCTTGCCAGTGTAATAGGTATATTTTGCCGCATCGGTGTAGCCATGCATAAACTGCAGGGGACGGTCGCCGACAGCACCGGCAATGGTGCTATAGACCTGGGGCTGCTGCCATATCTCACCCTTGAAATGGAATGGATTGGCCACAGCCAGCACCCTGACTGACAGGAAGACACACACGCACACCAATCCCACTGTTCTCACATAGCCCGAGTTGCGCCCCCCGGCAAAGAGCAATGCCACCAGCGGAAGCGTGACGGGTAACAACCACTGAGCCTGCACCTCGCCACGAAACGTAGCCACAAAGAAAAAAACCACAAAACCAACCAGAAGCACCGTCAGACTGCGACGGAACGCTGATTCCGGCACTATCGGGGCAAGCCCCCTTTTCCTCAGAGCCTGCACATAATGCCACAACCACAGAGGATTGAATATCAGCAATAGCACTACCATATAGGTTAATGTGTAGTCTATTCTGTATTCCCATGCATTGCGATCTACCAAATGATAGCGCAGAGACACCCAGTCATGGCCATACTGCCACCAGAGGTGCGGCACATAGAGCAACAAGGCCACGGCACCGGAAAAGTAGAGCTGCCGGCACCGGAAAAGGCGGGGATTGGAAAGCAGCACAAGCACCACCACCAACGCCCCGTGGTATTTGCTGTAGCCCAGCAACGCCACCGCCAGCCCGAGCCAGAGGGCATTGGGTACGGTGCTTTCTTTCAGGAAACGCTTGTACGCCCAAAGGAAAACCACGGTGGACATCATCAGCGGGGCATCGGGCAACGCCATCACGCCGTAGAGCTGCAACAGCGGCTGCGAGAAGCAGACAAGCACATAAGTCAGTGCGTCGCGCCTTGCAGCATCGGCAGGACGGATGATTCTCCAAAACAGGTAGAGGTAGCAGGGCTGAAGCAAGGTACTGCATAGGCGTATGCCCAATGGTCCGGGTGCCCACTGCGAGAGGGATATCAGCACCGCCACCAACGGGGGATGGTCAAAATACCCCCAGTCGAGGTGCTTTGCATAATACCAATAATAGACCTCGTCGTTGGCCAAACCCATAAAAGCGGCCTGCAGCAGGTTCAGCACCCACCAGGCCGCCATCATTACAGCCACCAGCCCGTCGGGCTTCATCCGCCCGAGGGACTGTCTCACATCATAGCGACACGCCGCCATCGACGCATATCACCTGACCCGTGATATACTCCGAGAGTTCGGAGGCAAGGAACAGCGAGGTACGGGCTACGTCAAGTTCGGTGCCTCCACGATGGAGCGGTATCTCTCCCAGCCATTTTTCGCGTGCTTCCTTTGGCATCTGCTGCGTCATCACCGTCTCGATGAAGCCGGGGGCTATGGCATTGCAGCGTATGCCGCGCGAGCCAATCTCCTTGGCCAGGCTCTTGGTGAAGCCTATGATGCCCGCCTTCGAGGCGGAATAGTTGCACTGCCCGGGATTGCCATTGACTCCCACCACCGAGCTGGTATTCACTATGCTGCCCGAACGCTGCTTGAGCATCATCGAGGCAAAAGCCTTGCAGTAGTTGAATACCGAGCGCAGGTTCACCTCAAGCACGAGATCCCAGTCCTTGGGGCTCATGCGCAGCAGGAGCGTGTCGCGGGTGATGCCCGCATTGTTCACCAGCACGTCCAGCCGGCCGAATTCCTTTTCCACCTGCGCAGCCACCGCCACCGCCTGGTCGTAGTCGGCGGCATTCGAGGCTATAAAAACCGATTTCGGCTGCAGAGCTTGCAGTTCCGCCAGCAACTCGCGGCTGGCTTCGTTCTCCTGCAGGTCGGTGAAAATCACCGTGGCGCCATGCTCGGCAAACAGTTTTGCGGTGCACTTGCCTATTCCTCGCGACGCACCCGTGATGAGGGCGATCTTGTTTTCTAACAGTTTCATTTCTCTACTGGATTATCAATTAATGCAAATGTCAATTCACCCTGGCAGCACACTTTGCCGGCCACATAGGCTTTGGCCTCGACAAAGAATATCATGCCGCGGCGGCTGGTGATGTGCGCCCTGAGTTCCAGCGTGTCGCCCGGACGCACCGGCTGCCGGAACCGCACATTGTTGATGCCGCTGTAGAAAGGGGTGCGCCCCACCAGCTCGTCCCGCACCAATATGCACGACGCCTGTGCCATGATTTCACACTGTATCACTCCCGGCACCACTGGGTTGCCCGGGAAGTGGCCTTGCAGGAAAAACTCGTCGCCCCGCACATGGTAGTGGGCTATGGCTTCCTCGCCTTCCATCACTACATCGTCAATCAGCAGCATCGGCTCGCGGTGCGGCAGGAAGGTCTTGATATCGTCTCTGTTCAGTGTTTCCATATCTTTAATTGCTTGTTTATGTAGAACTGCCGTCCGGCATTTTTATTGTGCAGCCCGCAGGCATTCTTTCCGTTTTAGTCGGCCACCCGCCTCAGTGCCACGCTTGCGTTGTTGCCGCCAAAGCCGAAGGTGTTGCTCAGCGCCAGGTCGGCCTGCCACTGGCGGGCGGTGTGCGGCGTATAGTCGAGGTCGCACTCGGGGTCGGGCTGGTCAAGGTGTATCGTAGGCGGTATCACACCGTTTTTCAGGGCCAGGGCCGTGATGATGAGTTCCACAGCACCCGTGGCACCCAGCATGTGCCCGTGCATCGACTTGGTGCTGCTCACCGCCACCTTGCGGGCCTCGGCCTCGCCAAAGGCGGTCTTGATGGCCTTGGTCTCGCCCTTGTCGTTGAGCTGTGTACCCGTGCCATGCGCATTGATATACACCTTCTCGCCCGAGCGGAACCCGGCCTCTTCCAAAGCCAGCTCCATTGCCTGCGCCGCACCGCGCCCCTCGGGGTGGGGAGCCGTATAGTGGTGGGCGTCGCAGGTGTTGCCATATCCGCACACCTCGGCATATATCTTTGCCCCACGGCGCTTGGCCAGTTCCTCGCTTTCAAGCACCATAATGCCCGAGCCTTCGCCCATGACGAATCCGCGGCGGCGGGCGTCGAACGGCAGCGAAGCCGCCATCGGGTCCTCCGAGGTGGAGAGCGCCTTCATATTGTTGAATCCGCCCACCGCCATCTCGCAGATGGCGGCTTCGGCGCCGCCGGTAATCACCGCGTCGGCACGTCCCTCGCGAATCAGGCGGTAGGCCTCGCCCACCGAGTGGGTGCCTGTGGCGCAGGCCGTAACCACAGGTATGTTGGGTCCCTGGGCGTTGTAGGTGATGGCCACGTTGCCGCCCGCGATGTTGGATATCATCTCGGGGATGAACAGCGGCGAGATGCGCCGCAGGCCGTACTGCAGCTTGTTGGCATGCTCGCGCTCGAAGGTCTTGATGCCGCCGATGCCGCTGCCGATGGCCGTGCCGAAACGCCGCGGGTCGATGTCCTCGCCCACCCGCAAGCCGCTGTCCTGCATGGCCTGCGCGGCAGCCGCCAGGGCATAGAGGGCGAAGAGGTCGTTGTGGCGGATCATCGTCTTGTCTATGCCGTAGTCCTCGGGATGGAAGTCCTTGACCTCGGCCGCCACCTTGACAGGCAGGTTCTCACGGTCGATCTGGGTGATGTAGCCTATGCCGCACACCCCGGCCGTAACACTGTTCCACAGTGCTTCGATATTGTTTCCAAGTGGGGTGATACAGCCCACGCCTGTAATGAATACTTTTCTCATACGTCTTACAATATTATAAGGTTATTAGTTTTTCCGTTCAATAGCGCACCACTGCCGCGCTGGTTACGAAGCCCGCACCGAAGCCGTTGAACACCATCAGGTCGCCACGCTTGACCTTGCCGTCGCGCACAATCTCGTCAAGCAGCACCGGTATGCTGGCCGACGAGGTGTTGCCCGTGCGCTGGATGTTGGAGTGGAAGCGTTCGCCCGGGAGGTCGAAGTTCTGCTTGATGGCATCGATGATGCGCTGATTGGCCTGGTGCAGCAGGAAGTGGTCGATGTCCTCCAGCTGCAGGCCCGCCTTGGCCACCACATCCTTGATGTCGCGCTGCGCCGACATGACGGCCATGCGGAACACCTCGCGCCCCTTGAGCTGCATGGGCATATGGGTGTCGATGCCCTCGCCAGTCTCGAAGGGAGTGGGCTCGCAGGGCAGGCGGTAGTAGATCACGTCGGGCATCGGGGTCGATGTCAGCTTGCTGGCCAGCATGTTGTCGCCCTTGCCCAGCACCATCGCCCCCGCCGCGTCGCCGAAGAGCACGCAGGTCTCGCGCTGCGTCCAGTCCACCATGCGCGTAACCTCCTCGGCACAAATGTAGAGGATGTGGCTTGCGCGTCCGGTCTGGAGGAAGGCGTCGCAGATGTCGAGCCCGTAGACGAAGCCGGCGCAGGCCGAGTTGATATCCATCGTCGGACAGTTGGGGCCCTTGATGCCCAGAATGCCCTGCACAAGGCTTGCCAACGAGGGGGTTACATAGCAGTTCACCACATTCGAACAGATAATGAAATCAATATCTTCGGGCACCAGCCCCGCGGCTTCTATGGCGCGCTGGCCGGCCAGGGCCGCCAGTTCCTCGAAGCGCTCGTCGGTGATGATCTGGCGGGTCTTGATGCCCGTCCGCGTGGTAATCCACTCGTCGCTCGTGTCCACATACTCCGAGAGCATGTCGTTGGTAACAGTGTGTTTGGGTAGTGCACTTCCAGTTCCAAGTATTTTCATGTCCTATCGTTTTAGGGCGGAATGTGTTTTCGGGTGTGCTTCCGCCACGTTTGTTATCTTAATTTTTATTAAAATCGGAGGCAAAAGAACAACATTCGGCCTAAATATAAAAGTTAATTTCTGCAAAAAACAAAATAAAGTTGGCGAAACGGTGTTATTGTGGGTGAAAAATGCAAATATTTGGCGAAACATGACCCGACAGAACACTGACCAACCCGACGGCACGGGTTCGCTGCGCCGCTTTTTGGGGCACCGCGACTCCATTTTCCTCTTTTTGGCGCTCACCTACGCTCTCACCGTGCTGCTGGTCGTTTTCGGCCAGCCCACCCCCCTCTTCCTCTATATCGACCAGCAGAACAGCCTCGCACCGCTCGGCATCATCTCCATCTGCTTCGCCATCGGCTGCGCCCTGCTCACCCTCAGCCGCGTGCTGCTCTACATGCTCCACCGCCGCCAGATGCTCCCCCCCCCGGGCTACATCGTATGGCTGATTGTCGAGATGGTGGTGTGCGTGTCGGTGCTGACGCTGGTCTTCTGGGCCATCAGCGGCGGCGGACGCATCAAGCTGGCCCCGCTGGCCGCCGTGCTCGCCCTCGGCTACATCGGGCTGCAAATCGTACCCTACATTATTTCTTTCCTCGTCTTCCGCCTCGGCGAAACCAAGGCCGACCTGCTCGAAATGCGCCACCTGCTTGAGAAACAGAGCCTCGCCTCCACCCCGCAGCCCGACGTGGTGTTCAATTTCTTCAACAAGGGCAACCGCCTCGCCCTCTCGACCAAAAGCAGCAACGTGCTCTTTGTCGAGGCCGCCGACAACTATGTGAACATACACTATATCAACGACAACAAGGAGGAGACCCTGATACTGCTCAACTCGATGAAGAACCTCGAGACCAGCTTTGCCGGCACCACGCTCATGCGCTGCCACCGGGGCTACATGGTCAATGTGGAGAATGTGCACCTGATGCGCAAGGATGCGCAGGGGCTGGTGCTTGAGCTCAACCACACCACCCGCACCATCCCCGTGTCGAAAAGCTTCGCCGAGCACATCACCCACTATTTTGCCTTCAACACCGGCCTCGCCCTCCCCAACGAATAAACCGACCACAAAACAGCAACCCCCATGGAACTACGCCTCACCTACCAGGAAATCAGCGACCTGATAGAAAAGAAATCGGGACGCTCGCTTCCCATCGTCTACAGCGCCCCCCACTCCGTGCGCATCAGCTACGACGTCAATGTGCTGTTCCGCAACACCAGCGTCGGACTGGAACTCACCGTCGACCGGATTGTGGACAGCGACATCTACCTCTCCTACGACGGCGGCGCGGGCATCGACTTCATGGTGCGCCAAGCGCTCAACATGGCACGCAACCGTCCCGGCGGCGAGCTCATCGAGCCGCTCGACGGCAACCGCCTGCTGCTGCGCCTGGGCCGCCACGCACAGGCAGGCTCGCTCCTCGACCGGCTCGTGCTGCGCGACATACGCTTCGACGAACGCTACGCCATAGTCGAATTCCAGCCGCGCGACCTATAGTCCGCCCGGCCCGCCCGAC
>ERZ842401.3292-NODE-3292-length-20272-cov-8.211109_pt1 | contig 20272 bp, 20 predicted proteins | sample MGYA00521270_ERZ842401 | MGnify/ENA primary metagenome ERZ842401 (study PRJEB31892, sample SAMEA3878208) | bioreactor metagenome | biome: Moose rumen | place: Sweden | collected 2011-10 | study: EMG produced TPA metagenomics assembly of the PRJEB12797 data set... | reverse complement strand
CGTTAAATTTTTCAAGGACGCCCGCCTCTGCAAGTTTTACCGCCAAATTTAATCCTGCTTGCCCGCCCAATGTTGCCAATAAACCGTCGGGGCGTTCCTTTTCGATTATCGCTGATAAAAAATCTACCGTCAACGGTTCAATATATACTCGGTCGGCAATATTAACATCTGTCATAATCGTTGCGGGATTTGAATTGACTAAAACAACTTCCAAGCCTTCCTCTTTCAAAGCGCGGCAAGCTTGAGAGCCCGCGTAGTCAAATTCTGCCGCCTGTCCAATTACAATAGGACCGGAGCCAATTACCATTACTTTTTTAAGATTATTTTTCTTAGGCAAAATTATTCCTCCATATTTTTAAAATAATATCAATACTTTCCGGTCAGTATTTTAATTATATTTTTCTTATTAAATCCGGAATGTATCAAACGGCTTTCAAATTCAATAACAGTCGCAAGATTTTGAAATGCTATGACAATATATTCAGAATACCCTGCATTTTGCTGGCTTAAAATTTCAAGCTCCAAGTGATTTTCATTAATGTAATCGAAAATACTTTGTTGATCACTCAAGATAAAAACTTTTGAGCGACGCGGAATAAATTTAAGTATTTGATATTTATCTTCAACGTTCAAATTATAACTGTTGCTTTTAACTGCTTCATCGTAAATTTTGCAAGCTGCCTCATCATATGTTTGATGAATAAATTTATTGTAGTTATCCATTTCAGAAATTGGAGGCATATATTTCCAACGCAACATTAAAGCGCAAAATAAATCAAGTATATTGTCTTTAGTTTGTTTTGTAATTTGGAAAGCACCAATATTTGGATAGGTGAATCCTGAAATTCTTGGAAAACACCATTGCGATAACTGCATTTCACTCGGAATGAAATTTAAATATTTTTCGGCTGTAACTGTAGAAAACAAAACGCCTGTAGCATGCTTGATTAAATCCGCATTCATTTGATGACAACAAATATCATGCATACAAATTACAGCATCTTCTTTTAAAATATTTATTACCACCAAAAAATCTAAAAGTTCACCGGGTAAAAAATGGGAAGTATCCAGTATAACAAAATCAAAATCTTTTCCAATTTCATTTAAGTGAAAAGTAATGCCGCCACCCAAGTGAAATTGATGATTCTTGACGTTCAAACTTTTTTTGGCAATACCAGCCAAATGTCCAACGTGATTGACACCGTCAAACCATTTCGTCATAATATCTACAGAGTGCATTTCGTAATCGTAATTTAAATCCTCGAGACACTGTAAAATAATTGAAGTTGTTCCGCCTTCAGCTACACCTAATTCTAAAATTTTTTTAGGCTTGAATTTCTTTAATAAACCGCAGAGAAAACCGGAATCAAAATTACTCATCTCAATATGACTTTCTGCGCCTGAAGGAAGTTTTTGTAAAACTTTATTACGCGGCTCAAAGTCCAATTCAATTTCGTTGATATGATACATACAAATTATCTCCTATATTTTAATTGCGGTAGCGTATTTACCGCTAAATTATAAAATTTTCATTAAATCGCCGTGAACAACCGTAGCAACTGCGCGCCCCTTCAATTTTCTGCCGACAAATGGCGAATGACTTCCGAGAGTTTATAACTTTTTCAAATTATTTCTCCCTTCGTATGTGAAAGATTTTCAAGCGGCTAAATTTTCCGCCTGCAAATCGTAGTAAGCATTATAGGCGTCGTCAAAACGCTGTTGCACGTCCTCAAGCTTGTACAAGCCATCAGAATTTTGTTGCAAGCCGTTCAAACGAATTGGAAAAATTACCGGCGGATTGTCAAGCGTCAAAGTAGTTTTGTTGCGAATTTGTTCGGAACTTGCATAAATCAAACTCAATTTTGCGTATTCGTTGCCGTCTTCGCCCAAATATTTTTCAATGACGAATTTTACACCTATTGGCGTTTTAGTTTCGATAGTTTGCGGCAAGGAATATTTTTCAACGCCCAACGCGGCCAAAAGCGGCGTAATGTTTGAATCATGCCCGCAAATGAAACTGAATTTGCGATTTTCTAAAGAAAGTTCGTCATTGAGAATTTTTAAAAGCGGGTGTGAAACGTTGACGGCAACCGCAGGCGAAGTTAAAAGTATTTCGTGGTAACCTTGTACAATATCAACAATTTTTTTCCAATCGTTGAAAGAAATTTTTTTGCCGAATGATGCTTTATTTACATTTTCCATTTCGTAATATTGAAGGAGTAAAGCGTCAGCTGCTCCAACTGCCGTATCTAAATTTCCCTTCAATCCAACGCTCTTGTTAAGTTTCAAAATTATTTCTGTGTCGCCGCCAACAAGCGTAGTTAAATTATTTTTTTTGGCGTATTCGGAATTTTTGAAGTCGATAACTTTTTCAAGCAACTTGAAACTTTCGGTAAAGTCAGTGGCGTTTAATGCCGCGTTAATTTGTTCGGTCGCAAGCGCGTTAAATTTTTCATTAGTAAAAGTTAATGCGCCCTTGAAATTATCATCGTGTCTGCTTGGCGCAAATTGTCTTTCAATTTTTACATTTGCAACGGGCAAAAAGCCGCTTGAGAAAAATTGCGCGGTTGCAATGGTACGTTGGTAAGAATTTGAATAAAAATAAACTTCACCTTCAGCCGGAATATAATTTTCAGGGATTAAATTTTCTTTCGTCAACCATTGGCGGAAATATTGCCCCATAATCGTTTCAAGTTCGCCGCCTTTAATGGAAAGTTCGCCACCTTTGGCAGTCCATTTAAACCAACTGTGCGGCGTTAATTGATTGATAATTTCAGAACGAGTGCGCGTTGGAGCGCGTAAATTATGGCGGCTGAATACTACAACGCTTTCAAGTTGATAACTTGCCGCTTGTACCGTTGCAAAATTTGTAAAAAGAAAAACTGCAAGCAAAATTAAAATTCGCACAAAAACCACCCCATAAAAGTTTCATTAAATCGCCGTGTACAATCGTAGCAACTGCGCGACCTTTCAACTTTCTGCCGACAAATAATTTTCACAAATATAAAAATTATCTTCGACTGATTTAAATTTTGTAAGAAAGTAATTTTATTTTTTAATCAACAAAATTTATAAAAGTTTCATTAAATCGCCGTGAACAATCGTAGCAACTGCGCGACCTTTCAACTTTCTGCCGACAAACGGCGAATGACTGCCGCGCGTGTAAAAGTTTTCGGCGTCAACCGTCCACTCTAAATCAGTATCAATAATTGTAATATCTGCAAAACTTCCAACGCTTAAAGTACCTGCGTCAAGCCCAAAAACTTTCGCCGGTTCGTATGTTATTTTTGAAATTAACTTTGGCAACGTGATTTTATCTTTGTGATATAAATCTGTCAACAAAATACCCAAGCTAGTTTCAAGTCCGGGAAAACCACTCGGTGCGTAAATGTATTCTCTATCTTTTTCTTCGGCGGCGTGCGGCGAATGATCTGTAACAATACAATCTATCGTACCGTCAAGCAAGCCGTTTAAAAGCTCGTCACAATCTTTTTGAGTGCGGAGCGGCGGATTTATTTTTGTGGAAGTGTCAGCGGGATTTACAATTTCATCAGTCAAAGTTAAATGTTGAGGTGTAACTTCAGCCGTAACTTTTACGCCGCGTTTTTTGAAGTCTCGAACAATTTCAACCGAACGCGCCGAACTGATATGAGCGATATGAACGCGCCCGCCCGTGTATTCAGCCAAAAGACAATCCCTCGCCACTGCAATATCTTCAGCAACAGTTGGACGCCCTTTCAAGCCTAAAATTGCACTCCTTGCGCCTTCATTCATTACGCCTTCTTTTACAAGCGAAGTTTCTTCTTCGTGGCAGATAATAATTTTGCCTGTGTCCTGCAGATAGTCCAGTGCATTCATAAAAATTTTGGCGTTGTCGTCAAAATGTCCGTCGTCAGAAAATGCAACCGCGCCCGCGTCAATCATATCGCGCATTTCGGCTAATTCTGCGCCCTGCTGATTTTTCGTAACTGCGCCAATAATTTTTATATTGATAATTCCAACTTCGTTAGCGCGTTGAATCATTGAGCGAACAAGCGCGGCATTATCAACAACGGGCGAAGTATTGGGCATTGTCGCAACGGTGGTAAAACCGCCCGCAACCGCCGCTTTACTGCCACTTTCAAAATCTTCTTTCGCCTCTTGTCCGGGTTCTCTAAAATGCACGTGCATATCAATCAATCCCGGCGTTACAATTTTGCCCGCCGCGTCGTATTCGTTATTGGCGGCAATTGTAATATTTTCGCCAACTTCAGAAATTTTGCCGTCAATAATTAAAACGTCGGCAATTTTATCAATGTTGTTGGCAGGGTCGATAACGCGCCCGCCACGAATCAGCAGAGAATCTTTAGTGTTGGCATTTACCTTGTGAATATCCCAAGTATTTTTCATTGTAAATTCTCCTTATTCAAACTTAAAATGGAGCGTCAACATCACCATTTAAATTTTTAATTAAATCAGCCAAATATTTTTTAGCGTCAGAAAAATTTTTATCTTCGTCGTCTGCTTTAAAAGATTTTAAAATTACGTCGTCATCTTCGCCGGAAATTTCAGCCGCCACGCGAAAATATTTTGTTTCTTCCCAGCCTTCAGAAAAAATTCTTTGAATCGAAAATTTTTTCACCAATTCAACGTTGACGCCTTCGACGCCGTTTTCATCAAGTAAAAATTTCATTTTGCGCCCCCGTTCAAAGTTAAATCAAGCAACGCCATTCTTACTGCCACGCCGTTTTGTACTTGCTCCTGTATGGCGGAATGTTTGCCGTAAGTTACCGCGTTGGAAATTTCCAAGCCTTTATTCTGCGGTCCCGGATGCAATATTAAAACGTCGTCCTTTGCAAGTTTTAAACGCTCATCATTAATTCCAAAAACTCTTGCATATTCACGCGGCGAAGGGAATAATCCTGCCTGTTGTCTTTCGAGTTGGATTCTCAAAACGTTTACAACGTCAGCATTTTTTATGGCGTCTTCGATATTTGAATGAACTGTTACACCGTCGAAATTGAAAAAACGCGGCAACAAAGTTTTCGGTCCCGCAATGTGAACTTCCGCGCCCATTTTCGTCAAGCCGTAAATATCTGAACGCGCAACGCGGCTATGAAGAATATCGCCAACAATCGCAACTTTTAAACCTGTAAGGCGTCTTTTGTAACTTTCGATTGTAAATAAATCCAACAACGCCTGTGAAGGATGAGCATGTGCGCCATCGCCCGCGTTAATTATAACCGGCTTAACAATCTGCGTTGCATATTCCGCCGCGCCTTCGGATTTATGGCGAATTACAATAGCATCAACGCCCATTGCCTCAATCGTCAAAAGTGTATCGCGCAGGGATTCGCCTTTGGTAATGCTACTTGTACCGGCGTTAATTGATACAACGTCCGCCCCCAAATATTTTCCTGCCAATTCAAATGAAGTGCGCGTGCGTGTTGACGCCTCCAAAAATAAATTTATAACCGCCTTGCCGCGCAGATTGGGAAGTTTTTTAATATCACTGCGAACAATTTTTTTCATTTCGGCGGCGGTATTTAATACCAGTCGAATTTCATCAGCTGAAAAATTTTCCAAGCCGATTATACTTTTTCCAAACAAATGTATTCGCTCCTTTCGTAATAGTGGGATAGTCTTATAGTCTTATAGCTAACAGACTAACACACTAACAGACTATAAAAAAGTCAAAAATAAAGAGGGTTTTAGCCCTCTGAAAATTTCAAGTATTTATGGTAAGGTTTTCATTTCATCTGTTGGCCAAAAAATAAAAACTGCCTTACCCTTTACCAAATTCAGCGGCACAAATCCAACGTCGGAAAAGCGGCTGTCTTCGGAATTATTTCTATTATCGCCCATCACAAAAATTGTACCTTCGGGAATTGTAACTTTGGGGTATTCGGTGTAGGTTTTTTCTGAAATATAATCTTCAATCAAAAGTTGATCGTTTACGTAAACGCGCCCGTCTTTAATTTCGATAGTATCGCCTGCGGTTGCAATAACGCGCTTGATAAAATCACGGCTTGGGTCGCGTGGATAGCGGAAAATTACAACTTCGCCTTTTTCGGGATTTCTAACGTAGTAAATAAATTTGTTGACGACAAGTCTTTCTTCGTGTTGCAAAGTCGGACGCATTGAGGGACCGTCAACTACATAAAGTTCAACAATAAAAGTACGAATCAACATTGCAACGACAACCGCCGCCAATATTGAAACGAACCATTCTTTGGCTTCTTCGGCAATAGATTTTTTTTCTTCGCTAATTGAATTCAATATAAAAAATCACTCCTTAAGAAAATTAACTTTGAGGATTTGGATTGTACTCTGCCATTTGCTGATTTTGTGATTGGGCGTAAGTTTGCTGATTCATGGCGTTTTTGGATTGTTGCAAAACTTGAGTAGCCTGTTTCAAATTATTTTCCGTTGCCTGTATGCTGTTTAAAGTATTTGTAACATTCGCCATAAGTTGATCAAAAACCTGATTCGCGTATTGATGGACAGCCTCTTGATATTGGCGCGCTTGATTGCGGGCACTTGCAATAATTTCGTTACTTTTTTGATTGGCTTGAGTTTCGATAACGCGGGCTTTTTCTCGCGCCTTAGTAACGACATCATTTTCATCAACAAGTTGGATAGCGCGTTGTTCAGCGTGTCTGATAATTTGTTCAGATTCTTGTTGAGCGGCGCGGAGAATTTCTTCACGTTCGCGGAGAACTTCTTCAGCTTTTCCCAATTCTTGCGGTAATTCGTTACGAAATTCCTCAATCATTTGGGTTAATTTTTCTTCGTCTATTATAACTTTGCCTGTCAGCGGCAGGTGTGACGCACCGGAAACAAGGTATTCTATTTTATCTAAAGTTTCTCTTACAGCCATGAAAGTTGCTCCTTCACGGTAAATTTTGAGTTTTCATTTGGAGTAAATCACTCCAAATTTTTTTGCTTATCGCGCAGGGCAATTTCTACGCACTCGGGGACAAGTTTATGAACATCGCCGTTAAATTGGGCAAGTTCACGAATGGCGGACGAACTTATAAAAATATATTCCGGCGCAGTCATCAAATAAATTGTGTTCATATTCGGTACAAGATGATGGAGCATTTGCGCCTGATTGTATTCGTATTCAAAATCGACACCGGAACGCAAGCCGCGAATTATCAAGTTAATATCGTTTTTCTTGAGATAATCTGAAACTAAGCCGTCTGAAGAATCGACGGTTAAATTTTCAATATGCAAAGTTGATTCTCGCAGGAGTTCAACTCTTTCTTCCAACGTGAAAAGCGATTTTTTATGCTTATTTATGAAAACGCAAACAATCAGCTCATCAACAAGCGTTGCGGCGCGTTCAAAAATATTGACGTGACCATTTGTAACGGGATCGAAACTTCCCGTGCAAAGTGCTTTTTTCATAGTTCACTCCCTTTCTTTTGGTAGATATTTATATTTGTAGTGTGACCGTAGTTTATTTTTCTAATAAAATTTAATCTGTCCGTTTCCAAAATTTCATCTGCGCCGTATTCAACAATCATCAAGCCGTTATCAGCAAGCAAATTAAAATCTGCAACAAGTTCGATTGACATTGCGGCAAGATTTTTTTTGTACGGCGGATCGCTAAAAATTAAATCGAATTTTAAATTTTGTACAGATAATTTTTTGAGCAATTTAATAAAATCGCCGCGCAAGACTTTACAATTTTGAAATTTGCCGCGTTGAACATTTTCAGAAATTATTTCAGCCGTTGCAAAGTCGATAAAGACAGCGGAATTTGCGCCGCGTGAAAGCGATTCAAGACCGAGTGCGCCCGTTCCTGCGAAAATATCCAAAACTTTTTCGACTTCAGAAAAATCAATTAAGCCGTTCAAAATATTAAAAACCGATTCTTTAATACGATCGCCCGTTGGACGAGTTTCAAAACCTTTGGGCGTTTTCAGCTTTAAACCTTTGGCAACGCCGCTGATAATCCTCATTTAATTTCCTACTTTTGCTAATTCTTCAATGAAAAAAATTTTCCTGCTATAACAAAAAATCCCGCCTCAATGATAAAAAGTGCGGGGATTTTTCTGTTGTATACATTACAAAAATTAACGTTTTGAGAATTGGGACGCTTTACGAGCTTTTTTAAGACCGTATTTGCGGCGTTCCTTTTCGCGTGGATCGCGTGTAACGAAACCAGCTTTTTTGAGTGCGGGACGCAAACCGTTATCAAGCTCCAAAAGTGCGCGGGTAATTCCGTGACGAATTGCGCCGGCTTGTCCAGTTGTACCGCCGCCTTTTACGCTTGCTACAACGTCATATTTATCGCTCATTTCGGTAAGTTCGAGCGGTTGACGAACAATCAACTCTAAAGTTTTCAAGCCAAAATATTCTTGCATTTCACGCCCGTTGATAGTAACTTTGCCGTTGCCGGGAATAAGGCGAACGCGAGCGATTGAACTTTTGCGGCGACCTGTGCCGTAATACATTACATCTGCCATTTTATCACCTCATTAACGACTTTCAATTTTCAATTCTTCAGGTTGTTGACCGGCGTGCGGGTGTTTATCGCCGACATATACATGAAGTTTTCTAAATAAATCTGCGCCGAGTTTATTTTTAGGGAGCATACCTTTTACCGCGTGTTCAATTACACGTTCGGGATATTTTTGCATCCATTCTCCGGCGGTTGCGAATTTTGCGCCGCCCGGGTAACCGGTGTGATGATAATAAACTTTTTTGCGAAGTTTTTTGCCGGTAAAAATAGCTTTTTCGGCATTGATAACAATAACATAATCGCCTGTATCGACGTGAGGAGTATATTCAGGTTTATTTTTGCCGCGAAGGACTTTTGCAATTTCTGCCGCAAGGCGTCCAACAATTTTACCTTCAGCGTCTACGATATACCATTTCTTTTCGACGCTGCCCGCCTTTGCCATAAAAGTATCTTTCATTGGATTTTCCTCCAAAATTACGTAGTCTTAACTTCAGCGAATCAACGTCCGGGGCATTGGAAACATTTTATCGCTATACCGCAGTATAATAATCAAAAGTTTTCTGCTTGTCAAGAAAAAGGTTAATAATTTTTTATACAAACTAAAAAAGGGCGTAAATTTCTACACGCCCTAAAAAATTTCTTTAATCAATTTGCTTTGTAAAAATTTATTTTGCAAAAACTGCAACTTCAAACGGGCGCAAATTTTCTGCAAGTCCTTCGTAATTGCCGAGAATTTTTTTGTAGCCGTCAGAAATATATTCTGAAAGATTTTTTTCAGTCAAATTTACATTTTCACTGCGATAGTTGCAAATTACGATTAACTTTTCTTCGCCCAAAGTGCGGCAGTAAGCGATAACATTGTTATTTTCACGTTCAAAAAATTTAATATCGCCGTCTTGTACGATTTTATTTTCTTTGCGAAATTTTACCAACGTTTTATAAAAGTTCAAAATTGAATCAGAATCTTTTTCTTCGGCGGCAACGTTAATTTGTTTGTAATTTGCAGGCGAAGAAATCCAACTTTCAGCCGTTGAAAAACCGGCGAATTTTTCTGCGTTCCATTGCATTGGCGTTCTTGAATTATCGCGGGAACGTTCGCCAATTATTTTTAAAGATTCAGTTTCAGATTTTCCGCCGTCGCGCAGAATTTTATAGTAATTCAAACTTTCAACGTCTCTGTACTGTTCGATTGAATTAAATTTTGCGTTAGTCATTCCAATTTCTTCGCCTTGATAAATGTATGGCGTGCCGCGCATTAAATGAATAGTCGCCGCCAACATTTTTGCTGATTCTTTCCAATAATTTTTATCGTCGCCGAAACGTGAAACTGCGCGGGGTTGATCGTGGTTGCACCAAAATACAGCATTCCAGCCGTTATTTTCAGCCATTCCAACTTGCCACTCTTCAAAAATTTTTTTCAGTGCGGAAATATCAGCGTTCATCAATGACCATTTGTCGCCGTTTTTGTAGTCAATTTTTAAATGATGAAAACTAAAACTCATAGATAATTCGTGAGAATCGGGGCGTGTGTACAGCAAACAATTTTTTAAATCAGTTGACGCCATTTCGCCAACTGTTATCATTCCGTCAATTCCAGAATTTTTCACAAGTTCGCGCAGATATTCATGAACGTGTACGCCGTCCGCAAAAAGTTTTCTGCCGAGTCTTTCTGTATCGTCTTCAAAAATTTCCGGCTTTGAAATTAAATTTATCACATCAAAGCGAAAACCTGAAACGCCTTTTTCTTTCCAAAATTTTACAACGTTTGCAAGTTCCTCACGTACTTTTGGATTAGTCCAATCTAAGTCCGGCTGGCTAACGTCATGCAAATGCAAATACCATTTATTCAAGCGCGGAATATATTCCCACGCACTGCCGCCAAATGCACATTGCCAATTTGTAGGCGGTTCGCCTTCGCCTTTTCCGTCACGCAGAATGTAATATTTTTGATATTTTTCATCGCCGTTAATTGCACGTTGAAACCATTCATGCTGATCTGATGTATGACAAAGTACCATATCCAACATAATTTTAAGATTTTTTTCGTCAGCGGCTTTTACAAGTTCGTTAAAATCTTCCATTGTTCCAAAACGCGGATCAATCGCCGTGTAATTTGAAATATCGTAGCCGCCGTCTTTCATTGGTGAAGGATAAATTGGCGTTATCCAAATATAATCTGCGCCCAAATTTTTAATGTAGTCAAGTTTTTCAATAATCCCGCGAATATCGCCTAAGCCGTCGCCGTTTGAATCGTAAAAACTTTTTGGGTAAATCTGATAAACGACTTTATCGCTAAATTGCATTTTAAAACCTCCTTGCCTACTTTTGCATTTCAAAAAGTTGTTTCAATAAAATTTCTTTTGGTGTTGTAGGAATTGATTTAAACCCTTCCACCTGCTCCGCCGTCAGTTTTGAAATTACTTCCATATCGCCGTTTAACAGCGTAAGCGTTTGCCTCGTAGCCGTCCTGTGCGACCACGTCAGGCGAAAATGTCATTGCCTTTGCCAAATTTGTATTTTCCAAATTCGACGCCTTTGCAAAGTCCGTGTCCATTCCGCCCGGCATCAAAGTTGTAATTGTTACGCCCGTGCCTTGAATTTCCTGTCAAATTCCTTCACTTAAAGCGGTTACATAAGACTTTGCCGCGTAGTAAACCGCTTGCAGAGGTCTTGCGGGCATTAGTGCCGCCGTCGAGGAAACATTTAAAATTTTGCCGCTGCCGCGTTTCACAAAGTCGTGCAGAAATATTTTTGTCAATTTCGTAAGGGCGATAACGTCAACCATTATCAAATTTAAATCCTGCTCCATTGTACGCTCATGAAAATAGCCCTGCCCGCCGAGTCCTGCGTTGTTAATCAGATAATCTACCGAAATTTTGGCGCGGTTAAGTTCGTCGTAAATTTCTTCAGCCGCGTCAATTTTTGATAAATCTTTTGGCAAAACGTAAACTTCAACTTTATAATTTTCTTCCAAAGTTTTTTTCAATTCTTTAAGTTTGTCCGTACTTCTTGCGACAATGACTAAATTGCCGCCGCGTTTGGCGTGAATTTCGGCGAAAGATTTTCCCAAGCCGCTGGATGCTCCCGTTATCAATGCAACATTTTTCAATTTCAACACTCCTCAACAAAAATTTTATTGTGATAATTGCCCCATAAGATCAGTGAGGGTTGCTTACAGGGCAATTACTGTCGTTTTAATTTAGTAAGTAGCAATAATTGTTTCGCCGCTTTTAGCCTGCATACCGCTATTAAATTTGAAATTGACGCCGTTTGGATTGGTTATCAGCATAATTGCAGTATCAGGATACCCCGCCGCCTTAATTTTGTCACGGTTGAAAGTTATAAGCGGCGTTCCTGCCTTTACAATATCGCCAATTTTGACCAGGTATTCAAAGCCGTCGCCTTTCATACTTACCGTATCAATTCCAACGTGAATAAGCAATTCCGCGCCGTTTGAAAGTGTCATACCTACCGCGTGTTTAGAATCTTCAATCAGCATTGTAATTTTGCCGGAAACAGGAGCGCAGACCAATTCATTTGTAGGTGTCGCCTAACATTCCTTCAGAAAATACGCCGTCGCCAATTTCTTTAAGCGAATAACTTGACCATCGAGGTAAGCTTTAATTTCGTGTTCACTTTCAACATTTTTAGCTATTTCGGCAAGTTTAGCCTCTTTAGCCGCCGTTTCGTCAGCTTCAGCTTGTGCCGCTTGTGCTTGTTTATCAATTCCTTTTTGTTTGCCGACAGCTACAGTTAAAACAAATGGTACAGCAATCGCCACCAACATTGCAAGGGCGAAACTTGGCATATATTGCGGCTGAATTGACAAAATACCGGGAATACCGCCGACGCCAATAGCATTAGCAGTTGTACTTGTCAAGGTACAGACAATCGCCGCGCAAGCCGAGCCTGTCATTGTATATAAAAACGAACATAAAAATTTCAAGTTTACGTCGAAAATTGCCGATTCAGTAACGCCCAAATAACAGAAAATCCACGCCAATACTTTAACTTCTTGAGTCTCTGTATTTGGCGTGGAATTTCTTTCAAAGATAAAAATCTGTATTAGCTTTCTTAATTGACGAAAGCCTTACTACCGTGTTACAATCCAAGTTGAACAATCAGACGAACACAGAGCAAAGCTTTCAGTTTTTATTATAGTGAAATTGCCCTGTGCTGTCAATCAATGAAAGCTGGGGTTGATAATGATATTAACAAGAGAAATTTTACACCACAATTCTAAATGTGAAATGTTGTGTAAAAAAATGGTCATCTACAAAATTCAAAAGTTGCGTAGTAAAAAAATTTATATCGGTAAAACTGCGCGAACGCTTGCAGAACGTTTGAAAGAACACTTGAAAGAAAGTAGTACATTTTATGGTAAATCTTACATTGATAACGCATTAAAAAAATATGGAATTGAAAAATTTGACATTGTAATAATCGCTGAATGTGAAACTCAAGAACAGCTTAACGAACTTGAGAAATACTGGATTAAATTTTATGACTGTAAAAGACCTATCGGATATAACTTAACTGATGGCGGTGAAGGAACTTTAGGACATATTGTAACAAAGGCAACACGTCAAAAAATTTCTAAATCCAAAACAGGAAAAAAGACAAAGCCTCACACTCAACAAACAAAGGATAAAATTGGTGCTGCCAACAAAGGACGTAAAGTATCACAAGAAGTCCGAAAAATACTTTCAGAAAAACATACAGGAAAAAAACTTAGTGAGAAAACCAGAGCCAATATGTCAGCTGCCAAGAAAAATAAACGCCCTGTAATTTGTCTTGAAACTGAAATAATTTTTACCTCTGTTGCAAGTGCCGCAAAGTGGGCAGGTATTGTTCCATGTACTCTTACAAGCGTACTTCGTGGAAGAACAATTACTGCAGGCGGTTATCATTGGAAATATTTTGATGATAATTAAAATCGAATTGCAAGGTCAGCGCGTCCGCGTAATTTATGAGCCGGTTGAAAGAAACGTTTTCAAAATTGGCGGGATTGAATCTTTCAAAGAGGCGGCGATTAGAAACGGCTTTACTTACGGTACAAAAGTTGTGAAACTGGAAGAAATTTTAGCTGATGAAGAAATTTCTGAAAAAACCGGCTTTAAAGTTGGCGAAGAGCTTTACGACGTGCGCCGCGTCCGCAAGGCTTTAATTTTGGACAAAAATTATTTCCTCGTATCAGCCACGCACGGACTGACAGAGGAAATTGCCGAAAAATCGATTTATGATTATCTTGAAAACGAACTCAAGATGAAAATTATGACAAGCAAGCGCAAAATGACTACCGAGCTTGCAACTTCCGAAGATAAAAAATATTTGGAGCTTGAAGATTATAATTGTTTGGCGATTGTAAGCGGGCGCGTTTTCAATGACGATGGTATTCAATTTGAATACACTGAATCACGGCACAGACCGGATTATTTTTGCTTTGAAGATACCGCCATACGCCACAGATTTAAAGGCTAATCTGTAAAACTTGATATTTTTCACTGCGTCAATTAGAATTTTGGAAAAAATTTTTGATTGAGAGTGGAAAATATGATAGTTAATTTACCTTATGAAATTTTACAAAAAGTGAAAAAGCCCGCACGTTATACCGGCGGCGAATTTAATTCTATTACTAAAAATTGGGACGCGGTAAATTGCAGAATGGTTTTGGCGTTGCCTGACGTTTACGAAGTTGGAATGTCGAATTTGGGACTTGCAATTTTGTACGGGATTTTAAACAAGCGCGGCGATACTCTCTGCGAAAGAGTTTACGCCCCGTGGATTGATATGGAAGATGAAATGCGGGAAAAAAATATCCCGCTTTTTTCGCTGGAGTCAAAAAACGCCGTCAAAGATTTTGATTTTCTGGGATTTTCGCTCCAATACGAAATGATTTTCAGCAACGTTTTAAATATGTTGGACTTGGCGGGAATAAATTTGCACGCGGCTGAACGCGCCGAAAATGAACCGTTTGTAATTGGCGGCGGTCCCTGCGTTTACAACGTTGAGCCAATGGCAGATTTTTTTGATTTCTTTGTAATTGGCGAAGGCGAAGAAATTTTGGGCGAAGTTGTAGAAAAATTTATCGAATGGAAAAACGGCGGAAAAATTGGCGGGCGACGCGGTTTTCTGAAAAAACTTTTGGACGTTGCCGGAATTTACGTACCCAGTTTTTATCAGCCGATTTACGACGACAAAAATTTTATTGGCTTAAAAGTTTTGGAAAATGCGCCGCAAAAAATTTACAAGCGCGTTTGCAAAAATATGAATGACGTTGCCACCGTTGAAAAGCCGCTTGTACCGTTCATTGACATTGTACACAATCGCGCGATGTTGGAACTTTTCAGAGGTTGCAGTCGCGGTTGTCGATTCTGTCAGGCGGGTATGTGTTACCGCCCTGCCCGTGAAAGAACCGTTGAAAATTTAAAAGAAACTGCGCGGCGTTTAATCGACGTTAGCGGTTATGATGAAATGTCTTTAACCAGTTTGAGCAGTGCGGATTATTCCTGCCTTAATCGTTTGGTTGAGGAATTGCAGGAAGATTTTCGCAACGAAAAAATAAGTTTTTCCCTGCCGAGTTTGAGAATTGACAGTTTTTCTATTGAACTTGCCGACAAATTGCAAGCTGTCAGAAAAAGCGGCTTGACATTTGCGCCGGAGGCAGGTACTCAAAGACTGCGCGACGTTATCAATAAAAATGTTACTGAAGAAAATCTTTTGGAGGCTTGCGGCGCGGCGTTTGAAAAGGGCTGGAAGACGATTAAATTATATTTTATGATGGGCTTGCCGACTGAAACAGATGAAGATATTGCAGGCATTGCCGACCTTGCTCAAAAGGTTGCGAATTTGTACCGCCAAATAAAACACCGCCGCGACGTAAAAATTACTGTAAGCGTTTCTTGTTTTGTACCGAAACCTTTTACGCCGTTTCAATGGTACGGGCAAATTTCACTTGAAGAATTTGAACGCCGCCAAAAACTTTTGAAAAGTTTAATCACTGACAGGGCGATAACTTATAATTACCATGACGCCAAACTTTCAGTGCTTGAAGGAGCTGTTGCACGCGGCGACAGGCGACTTTGCAAAGTAATTGAAACTGCGTGGCGTAACGGCGCAAAATTCGACGGCTGGAGCGATTTATTTAAATTTGAAATTTGGGCGGCGGCATTTGAAAGTTGCGGCGTTGATATGAAATATTACAGCGAACGCACGCGCAATATTTATGAGCCGTTGGCGTGGGATCATACTTCGCCCGGCGTCAATAAAAATTTTTTAATCAGCGAGCTTGAAAAATCTGAAATTGGCGAAACTACGCGGGATTGTCGGCGTACTTCTTGCACGGGTTGCGGCGTTTGTATGAATTTGGGCGTAAAAATTATTGACTTTGCCAAAGATGCTGAAAATATTTCCATTGAAAAAAAATCCCTAGCCCTTAGTCCTTATTCCTTAGCCCCTACAAAGTACAGGGCGCAAATTAGAAAAGGTTCAGAAATAGCCTTTTTGTCACACTTGGAATATATGAACGTTTTTATGAGTGCGCTCCTGCGTTCAAAACTTCCTGCCGCCTATTCTGAAGGATTCAACCCACATTTAAAAGTTTCGTTTGCAACGGCGTTGGGCGTCGGTGTTACAAGCGATTGTGAATACGTAGACTTTGAACTTACTGAAAATATTCGCAGTAATGAAGTTATGGCGCGGTTAAATTCACATTTGCCGAAAGGTGCGGAAATTGTAAGAATCAGAAAATTTGCCGGTAAAGTTCCCGCCTTGACTGCCGCCATTGATTTTTCACGCTATGAAGTTTTAATTGACGCAGATTTTGAAGACGTTGCAACCGCCGCCAAAAAATTTAACTCCGCCAAAGAAATTATTTTTACTCGTGTAACGCCCAAACATACGCGGGAAATTGAAATTAAATCTTACATTGCCGAACCTTTGAAAGTTTCAAAAGTTGACGGCGAAACTTTAATTACATTCGGCACAAAAATTAACCTTGACGGCACAATTAAACCTTCGGAAGTTTTAGCCGCGTTGAAGTTGCCAATAGAAATTACAGCCGCTAAAATTAACCGCACGGCTTTATTAAGTCACGGCAAAAATTTATTGGACGTTATTTAAGGAGGCGAATTTATTTTGAGAACGGAAGCCGAATTTTCAGCTTATATCAGAGACAGATTGAGGACACGCGGGATTAACGCACGCCTTGAAGATAACATTGACGACTTGGAAATTATCACGGCGTTAAAAACTGCCTCAAAAAATTTCACGGGCGGCGCAGGTTATCCTGACATTATCGCAGTTGTCAAAGATTTTGTGCTGATTATGGAAAGTAAATCTGATTATCTGAAACTTGAGAAAAAAGACGGCGCAAATTTTGCCGACGATAAAAAATCAATTCAAGAATACGCAGTCAACGGCGCGATTTTCTACGCAAGAAAAATTTTTGAAGGCACTCACTACACCAAAATTTTTGCCTTCGGCAACGCCGGCGACGAAAAGAAACATAATTTCAAGCCCGTTTTCATCGGCGAAGGTAAAGACAAAAAAACCATAATTAAAGAATTAAAAAGCGTTGAAGTTTTTGAAAATTTTGCTGAAGAAAATATTGACGCTTATTATCAGCAGGAAATTTTGGGCGAAGAATTGCCGGAAGTCAAGGAACTCAAAAAAGTTATCAAACACGCCGGTACTTTGCACGAACATTTGAGAAATTACGGACAACTCGGCGAAACTGAAAAGCCGCTTGTAGTTTCTGCTATTATCCTTGCTATGGACGACGGCTTAACACTTGACGAACTTCAAGGCAACACCGACGAAAATTTAAGCGACGGCGCAATTATTTTCAATCACATTGTAAACAGATTGAACACCGCACAAATTAAACCCGAAATTAAAAAGGAGCGCGTCCTTGCACAATTCCAACTGATTAAAAATCGCCCGCTGCTAAATTCTTCCAATGATAAAATTAACAAAACGCCGCTGAAATTTTTTGCCGAATACATTCAAGATAACATTTACGAAAAAGTTAAAAGCGCGGGCAAAGATTATCTCGGTATTTTTTACCGCGAATTTGTCAGCTACAGCGGCGGCGACGGGCAAACTTTGGGCGTTGTACTCACTCCGCCTCACATTACAGATTTATTTTGCGATTTGGTAGATTTAAAAGCTGACGACGTGGTTTTAGATCCCTGTTGCGGTACAGGCGGCTTTCTGCTTGCCGCTATGAATCGTATGCTTGCACTTGCCGAAAATGACACTCAACGCGCCAATATTAAATCTAAACAACTTCACGGCGTCGAAGTCCGCGACGATATGTTTTCAATCGCTACTACAAGTATGATTCTGCGCGGCGACGGCAAAAGTAATTTAATCTGCGACGACTTTTTTGCTAAAACCGCTGAAAATTTCGGCGCAAAATTTACTGTTGGTTTTGAAAATCCGCCTTACAGTCAAGCGAAAAATGACGCCACTAAACATTTATCTGAATTGCGCTTTATTGAACACCTGCTGAATTGTATGACGAAGGGCGGGCGCGTGGCGGTTATCGTTCCAGTTTCGGCGATGATTGGCAAAACTAAGGACGATAAAATTTTGAAACGTGAAATTTTGAAACATCACACTTTGAAGGGCGTTATCAGCCTCAACAAAAATACTTTTTATCAAATTGGAACTGTGCCTTGCATTGCTGTTTTTGAGGCGGGGACTCCTCACAAGCCCGGCGATAATGTCAAGTTTATCAATTTTGAAGATGACGGCTTTGAACTTCGCAAGCACGAAGGCTACAAAGAAACCATTGACGCTAAAGAACGCAAAAAATATCTTTTGGATTGTTGGCGCGGCAATATTAAAGATGTTCCCTCAAAATTTATGGTTGAAACGAAAATTGACGCCGACGACGAATGGCTCCATTCTTTCTACTACTACAACGACGAAAAGCCCGCTGAAGGCGATTTTCTCAATACCATTGCAGATTATCTTACCTTTGAATTTAATATGATTACGCACGGGCGCGGCTATCTTTTCGACGGCTTAAAAAAAAATCCCAAAATAACTGCTGACGTTCCGCCTCTCGAAAATAAAATTTGGAAAACTTTTTTTGTAGATGATTTATTTGAAGTTTTTTTACCGAGCGGCGATACTCAAGCTGATAATTGCAACGATGGAAAATTTCCGCTAATTTCGGCGGGTTTTAATAATAACGGCGTTTGCAAATTTATTGAACGCGGCGACGATAAATCTAAAATTTACGGCGAAAATATTATTAGCGTTGATATGTTTGGCAAAACTTTTTTTCACGAATATAAATTTTATTCAGTATCACACGGCAGAATAAATCTTTTAAAGCCGCTGAAAAATTTAAATCGTTTTCAATTACAATTTTTGACGATTGCAATAAATGAAAGTTCCAAAAATAAATTTTCGTATAATCAAATGTGTTCAAGCAAGCGAATTAAAAAAATAATTGTTACTTTGCCTGTAAATGAATTGGGCGAAATTGATTTTGAGTATATGGAAAAATATATCGCCCTGCGCGAGCAAAAACTTATTCAGCAATACCTTGATAGAATTTGCCCGCCGAATGTTGCAGAAATTGCGCCGCTTGAAAATAAAATTTGGCACGAATTTTTCATTGAAGATATTTTTGAAATTAAACCGGGCAAACGTCTAACTAAAAATGATATGACGCCGGGCGAAATTCCTTTTATTGGTGCAAGCGATTCAAATAACGGCATAACTCAATTTATTGGTAATGAAAATATTTCTGCAGATGAAAATGTTTTAGGCGTAAATTATAATGGCAGTGTCGTAGAAAATTTTTATCATCCGTACCGCTGCCTTTTTTCTGACGACGTGAAAAGATTTAAGCTGAAAAATTTTGACGGCAACCAATTTATATATTTGTTTTTAAAATCAATAATTCTGCAACAGAAAATTAAATATACTTACGGCTACAAGTTCAATGAATCACGAATGAGGAAACAAAAAATAATGTTGCCTGTAACAGAAACGGGCGAACCTGATTTTGAATATATGGAGGCGTACAGCAAAAATTTATTCGCGCAGGTTCTGAAAAAATATTTACAGTTGACGAAATGATTTTTAGCGGCTATAATTTCAGTGTAAATGATTTTGTAAACTGAAAAAGGACAGCCGGTTTGGAACGTCGGCTATCCCTGATGAATATAATTAACGTATTTGGTAACCGCCGTTGGCGGCTTAATTTTTATCTTCTACTTGAAGAAGATGTTATAGATGAGAAGTCCGACTTCAATAGCCTTGAGTGCCAAATCGGCAATCTGGTACTTAGTCACGACTACCACCTCCCCTCGCGGGGAAAGCCGACAACCAACTGCCTTTTTCAGCGCGGATTATATCAGAAAGTTTTCAGATTGTAAAGTTTACAGTTGACGAAATGATTTTTAGCGGCTATAATTTAACTGTAAATGATTTTGTAAACTGAAAAAGGACAGCCGGTTTGAACCGTCGGCTATCCCCTTTTGTAATAGTGGTTTATGTGGATGCCGCCGGTGTGTGCGGCTTAATTTTAAAGTTTTATGCAACTGAAAAAGGACAGTCGGTTTTTGCAACGTCGACTATCCTCTAGATTTTAAAAATGTTTGGGATATCCGCCGCTGGTATGCGGCTTATTTTTTGTGTTTATTTAAAAAACACGTCATAGATGACAACCGCGACTTCAATAACTTGAAGTGCCAACATGGCAACTTTGTATTTAGTCATGATTATCACCTCCTCTCACGAGGAAGCCGACAACCAACTGCCTTTTTCAGCGCGGATTATATCAGAAAGTTTTCAGAT